>Ga0065711_1026751_pt1 | contig 60605 bp, 40 predicted proteins | sample Hoacrofraction12_FD_59098 | JGI IMG/M metagenome (GOLD analysis project Ga0065711, IMG submission 59098) | Hoatzin crop microbial communities from Cojedes, Venezuela - Epithelial fraction 12 v2 (version 2) | ecosystem: Host-associated > Birds > Digestive system > Esophagus > Crop | place...
CCTGTACTGATGCATGGGGTTGTTCCTCCCCAGGTGCAGGACCCTGCATTTGCCTTTGTTGAACCTCATCAGGTTCCTCTCTGCCCAACTTTCCAGCCTGTCCAGGTCATGCTGAATGGCAGCACAGCCTATACTGAGTCTGTACTAGCCAATCTAAAAGGGCTTATCTTTCTATAGTTTTCCAGTCTGATGCAGAAAGGTAGACAATAAATCTCGGTAAGAAAAATACAACTTAATTACTATGCCAATCCTTTAAGGTATAGCAGTCAGTGCTTATAGAACAGTAGCTACTGTTCAAAGCAAACAAACACATAAGAAATGTTGTGTGTTTAGTGAAAAGCCTCATAGATACAAGAATAGATAAACACCCAAAAGGATTTTGGCATCTCCAAATTCTGAGAGCATTTGTGAGAGCAGGTGTGTTGGTATGACAGGGATCTCTGAGGATGCTGAGGTTTGGTACACATTTGGTACACCAAATGATCATTACATGCAAGGAGGCACACATGGGAGCCGAAACAGTTGTTATGCCCAAGGAAAATTTACACCATAATCTGCAGGTGAAACAGACAAAAAAGACTTAATTTGGAAAAAGGAAAGTCACCAAAATCCAAACTTTGCAAAGGAAAATGCACATTAGTTTTAGCTGCTTTTTAAAGAATACTTAAAGAATTTGCTCTTTTAGAAGGGAGGGACAGTTCCAAATAGGCTCAATCATATCCATGATTAAAGCAAGACATGGTTGGAAATCTATGATTCAGCTTTCACCCAGTAGCATTCCTATTACATGGTCTACAGACATGACAAACACTTTGCAACATTACGTTTGAAAACACTGGCCAAAGGTCAGGAATCAAAAAGTAGCGCAACTTTAAGGAACGACAAGAGCTCATCTTTTTGTAGCCAACAGAAGTTACAGGTGAGCCTACTTAACTAAAAGCCTATTTTAAAGCTGCTTAAATATGGATTGGCAAATGCTGATATTTGAGCAGTGACTTGCAGGCACTGACTACCCAGGGATGGCCTGAGGGGTGCATGCAGGAATGTAAATTGACTGGATCAGAAATGCAGCACATACTGTCTTCTGCCAAGAAGTTTGTCTTCTGGAGGTATAATACAGCAAAGAATAGCACAGGATGGAGAGTTGAAGATGCTATCATTAGCAATGCATACTTCACAGCAACATGGCCTATGGACAGCAAAGTTATCCGGAATTTCTGCTGTGCTGCATACAGCGACACATTTTTCCCAACCTGAAGCCCCCAAAGAGGGAATTCCTTTCCACTTCACTCACAGTGTTTCAAAACCACTCTACATGGCCTCTCAGGAAGACTCACCGCCAGCAGCTCCGCGTAGTGTATAAGACAGGCTGTAACTCTCCTCCACACAGATAAGAGCAGATACCTTCTGAGAGAGACTGCACACTGCAGCTCTCTGAATGGAGCAGCAGGCAGGCATCGAGCCAGGGTGCAGCTGTGATTGATGTGCACTTTGTGTGCTTTGTGGCTCGCTCTATGATATTTCTAAAGGATAAACTTCAGTAGAGTGACTGGTGCATAGGTTGTGCAGTTTCCGTCACAAGCAACGGCAGCTGCGCAGCTCAACTCTTTCAGACCCACTGAAAAGGCACACCGTGGGGCACAGTGACCCTCAGCCATATACCTCCGTCTAGATGGTTGCCAGCACATGGGCTTGGGTTAGCAAACACTATCTCTAGGAATAACAGCTCAGCACCACGTAATTTTCATTTCTATAGATGTTTTTTCTTTATTAATTTATTGTACCAAGGAGGTGATGATGAGGGTTGCATTGCAGCAAATGGCAGCAACCTCAGGAAGAAAGGCAGATATAGGACCTCTGACACAGCAAAGGGTCATGCACAGCGAGTCCAAAGGGGCTGACGCAGAGCAGAGGGAACCTGCGTCTGCCATTAATGGCCATCCAGTAGCAAACAGCTGCAGGAACCCACCTGTTAAAACACCACCACCCCCCAGTGATGAAAATGGTCACAACTTTCACATAACCCTGATTTCACTCTAGGAGTATGCATCTCCCAGGTCTGCTCTTGGGTCAGCACAGTTGTGTGCTGCCTCCTACTACAGGGAAATTGGAAAAACATAGCTTAACTCTACACCGGCAATTTATTGTTTTTTAAGGCTAGATAACACCCTTCCTCTTGTTGTAGGCATAAATGTACTTCAGCAGTTAAGATGCTGATTCAGCCAACCAAGATGGAGTAATTTTACCTCAATAAATGGTATTTTTCAACAGTCCCAGATGAATATTTGTGTTTCTCATAATGGCTTAGGAAAGAAAAGTAAAAATGTTATACTGTGCAAGTGCTCTCATTGCCTTTTCTTTATAAATACTGTCCTTTTAATTGAGATACAGCTTCCACGCTTTCCCGCAGAAAAAGCCACACATTTCTGAAATACATTTTTTTTAGTGCTGAAGAACAAACAGCAGACATCTGAGTGAAAGTCATATTATTTCCACTTTTTCTTCTGAACAAATATACTGGCTTATTGTGCCTTGAGGAAAGGTACGAAGGATAGTGCTGTGGCTCAGATGTCCCTGAGGACTGTGCTGGACTTCTATTACAAAGCTATTGGTGATAGTGGAGGATTGGTCTCGGAGCAGGCCACCTCAGTTTCAAAGTTAATAACTGTTTTTCTATGGCCACTGTGTGACCAGCTCCTTTCTGTAACATTTGTATTCTGACACTGATTTAGAGGGCCTCTGGTCATACCAACACCCACAGCAAGAGCAAATTCTGGGGAAATCTGTCTCTCTGCAATAGGAATGCAGGTATCAGCAAAGTAAGCTTAAGATTACCCCAGCAAACCCTGTACAAGCTACTTCAGGAAAGCACAGTTTGTACAAAACGCCCACTTGTACGCTTTGTTAGGCTTTTGCTAGTGAGGGTCCAAGTGCATCACACTCCTGACCCCTCCAGCTATATCAACAGAGGTCAACAGCAGAGACCCAGCCTAGCCTCTATTTTTTCTCCCTCCAAAAGAGGTAGGGAAAAATAAGTCCCCCAAAATGCTCACACATCCCACCAGCCAAGCATTTTGTGGAGGAAGAGAAGGTTAGCAGGCTCTCCGCAGCCCTCCCGCTGTTGCCAGCGCTCCACCTCCCCCTCAGCTCAGCTGAGATCAACGTCCAGACTGCCCTCGCAGCCAGCTGCCTGCCTCGTGTGCAGAACCACCCCCTGAACAGGACGGTTGGACATCTGATCGCCTATATGTAGGTGCCTATAACTAATTCTGGATACACAAGCTTAAGCACTTTTTCATCCAAACCCCTGGGAGTGCTTTTTTCTAGTTGTGTGCTGAATAACGTTCTGTACTGCACATGTACATTGTGGTCTCTAGCTCTCTCCAGTTCCAGGTCTCAGTGCACACACATGCCCACTGACAATGGGAAATGGGAAAACTTAAGCCCTGCTTCATAAATTTAAAGCCTGTAAAGGCCACCTAATAACATTATAAATTTCTTAACATAATTTAATTTGTGTACATGCAACTCTTAAAAACTCTGATTTTCCTGACAACCAGAGCTGATGTGTTTTGATTCTGCCTTTATTGTGTACACTAGCTTCTATTAGTACTATCATAATAATATACAAAGAGCGATTAATTCATGAAGTAAAAGCTTTTCTTCTTTTCTAAAAGCCACTTAATGTAAACTGTAAACATTATGAACACTCTGATTCAGACTGATTCAAAGTTCTTAGCTGGGGCCAAGAGGCACAAGATGAAATGTCTCCAAACGATGATGGATGGCTTTAGGCAGGGGTTGCTCAAATTTGCACTGGAGCCACTCCTAGCACCTTACTAGAGTACCACAAGCTGAAAATCATCAGTAATCATTCCAGATAGGTTATAATGCCTTGAAAGATCATAAGAGTATTTCTTACGTGCAGCATCTGGTGTTGACAGGAATATTAAAAATCACCTCTTCCCAAAGCCACTAGTCCTTTGCATTATTTATGCATTCAGAATAACCCTTAAGCAAATCTTGGTACTGTTTATCAAGTATCACAGCATCTAGTGTCACAATGCCTCTAATCGTGGACAAACTTGCTGTATTTTAAGGAATATTCAATGTAACAAATATTGTGAACATACCAGTGTTTTTGTCTACATGTAATCAGAAATATGTCTTCCAGAGATACTTAATAACCTTGACCACTTTGGCCACAGATCAGCAAGATAATAAGAATATGTATAACTTCACGCATATGGGCTTTACCCTGATTTCAGCTGGGCAATCCATATATTTAAGTTAAGTGCATACTTAAAGGCTTTATGGAAACATCAATTTAAAGCATAAGAGTTTGAAGTTAGGGGTTGTTTGGGTTTTTTTACTCCTCCTGTTTGCACTGATTTCTTCAGCACTTCTATAATTTTTGACTGATTAGTACCTAATTTATTTTTAATTTAACTTCATACATGCCATGTTTCCTTTCAGACAGAACACTTACTTTCTCTTTAATAGATTTCTGTCTTGAAATACTGACCTATTTACCACTGGAAAGAAGTAAAATATAGGCTCTGGTATAGTGCCCAGTGAAAACGGTCTTGAACAGGTGCGGGATCTGACACACATAGAAGCCAGTAAAATGCAAATGGTATTTAGTTATTGAGGCAAATGGCAAGCTTTAAAGCACCACCTGTGTATATTTTGCAACATATCATGAAAGTGGTGAGAACCATCCTCATTTATTCATGCATTAACTTGTGACATTTGGCTCAGAACAAAAAGCTGTGGAAAAGGGTAAGTTATGAGATGTCAAGGAAAAATGATATGTCACACTGTAAGATGGTGTACTTTATATTTTACTGTTCACTTCAGTGTTATTCTCAGCTCTGTAGCAAGGAAAGGGTCTGCTGGGGGGGAGGGGAGAACGGGTCGTTTTCCTTACGCACTGAAAGGTAGAGCCCAGAGTTATGTTCACCCAAGTACCCTGCTAGCCTGCCTTTCCCCTCCTCTTTGTTAGATCAACACAAAACCCATGGCATTTTTGTTCTCTCATTTCTGCAGTGCAAGCTTTTCTGTCTCCCATCTCCCTCAAGAAACTCAGCAAGAGAGAAATGACCTCCCTCCAAGAGGCCAGCGCACGGCAAATTGCACCCAAAATACTATGTAAGGTCTGTGAGCCAGCGAGGCGAATCTCCCGCTGGTGCGTAACGCGCCAGAAGAAGACTGATCCCGGTGCAGTGTCCTGACCGCACGCTTCCATTAATGCCACGAACTGCCGGAGAGGCAAACAAATCATCTCCCATGTCAGCATTTTATATAAATTCGAGTTTTATTTACTTACTATGTATTTAGATGGTTTTAATAGCTACAGAACCATATTAACATAAGAAATTGCAATGCTGCTTTGCTATTTACTTCAATATATTTACCAGTAAAATCTGACAGCTGACAGCTTGTGAATGTGATGGTAATGTAATCATTACATTTACACTAGATAGAACACACTTTTCTGAAATCGTGTGATAATATTTTCAGACTTAAATGATGGTTTAGGAATAAAGACATAAGTATTTGTTTACGAGTACTCTATCTTGAATGTGTTCATTAGTAATATTCCTTAAGGCTTCCAATAAAAGTTATTTGAGATTAATTAGAACAGAAACAGCTAATTTGTCTGCCCCAGTGGTTATCACATAAACGCTGACTTGAAATAGCACCTAAATAAAACAAATATAAACCTGCCACAAAGATGCAAACATGCTGTCCCAAAATGCACAACCGCTTAACTTGTGTAATTGTCAGTGCAGTCAAGAAAAGCTGTTCTAAGATTTGGTTTTCAACACCAGATTATACAGCATGTCCAAACAGAGCAAATTAAATTAGGCTGTGTCTAAATTAGACTTCTTCCAATGGCAAGATTACTTTACATCAACAGAGACATTGATCTGCATTAGCAGCATCCACTAAAGATGACAGCAGAGCCAAGAGAAGAATTTAGAAAGCCACTCATAGATCTGATCCAATTTCCCCCATCCTTAAAATAAGACCACACACAACTCACTCTCATTGAGTTCCAAGGACACCATTGTTGTTGTGATACTCCAATGTTTTTGTGAAAAACTTTTTATTATATTCTATTCTGTTCAGCTCATCTCTTCTTGACATAAGACAAATCTCTACTACAGCATGTATTTACAAAGTACTTGAGCAGAACTTTAACACCTAAAAACATCTCTAGTGTCTCAGCGTAATAAACCCTAACACGAAGAGATCAATGTCAGTTTATACACTTCTTATTAAAGGATTCTAACAAAAAGAAAAGCCTTTAAAGGTCTCTGCCATTGAGCTTATTTTAGGATATAAAAAGATGACCCAGAAGGTTTAAGTTTGAAGATTTCCCTGCTCCATCTTTTCAAGACCTCTTTACACATCACGTAGAAGTGGTAGGGGGAAGGGGAGGGAGGGGGGAAAGCACTTTTCCCTGAGGGACCCTCCAAGTCTCTTTTAAGGATGTGCTTCTGAAAGTTGCATCTGCAGCTACAATTGAATTCAACAAGAATTTGAGGCTGACAGCCAGGAAGAGGGTCTGAGATGGATCCTGCGTGGAAACCAAGGTCTGACTGGGGGAAGGTGGAGCTTTTCTGAAATTAAGTTTTTTCACTTTGTGAATGTCAGAATTTACTTCCCTAACTTTGCAGTATGTGCTAAAATCCAGGCTGCCAACTACTGATCAGTTCTGATCGATGACTCTGCAACCAATAGTATTACAGAGAAGAACCAAACTGTTAAAATGAGGGCAGAGTAGAGGACCAGGGAGGCTCGGGGGACGCAAAGAATCCTGACCGGGTGCTTCCCTGTTTTCAATTGCTGCCGAAGGTGTTCTGTTCACACAGCAGGCAGATGGCTGTTACCTGCCCTGCTGTATCTAGTTAACAGATCCACGGCAAATATCCGTGAGTTCCTGAGTGGTATACATTTTCATTTCTTTTCAATTTTGAAGAAAATAATTAAGAAGAGGGGGGACTGCAGGTTTTTATTAAAGTACGGAGTCTATATGCTCTATTTTGGGAGGAAAAATTATTATTGCTCCCTTCTATCACAAATCCACATTTTACAGTCGCAGAAAAACCTGACAGAAATGGGACCAAGCATGGCAACAGACTGGTACTGAAATATATTTCTGAAATTTGCTGTAATCTGGAGGAAATCACTATACGTGAAATAGTAGAATCATAGAATCATGAAGTTTGGAAAAGACCTCTAAGATCATCAAGTCCGACCATCACTCCAACACCACCACGCCTGCTAAACCACATCCTGAAGTGCCACATCTATGTATTTTTTGAACACCTCCAGGGATGGTGACTCCACCACTGCCCTGGGCAGCCTGTTCCAATGCCTGACCACTCTTTCGGTAAATAAATTTTTCCTAATATCCAATCTAAACCTCCCCTGACGTAACTTAAGTAGTAGTCTATGAATGTAATGGAACAATTTTTACTCATTTTATTCTAAAAGAAGAAGAGATTGAGGTAAGAATAAGATACAAGACAGTCAGCTGCTGCTTTTAATGAAACAGGTAGCTAGGTCCAGACTGGATGATTGACACGAGACTACTAACTCTCTATACTAATTTTAATTGAGGATCGTTACACTGCTGGGGGGAAATGCTCCTGAACCTGCTTATGTTTTGCATAACTAACCAGCCCACCGTCATTCCAGTAAGTCACTGAGACATTAGCTGCTGCACTTGGGCAGACTTAATCTTGATTTGTCTTTTTCCTCTGTCTGCACTGTCCCCTCCTGACAGCGCAAACCTCCGCACAGGGTATTTATAGGTGCTTTCTCAACGATGGCTATACTATGCCTTAACTCAGTAAGCAAGCCACAATCAATGAAAGTACATTTTTTCCTGGATTAATGGATGTAAGAAGTTCTGTTCTGATTTTCTGGTAAGGTGATGGAGGTGAACTGCATTCTATGGACTTATATCTCATCAGGCATAATACAAAAGCAAGACATAACGGGTAAATCACAGGAATCATGCCTTGCTTTCTTTAAAATTAATGGGGGTTTTGGTGATTAAAGCTTCATCTAACATCCTCTTTCTTGTGTCCATCTTCTGTAAAGAATATAGGTAAGACAACATCAGCTGCTCACAGTTAATTAAACAGCTAGCTGACTGCTAAGTATTATTTAAACTGTGCTAATGCCTAAGCGACCTTGTAGCATTGCTCTTGGCACTGTGAAACCCATAGAAAAGGTAGATCGCTCCCCAGCAGGTGTACCACAGGTGAACATAACGAACAGGTGGCAGCTAGATGGCAAAGCATTCAAGAGAGCATGTTTGGCATCGATGAGAAAGGCATGAATGCATTGTGGGCTCAATATTACAAAATACCCACCAGGGATCAGCAGATTGGTGTAAGCTGAAAAAATAACCAAAAATGAGTTTGCAGTAAATGGTTTGCCTCTTTCCCACTAGCAAAAAGTCTGCTTTTTATTAAATACAGAGCTTCATTATGCATCTAGGTAATTGCCTGGATAAATCTGGGACAGACAGAAAAGTTAAGAACTGCTGGAAAGTTAATTTGAACATTCAGAGATGGCTCAGAAATATTTTCTCCAGTTTTGAAACAGAGGCCTTTCCTAGTAGACGAAAATCCCTCTTCATCCAAAAATAGGTTAAAAATCATTCAGGAGAAACGCAGCTCAACAAAAGGTCAACCTTACCTCAGTTGTCACCTCTGTTTTGTATCATAAAGAAAGAGGTGGCTCAATGCATGAAAAGAGAAAAGGCGTCAGAAATCACAGCAGGAAGCTGCAGCCAGCCTGCTTCAAGGGCAGAGGGAGAGTACGGAGGGGGCTTTTGCCAGAAGAGCAGCCCAGAAATGCGCGGTACCTGCTCAGCAGGAGATAGGCATTGCTGCACCAGGGATGCACTTCAGGCTGCAGACATAACCATCAAATACACACCGGTGTTTCATCCCCAACTTCGCATACTGACAGTGCCAAATAACAATCATTTGCCAGTGTCTGAATCAACCATTACGGGAGAACAATGCTGTATAACTCTGAGACCTATGTACATGAAAACTTAAACTATTTATTATATTTTGTAATAAAGTTGTTCATTACATTATTAATGAGACAATGACTGAACTTCTTAGCATTGAAAGGTGGCAATCATGAAGGGGAGGCTGTTATCAATAATTAATTGTGCATATCTGGGGGGCTGATTATGAAAAAATTTGGGGCAGAGGAAGAAGATAAAAATTTAATTACAAAACCATGATCAGAAAATGAAACCAGTGCTGACTTGTAAATAAACCAAGCAAAACAAATCAAACATTCTTCTGTGCTATAGAAAGCATATTTCAAATGAACAAAAATATATATGGTCTCAAGAACTAGCTGAAAGCAAGGGAATTCTCAGCAGATTTCTTTTAAGAGAAAATACAGTACTTCCTGACTTAGACGACAGTATTTGGAAGGATAATTAAAGCAGCTCATGATGAGAAATACTGTATAAATACAACGACACAGGACTGATAAATAATGTGCTTACAGAAATGTTGTTCTTTATTTTCTGTGGAACCTATAAAATTCCCACTCATTTGTCATCTGATTTTGCGTCATGGAGTTACATTTGTAATAGTAATTTTATTAAGCACATTCAGAAAAAACCTCTCCGCATCAGGAGCAATGCATTATACTGCATCTCACAGACTACAGGAAAATTATTTTCAGGTGCAAAAATATATCCTGTGAAACATTTTCCCATCAGGTTATTAGCATAAGTACAGTGGCAAGGGGAAGAATATGCTGATTTAGGACATGCATTAGAAAAGAATTTAAGCACTGCCTTAACTGTGTTTCAGAATTGGCACCTGAAGTTCAACTTTTTTTTGTTGAAGGAATTGCATATTGTTGTGGGACCTATGTAAAGCATGTCAAGATGCACTGTGGATTTAAGGTAACTTTTGCTTCTGCAGACCTAAACATAAGGTCTTATGGTGATAAATCTCTTGACGATTTAAGTTAGCTCTTCTGTAACCGTGCAATGTCTCTTACTTCAAAGAGACAGAGGAGATCCTTGGGCCAAGGTTACTACTGGTCAGAACAGGTTTTCGCAGAGCAATGCTAGGTCTTGCTTCAGAAACTGTGCAAATGAGTCAATCGGTGAGAGAGAACAGCTTGTCTCCCATTCTAACCACTGTGGAAACCAGCACAGCAGCAAGAGTACCCAACTGCTTCCTTCTGCAAAGGGAGGATTTGCAAAAGCCCATTAAGGCAGGCAGCCTGGGAAACTGTAAAGGAAGAAAGGGAGCGCATGAAAGATGAAGAAATTGGCCCAGAGCTCTTCCATGGAAAAGATGCCATTTTCTCCAGCCCTGTTGGAAGGAATATTTTCTCTTTGGTTTAAAATTAGGCTTCAAAGCCTTGATAATTTTAATGCATAGCCCCATTAAGATTGCTTAACTGTCACTCACAGAGATCCATCCTCCTGTAATCTCTGCATATTTGCATGGGCTTTTTGACATCTTTCCCAAAAGGGCTGAGTACCAGCTGCGCAGGCTGGCAGGCAGAGGCCAGCTCCAGCAGGGATTGCCCCCTGGATTACAGCTGTGCTCCTTGAAGGCAGAGCTTTAGCTGCCATCCTGCACTGCTGGGCTGGGCGCTGACCTGCCAGTGGCACCCGCCGAATAATTTCCCAGAGGAACTTTACTCAGCACCCCGTCGATAGCCTGGGTGTCCATTTCAGCAGTGACTATTCTTCTGGCCACCCAAGTATCTAATGGCTCTTCATCAAGCTGTAGCTGAAATCTGAAAATACACACATGTTTTTTAAACACAACTGTGCTTTAATTCCTTTTAACTCTACAGACAGCACACAGCTGTTTTAAGCTAATGGATGTTACTTCTATTGTAAGATTGCTTGAAAATATAACAGAACATATAATGGCAAATGAACAAATATGTTTTTGTCAACCTCTGAAACGAGTCATTTATCTCCTGGGCTATGTACTGAATCATGACACCAAATGATAAGTTTTATCTCTTTTACTGTCAAACTCAATCTCAGTCAAGCCCCAAATTGCTCAGAATACAAGTGAAGAGTAAGATTTACTCCCGAATGAAAATATAAGAGAGGCTGGCTAGCTGGCCTTTCCCTAAGTGGCTTTAATCTTTGGGAGGTTTGTCTTAAATGAAAACGTATGGCAGTGTCATCCTCCAACAGTCAAGCACGAGACTCGGGCGCAGTTCCACTGGCTGGGAAGGTTATCAGCGAGCAGAGTGCCTGTCTCCCCTCTCTGCCTTCACCTCCTTACTTTTCCTCAAAAAAACATTAAATGTTTTCTAGTCATCCAATCCCACTCTGCTATTCAGTTAAACACATAAATTTCCTTTTATTACCTCTTTTAAACAAATCCAACTTTCCATCATACTGTACAATTAAAACTTAATTTTGTGTTAAACCTTGATAAATGATACCTAATATAAAGGCTGACCCCTTGGAATAGGCTAACATTTAAGGCTTTGATGAAAAGCAAGCACTTATGACCTATAGAGCAATAACTGTAATATCTTCACTTAACTCCTGGATAGCTGGCTCATTTGAAAGACATTGTATTACAAAACTCAATAATTTCCTCTGAATTACTTCAGAAAGATCATGAAAATTTGATAGTGACAAAGATACCCCATAGCAACATCCTAAAAATGACTATTCATACCCAAATAGAAGCAACGCAGCAAACATACTTTTTAGGTGTGGGGTGTAACCCCTGGTGTTAGCCATCCCAGAAAAGATTCTTCAGTAATGTGAAGTTGAATTTAAACTTTTGTGGTGATCAGCTTAAAGTTCTACAAAAATTCTTCTAAATCCATCTTAAAATAAATATATTTTTAAAAAATCAAAGACCACTGGCATGGAAGTAAGAGCCTGTGGCAGAAAAGGAAGTGAAAGAAGATTTACGGTAGGCTAATTTCATTTGAAATAACCTGTTTTCGGCCAGCCAAAGAAAACAGAACCCAAAGGAAATTTAGAGGAAATAACCTTTAGGTCAATTTGATATCTGTTTCTCTCTGTGTGAAGCAACATCCTTCACAAAACTTGTACCCTCTAGTCATAGGAGAACTGATAATCAAAAGTGATGTGGAGGAGAAATTGTTGATTGCCATCCCCAACAATAACAGACAGTCATGGCTATCACATAATATCTGCAGGCACAGCACTCCCTGACCAGCCACTAAACACGGTCTTCAGGAAAAGCGAGAGAGCGGGAAGGCGGGAAGTGCTCTGGGGCCACAGAGCTCGGGGACATCGCCATGCAGATACTGCTCCTCCCAGCACCATGGCTCTCACCTGCCAGCTCTGCACCCCAACTTACTTCCTTGCCCGGGGCTTGCTTTCCCTTTCCTCCCTCTTTCTTTTCCTAGCCAGGAAAAGCACGTACCAACCCCTCGCCTCAGTGAGAGTAATGCTGTAACACCAGCCTGGCAGGTAGCTGATGCTAAGCATGGACAGACCCAGACTGCTTATTTGTAAGAATCTGTAAGTTTGTTACTGCATGAGGCTGACTGATGGATGCGCCGGGGGGTTAGCTTTTAAGGGACAGAATCTCTGACTTTTCTGTCTTTGATCAGCATTATACTCCAGACATAGACTCGGTTTTGGAGGGATGAAGGCTCCTTAAAGATTCTGCTCAGCATAAGAAGCATGGAAGAATCCAGGCATGAGTGTTTTATTTTAATAAGTCACAATTTTAGATTAAGAATATTGCTGCTTGTTTTCCTCCTGAGGATTACAGAAGTCCTTGAACATGACATCTACAGCCCAAAGTATTTTCTGACCACATTTTTTCTGTGTGTCCCTTTATTTGTAAAATAACATCCAAAAAACTTATCGGATCCTTCTGCCAACACCACCAGAAAAGAAACATTCTCCTGCTAATTTATTTTTTTTTAACTGCCTGTAGTTTCTCCAGAAACCAATGTCACCTGTGATCTATCTCTGCTATAAACTCTTGTGGCAGTCTGTTTTGCATTTTTTGCCATAACCTTCCATAAAAAATTGATCTGTCATGAATAATACAAGTGCCACAAAATTATGTGTCTCCATTTCATAACATGTGATTCAATGTCAAGAATGTTGGCTTTTTAAAAAAATCCATACCGTTTTAAAATGGCAAACCCTTGGAAATATTTTCAACCTGGATTTTGAATGCTGCATAAGTCATTGCAAAACTTCTGATTAACTAAATGGACAAGAAATGTGGATCTGCATCAATGGGGAAACAGCAGAATACACTGAAAATTATTTCAGCAAATCTTTGCAGGAAACACCAACAAACAGATAACATAAAGCAAAGGAAAGCAAGAACATTCCACAAACTTCTAATGAGAAACACCCGACAGTTGTGCACTTAGTCTTAGATTATGTAAAGTAGCTATAATTATTGATCTCAGTTACGTACCATGTAATTTTCAATTTTACTTACTTTGTAAGTACTGCTTCATAAAGAGGAAGTAGAGCGTAAGCTATTTTAAGTCTAACTATTTTTGAGGAGGAAAGAGGGAGAGAATGAACCTCTGAAGTAAGGCAGGTAATGCCAGGTTCTGCACGCTTTAAAATAACTGTGGGCCAAATTCTCTGCTCAGTACGTGCAGCAGAACTTTGGTCTTTGTAAAGATTCCATTTCAGTTGCAAGACACATTAACTATGCACTGATCATGAGCCATCCACTGAACAAAGGACTTTGGACTCGAGCACTGAAATTCCATTTCAGGTGATGGCAAAATTTCTGTCCTGAAAGCATTTGTTCAAATATAATATAATCTTTATGGTAGTTACTTTGAGGAGATGTGGATAGGAAGTGCCTCTCCCACTGCCTTGCCTCAACTGCTTATCTTCTTTTGCGTGGGGGGATTTCAAGCCATACTACCTTCCACTGGGCAGTTCCTAACCCTGGGTAAACATCCTTCTCCCAGGGTCAGGGTTATACTTCTGGAAGTATCCCAAATGCATATGATTGGGATGGGACAAGAGATATGGGACTGCTCACTCTTCCCTGTGAAATTCAATTCAATAGTAAAAAATTGGGGGGTTCACTGGATCAGATTTGCTGGGAAAATGCAGAGAACAGAGATCCCACTCTGCATAATCCACACCAGATCACAGCTGCAGTCCCTGTCTATCCTGTCTTCCTGATCCCAACAACCTCATTTTCTTTTCTTCATGATATTATACCTTCCTCCACAACTGTCTACAGAGCATCCTTCCAGAAGTTGAGCAGCTGAATTTATTCTGGCAGAAGGAATTGATCGTGGTTAGTCTGTTAAACTACTAAAGATTGAGCAGCATCACTCTTCCTTTTCCTCTGCTAATTGCTTTTTTTAGAAGACAAAAAATAAAGCAAGAAAGAGAGAGACACACCTGTTTGGTTATCTGAGTGAGAAGAGGCCCCTACCTTCCAGAGAGGTTTCCAAGCTCTGGGTAACACATTGCACAGAGCCTCTCTACGATTGAAGAAAATGACTGAAAACTCACCCTTCTCCCATTTTCCTGCTGGCTGGTTTAAAGAACGGCGCTCGATATATTGCATGCTTTAGAGTCCATTCTGAAGCAGCAGTGTACTTCCCCCATGAACTGTCAGGGAGCCAGAGGCACTGTAGCCACTCTGAGGCATTTTCCCAGATCTAGTCCTGAGCTGAGAAAAGCTACACCAGTGTTTATGCAAATCAAACTAATCGCTGCAAACATATGTTAAAAAGTTGATTCTGCAGGTCCTAGTTAGCACAGACATGATAGGAAGCGTTTTAAGTAGCATGGTAGAAGACAAATGCTCAGCTTAAAGATTTTCTTTCACTGTTTCTTTGTCATTTTCTTTTATAGCATCCACAACCCTACTCCAAATCAAGCACAAGTTTTACTTCTTTTGTCTGATACAGAAGCAGCTGGACCACGTTTCTTTGACGAGCTCTCACCACCCCTAGACGGCTAACTCTTTCTGCCTATTTACTTTCTTTGGCAACAAGTGGAGGAAGATGGATTTTAGCAGCCGCCTTCCTCAGCCCAGGGGTAGCCTCCTGACTTCTCTCACTGCATGGGCAGTATCTACCACCTGAATATTTCCACACACGGTTGTGAACCTGATTTCACCGTGCACTTCATACATCTGTTCTTTCAGGTCAAGCATAGAAAAACTACCAACCTCCCCTCCCCACAGCAGACTTCCAGTCAGTACTGTGTGCAGTCCTAGGAACTGCACGTGTGAATTATGCATACCAATGGGCATATATTCCAGCACAGCAGCTTAAAAAGTCAAAGAAAGCATGTAGAGCCTAAGGTCATTGCTGCTGTAAAGCAAGCTTCAAAGATACCCATCACAAGTCACAGAATAAACAGCAATGGAACTTGTCCTGCCTGAAGAAAAATGAAAGAACAATGATTAATATGTTGTAATGGACCTTTTCATCCTTATCGCTTGCAGACTGTGGAATGTTATTTCTGGCACAGAGATTCTTGGTCAAGTATGGAGAGTCATCGATTGGATAAAGTGCTTGATTTAGCCCATTTTTATTCTATTACAGAATGACAGAAAGAGGTTTTAGACAGGAATAAAGTCAATAGGGGGAAAAGTAGAACTTGGCAAAATAGCTATAGCTTGAAATGAAAATGACAGATTTGTAATTTTGAATTTTAGGGTAAGGATTAGTTAAAAAAAGGACTAGAAATCTACTGTCAGGCATCAAATAAGAATGAATAATAATATACTATTTTTAAAAAGTGTCCTTTACCCTTATCTTCCCCCCTCCAAATAAAAGCTTTGCAAACTGGTGCAAGCAGCTTCTTTGACTGGAGTTATCATACGAGGGATCCTCCACAGAAATGCCAAAGCAGCAGGCAGCGTCTCTGCTGGCCACCACGTTCTCCTTTGCATTATGAAGGCAAGGAAGGAGAAGCAGCAGGGTGGCTCTGTATGTTAGGGAGTGTTTCAATTGTATAGAGCTCAACAATTGTGATGATAAGGTCGAGTGCTTACGGGTAAGAATGAGGGAGAAGGCCAACAAGGCAGATATCCTGCTGGCAGTCTGTTACAGAGCACCCAACCAGGATGAAGAGGTAGAGGAAGCATACTACAAGCGGCTGGCACAAGCCTCACTAGCCCTTGTTCTCGTGGGGGACTTCAACTTACCGGACGTCTGCTGGAAACACAACACAGCAGAGAAGAAACAGTCTAGGAGGTGTGGAAGATGACTTCCTGACGCAGCTTGTAAGTGAGCCTACCAGGGGAGGTGCCTCGCTAGACCTGCTGTTTACAAATAGAGAAGGACTCATGGGAGATGTGGTGGTCGGAGGCCATCTTGGGCTTAGCAACCATGAAATGATAGAGTTCTCGGTTCTTGGTGAAGTAAAGAGGGGGGTCAGCAAAACCACTGCCATGGACTTCTGGAGGGCAGACTTTGGCCTGTTCAGGACACTGGTTGACAGACTCCCTTGGGAGACAGTCCTGAAGGTCAAAGGGGTCCAGGTAGGCTGCACATTCTTCAAGGAGGAAGTCTTAAAGGCACAGGAGCAGGCTGTCCCCATGTGCTGCAAGACAAACCATCGGAGAAGACGACCAGCCTGGCTTAACAGGCAGCTTTTGCTGGGAGTCAGGAAAAAAAGGAGAGTTTACCACTTTCGGAAGAAGGGGCAGACAACTCAAGAAGAGTACAGGGATCTCATTAGGTCATGCAGAATGCAAAAGCACAGCTAGAACTCAGTCTGGCCACTGTTGTAAGGGATAGCAAAAAATGTTTTTACAAATACATTAACAACAAAAAAGAGATCCAAGGAGAATCTCCGTCCCTTATTGGATGCGAGGGGAAATACTGTCAACAAGGATGAGGAAAAGGCTGAGGTACTTAATGCCTTCTTTGCCTCAGTCTTTAATAGACTGGTTATCCCCAGGGTACTCAGCCCTCTGAGCCGGAAGATACGGCTGGAGTGCAGAATCAAGCTCCCACAATCCAGGAGGAAGCAGTTAATGACCAGCTACACCATCTGGACACTCACAAGTCTATGGGGCCAGATGGGATCCACCCAAGAGTGCTGAGGGAGCTGGCGGAGGAGCTGGTCAAGCCACTCTCCATCATCTGTTAGCAGTCCTGGCTAACAGAGGAGGTCCCAGATGACTGGAGGCTTGCCAATGTGACGCCCATCTACAAGAATGGCCGGAAGGAGGATCCTGGGAACTACAGGCCTGTCAGCCTGACCTTGGTACCAAGGAAGATTATGGAGCGATTCATCCTGAGTGCGCTCACCGGGCATGTACAGGACAACCAGGGGATCAGGCCCAGCCAGCATGGGTTCATGCAAGTCAGGTCCTCCTTGACCAACCTGATCTCCTTCCGTGACCAGGTGATCCCTCTACTGGATGAGGGAAAGGCTGTGGATGTTTTCTACCTGGACTTCAGTAAGGCCTTTCACACTGTCTCCCACAGCATTCTCCTAGAGAAGCTGGCAGCTCATGCCTTAGACAGGCGTAAACTTCGCTGGATAAAGAATTGGCTGAATGTCCAAGCCCAGAGAGTGGTGGTGAATGGAGTTAAATCCAGCTGGTGACCAGTCACAAGCAGTGCTCCCCAGGGCTCATTTTTGGGGCCAGTCTTGTTTAATATCATTATCAATGATCTGGATGATCAATGATGTCTCAGTAAGTTTGCAGATGACACCAAGTTGGGAGGGATTGTCGATCTGCTCAAGGGTAGGAAGGCTCTGCAAAGGGATCTGGACAGGCTGGATCAATAGGCCAAGCTCAGTTGTATGAGGTTTAACAAAAGGAAGTGCCAGGTCCTACACTTCGGTCACAACAACCCCATGCAATGCTACAGGCTTGGGGAAGAGTGGCTGGGAAGCTGCCCAGTGGAAAAGGACCTGGGGGTACTGGTCAACAGACAGATGAACATGAGCCAGCAGAAGTAGGGAAGTGATCATGCCCCTGTACTCGGCACTGGTGAGGCCGCACCTTGAGTACTGTGTTCAGTTTTGGGCACCTCGCTACAAGACATTGAGGTACTGGAGCATGTCCAGAGAAGAGCAGCAAAGCTGGTGAGGGGTCTGGAGAACAAATCTTATGAGGAATGGCTGAGGAAACTGGGATTATTTAGTCTGGAGGAGGCTGAGGGGGGACCTTCTTGCTCTCTACAACTACCTGAAAGGAGGTTGCAGTGAGGCAGGTGTTGGTCTCTTCTCCCAAGTAACTAGCAATAGGACAAGAAGCAATGTCCTCAAGTTGCATCAGGGGAGGTTTAGATTGGATATTAGGAAAAATTTACTTACTGAAAGAGTTATAAAGCATTGGAACAGGCTGCCTGGGGAAGTGGTGGAGTCACCATCCCTGGAGGTGTTAAAAAAATGGGTAGACGTGGCACTTTGGGACATGGTTTAGTAGGCATGGTGGTGTTGGGTTGACAGTTGGACTTGGTGATCTTAGAGGGCTTTTCCAACCTTAATGATTCTATTCTATGATTATATGACACTTGGGTCCCATGAGACCCAGCAGCCTGGCAGGTCTGTACTGCACTCCTGCTTTCCCAAACAGGACATGGTACATGCCCCTCCACAGATGATCCATGGAGAGCAGATTATCTTGACCACAGAACTGGTACAGAGAAAGTGTCGGGGGGGAATAGTTTCCCTTTATGTGTGAAAAATCACAGTAACACATCTTACAGCCTGAGGCCAGATTTCTGGTCATACATCTAATGCTGAGAATGATCCCTTCTTCTCCAAAAGTCATTACCGTTATTTATGTGAAATAATATTACAAGGTCCAGGTCAAAATTAGGGCCCCATAATGCTATACACTCCACAAACCTGCAGTCAGGCACTTTCATTGCCTTGAAATGTTCAAAATGTATTTTTAAAGTAAATTAAATTAGGGCAGTGCTAGAGGAAGTGCAATGTTAGAAGTTGCAATACTCTAGGACACTTCTCACTATCATTTATTAAACAAAAACTCTCTGTGAAACATGTTCTATCCCAAGTGCCACTAATCCACACAGAGATAACTAGCTGCCCTCTTGTGCACAGCATATTGCAGAGATTTCTTGAGGCAGGATTTGAAGATGGAGACAATTCTGACTTTTCAGATCACCCAAGGAAGAGCATCCATTTTCGTACAGACAGATGGGCAAGAACCAAGCTAACAGGATATTCCTCACACTGAAATACATGATGGGATGATATGATCTCACCTGGAGCACCAGAAAGCAGCCTGTCTTTAGAGAAAAACAAGAGCGGTAAAAGTAACATATTTCTGTTAACGGAAAAAATCACAGCCTGGTTATGGTGGTTATGGTGACTAAGTTGGCATGGTCCCTGTGGCAGGCAGGGTGCACTGTCTTAGGGACAACCTTCCTTCGCCTATGCAACTTCTCCCTACTAAATGTGGGTAGCAAAACTACACTACAACCTCTGCGGGCTTGTTCTCCCAGCACTCCCAAATGGGGGCTTTCTCCTACTGGTTTTCCCACTCCCTTGTGCAGCTAACTGGTGCTGTAATGCTTTGGCACAGAACCAGCAAAGTAAACACTGCCAAATGTCAAGATCCTCAGGAAGAGTCAACACAGACTTATTCTTCCTTCAGTTCTGTGATCAAAACTTTCACAGGGGGACTGATAAGGCAAGCGGACTGTTATTGTTAAATATAGCAAATACACACTCCACTTTACTCCAGGGTAACTGATAGCCTGAGTCAAGTTAGAGAGATAGGAAAATGAGTTTCTTTCTTTGCTTAATATTACATGAAGTTTCTTGTTCATCAGAACAGGAATGCAGCTCATAGTGGAAAAAACTACTTATTCATAACTTAAGGAAGGGATATATAACAAGTGGTAAAGTCACAGGAAAGGGTGGAGAGCACAAATATTGCATCAGTTGGAGAGGAAGGTTTCCAGTGAATGCACAGAAAATTGCTCGAAACTGGAACCACTCTGAATCAGAGACATATCTGAAGGTCATAAAGGACTGCTTCTGCCCTTTCTTCTAGACCGCACCTCGAAGCACTGAGAACATTTCGTTTTCCTCCATCTCGTTGTCTTCATTAAGCAAATTTCCCCATACACACAGTCCTCTGTTCTGAGAGCTCACTGGACAATCTTGTAGCCTTTAGCCAGAGGCTCTTCCCTGGGTGAAAGAGGACAGCTCAGAGGAGCCCTGCAGTTCCTCATACTCACAGGCGAGCGGAGCCCAGTCCCAGCTCTTTGCATGAGAAAGCCTTTGCCCTGGGATGCCATGGCTTGGTCTCTTTCTAACTCATTTGCTAGCAATTTTCTACCATCATCCTCCTTCCTGCACTTCTCCTTCCACCCTGTTCCAGCCCCTGTCCTTCAGCTACCCTTTATTAGAAGCCAGGGAGACATGAAGGGGTGACACTTTGCCCTGCCCGAGTAACTGCGTAGGTAAATATCACCAGTCTTTCCTCAGAGCACACAAGAGTCCATATCACAGGCTCTTTTCACCATGCACCGAGGCCAGGGCCAAGGACAAACTGATCCTTTGTAAAATGGAGACCCAGGGGAAAAGGGGGAGAGGATAAGTCAAGCTCTTATTGAAGTCAATGAGCAGGATCAAACCACTAATCTGGGTAAACAAAATGCAGAAAATGACATTGATTGCAGACTGGCTTTAACAATGAATAATTGTGCTTTGATGTGCAAGTAAACATGATAAAAATCAAGGCAATATATTAAAAATAAAAGAAAAAATACAAAGGGATATTTTACAACTAGGCTCCATTACCATCTATCTTAATGAGATTAAGTAGTAATTGCTGTGTCAAGAAAAAATATAGTGCGCTCAGTGACTGAAAGATCGTGATAGTATCCCATTGTGTTATAGGCTCAGGTCTAGCTGGAGAGCAGTGATGGTGATTTTCCAACACTGGACAAATAATTTTTTTTTTTATAGTATCAAAGGCCTTTCCATGAAAATGTAATTCTTCACAATAAAAGCGTTCCTCTTCAAACATATCTGTACACCCTGCTGAAGATAGCTGCAAGGCTTTTCATTCGTTCACTTTAGTACAAAAGTATCTTGAAATCAGTAGCATTTTTAAGCAAGCTTTTCTGGCCTGTTTTCTTACTGAGGATGCAAAGTTTCTAGTAGATTTTTTTTTAAGGTATTGCACTTGATCATCTCAAAGTGCAAACTTCAGTACCATCTAACATTAATGAATAATGGATAAATATAGTAGTTTGCTAAAGTTATTTGAACTGAATTACCCTGAATATAATACAGGTTTGTTTAGACTCATAGGCTTCATACAGTCTTTAAGAACCAGACACTGGTATCACCCTAGAATCCAACAAAAATTAAGCAATTACACTTTCAAGGTATCTTTGAAAGTTTCTGCCTTAATACTTTCTTGGACCTATACGCTGAGTATAAGGCGAACAAAGGACAAAAGTTGAATTGATACATTTTCTATAGCAAGAGAATACTGGATTTCTTTGTCATAACATTAAATTCCATTAAGATAAAAATAGCAAGTCTCAAATTAAGTAGCAGGTAGAAGAAATTCACATTTCCTCCTTGATCTCTTTCTTACTGAAATCCTTTAAGCAGGTGAGAAAATAAATTATAACTTTCTGAGACATTTCCATGTAGAATAACCTATTCCACAGAAGGCTTGGTGATAATATTAATGAGTGGTGATGTTACTTACATCAGTAAAGTAAATGCATTTTGACAGTAATGGAACAATCACTCTGGAACATGGTGATGGACACTAGTTGTAAAGCTCATCTTAAGACATATCCTAACAGCCCATTTGTTCGGATCCTGCATGTTGCTACAATGTCAGCACAATGTAAATGTGGAACACATTTCTACCAGTAGCTAGCTTCAGGCAGCAGGAACAGTTTGGAGCAGAAAGGCCTGAGGAAAACAAAGAGAGTCGAGCTGTGCAAAAGATGAAAATGGAATTTAGGTTTGGTCTTCCCTATTTAAGGGACCAAAGCAAGTAAGCTTCAGTGACAAGAGAAAACAGAAGAGGAAAGAAGCAGAGACTGCTTCTTTTGTTCTAATAACTCAGCTGGCACAAATGAACTCAGCCCTCTCCCATTTTCCTGCTGGCTGCCTCTAAACAACTGTACTTGACAAGTTATGTGAGCAAGTCAAGTCTTCTGCCTCACGCATGAGGCTCCATCGTTTGATGGAGCCGCTGCAGGTCTTGCTCCCATCTGTTCCTTGCTACGGGTCCGTGAGGCAACAGCCCCTTCACTGGCATAAGCAATGGTCTGCCAAGAGCCACCACACCACGTGGTGGTGAAACCCAGCACTTCTGGGCTGTGAAATATCATGTGAAAGAAAACCAGTCTCCTTACTTCTCATCATGGTCCCTTCCTCATCGTGTGACGATGTCTGCTGTGTTGTGGAAACCCACCTGTGGAATATCATCTCTGGTAAAAACAAGCATGAGTGTCCTCTTGGTGATCTGCCTCAGTGTACCGACATCCCTTTCAGGAGGTGCTGCATTAGCTCTCCTCACTCTCATACGTTTAGAAAGCAAGACTTTCAAACTGCTGAAGGCATTCATCACAAACTCGTCGGGAATAGCAACAGGCAAGCTAAACACTCAGATTATAACAGTGCCCTAAGTGCAATTCAAAACACAATAAATTAAAACACCTTCTTGCTTATTTGTTTTAAGGCGGGTATTTCATGATCAAAACATCACAGCAGACTAAATAGCCAATGCACCTTCAGTCAGCAGTATGGTACAAGGTGGGTGAGATATAGCTAACTGCCACAGTTGGCCCAACCAAGAACTGTAAAATTGTTTGGGGAAAAAAAAAAACAAATAAACCCCTAAAGATTCAGGGTCATGACAATGACTGTAACAAAATAACATTTATTTTTGGTTATCCTAAACATTCTTAGTTGCTTATATACTTCTTCCTAAGACGCTTACATGATTTTCTATTTTTATGCACTGGTAATTGGAGTTTATGATTTACATATTACAGTGCAGTAGAATCCAATTATAGCAAATCTACAGAGAGACTGTATTTATTTCAGGAGAAGATACTGAGGAACCATGTCAACACGTAGCAACATAATGACCTGCTCACTTTCTGGCTTTCATGCAAAACATTGTAATGATTAGGTTTCAGACGCTGCATGAGGATACTTAAGGATGAGCTATAAAACCATTCCACATCTGTGTTTGTTTTATTAGCAGAACCATTTCTGGGAAAAACAGGAAAGCTAATGCTGATCCAGCTGCTAATTCTGGATAACTCTTTTATGTCACTAACTGCATTACCAAACACTACTTCTTATAATCCTTTCTCCATCTCCTCCTTTCTCCATTAAGCATAAATTTCTTGTCATTTCCCCCATCAGCACGAAAGCATAATTATAACTAATGTTAATTGCATAGGTTTTACATTCTGTGTAAACTCAGTTATGGAGAAGACAGTTTGTCGATGGTAGATTGACAGATAATATATAACAAGAGAATGAATAAAAAATAGAGAGTTCATTGTACATTCTGGGACAGACTAGGGTGGAAGAGAGTAAAATACATTTTTTTACAGATAACCACTCAGTTTATTGATAAAATAATCACGAGTGACAATCATCTTGATCTGAGTGGAGCTGCTCATATGCAATTGCTGCTCTAGACCACAGCTATTACTAGTGTCTGTTGCTAGTCATCAAATCTCAGACTCCAAAGCTCTGTTTCTCACTGGACCAGCAACTGCAAGTCAGCCTGCACGCATAATTTTAAGCAGGTAAATTCAATGGGACTATTAAGCCTGCTCTGAATTAAGATATGCTTAGCTGATTTTCTGATGGACTTTGTGTGAGCTGAGATTACCAAAGCTGCTGAGAAAACGTGGGCACCCAACACTCTAATTCACTTTTAAAATTTCAGGCTAATGACCTGAATATTTCAAATGTTTCGTTCCTTGTGAATTGTCTGTCTTCAGGAAAATATTTTCACATGCTACTGTTATATTTTTTACATCTCTCTCATGCTTCTTCCACAAAAAAAGAGCTGGTATGATTGTTCTTGAGTCAGTCATTGTAACAAGCTTGTGCTTGATTAATTAATAACCCCAGCAAAGGCTAATCAGGGGAGTATGCTGCTCCCCCTCCCCTATTTGAAAACTGCAGCTCAGCATCGGCTGAGTGCAGAGCCAGATTGAACAATGACATTCTGAAGTCAATAACTCTCTGTTCTCTATTCCAGAGTAGCAAAATTAATCATGTTACTCCTAAAAGCTCTGTTATATCTTTAAAGTATCAGAAAACATACAGTACTGTGAGAAAACAAAATGCTGTTTCTCTGTCTCTGCCAATAGCTTCCCTTTCAGCTACTTGGTAAAATTAAGGTCCTGTAACAAAGCAGGCAAGGGAGCATCTGTGGCAGGATTTGCTAGCACTCATGAACAGCTGCGTGCACTCTAACTTCATGTACTTTTCCCACTAAAATTGTTCATAACTGAAAGTGATGCAAATAACAATACAGCTTGTGTTTAGGGAGACTGTAATAGACAGTATTAGACAATACAATAGACATTGTAGACAGATCTATTTTTTCTCTGCAAGACTGATGAGAAATGACTATAAAATACAAACCTGCTTCATTTCCATTAGAAAAAATCAAAACCAATGCTACCAGCTAACCATTAACTGAAAAATAATGAGAGCTAATGAAATAGCAAGAGTCCAGATCTTTCAGTACTCAGACAGGTCTCTTAAGGGAACTGAAAATGAATTAGCCTGAGTTTGACAGCAGGAAAAAAGGCACCTCAGACACTGGAAGGTGGGGATGAGGCTGTCAAAGAAGGAGTAGAGAACAGATTGACAGACAGTCTTATATGAAAAAGAGTAATTTAGGGGTTAGAGAATAACTCAGAAAAATGTTATAATAGTTAGAAATCATTTTAGAAAAGTAGTGCTAAGCAGACTCTTTTATTCCAGCATTAGGACTATTCAATGGCCCTGCATCATCCTGAAGAGGGTCAGAACAGATGATAGTAATGGTCCCTTCTGGCCTCAGAGTCTACGGCTTCATTAAAACCATCCAGACTACATGCTGCTGCAATTCTGTGTTCCATGTAACTCAGTACGGATTCTTCCTTTTCTGTGCTACATAAAGCTCATCCTATAGATCTGTTAATACCCCATTCCATCTACTTGCTAGTATATAGGTAACATGATGGTCCCAACAGCTGGGCTTTGGCAGAGGTCCAGCAAAGGCTGTGGAAACTGATACAAGCATCTGTGGGCTATAAGCACTGAAACTCAGGACTCTCTGATGTTAGCCCTGCTTTGTGCCGGGGACTGGACCAGATGAGCTCCAGAGGTCCCTTCCACCTGCGTATTTCTATATACATGAACTAACACCTCAGCACAGAACAGCTAAATGAAGTATATACTTCTCTATTTCACCTGCAAGTGATATCACTCTCTGCAGTTTTACTTCTGCATTTACTCAAAACTGACCCAGCCTGAACAGTTCAGTATCTAAGTCTGGATAAAGTCTGATCAAGATCCAAAGGCAGACATAGCATCATGCCAGTCCTCTACAAGGTGCCCCATCCACTAACCACATTCAGAGCAGGTCTAAGGAATAAAGCCTTCACTAAATGTATCTGTAATGTCTTTGTTTTAAAAACAAACATGGTTAGAGCAGAGGTAGTATTGCTGCCATCTGTAGTTTATACAGCAGGTGAACAGTTAGAGCACTTGCAGGACTTGGATGTTAAGCCCAGATCTCACATTTCTTAGCAGAGCTGTAATCCCTGAATGACAGGCTGAGAAAGATTCATTCCCACCCCAGAAGCTGTGGCACTGTGCAGAAGAGATGGTGCAGTTCATAGTGTAAGAGGACATGCAGGATGGAGCAGGGTCCCATCATCAGGGCCCTCAATTACTTGGGGCAGAATCATACATTTTGATGCTTGGACCTCAACGGCTGGCAGAGGAAACGGGAACTAGGGCCAGGACACATGAAAAAACAGCCCTGGTTGTTCTGGCTCTATTATAAGGGCATCTAATAAATCTCTGTTACAGAGGTCTGTCATTTCTAAGATAACTGGCTCTAGGCAGGACCGCAAGAGTCCAAAAAGCAGAAAAAGTATGAGTCTCGTTCTATCTTACATTAAAAACACTAGGTAGCACCAGGTATTCTGATCAGAGCAGGCTCTGTTTTGGATGGTGGTGCATGCAAGCAGACGTACGTGTTCAAATTAACAGATCCTCACTAGTACAGAGTAGCTGTTTGAGAACAGACTGAGGCTTTGGAAGGATCAGCTCAGCACCTTCCAAGAAAAATTAATGGAGTACCAAACAATACAGTGCATACAAATCTCTTGGATGAGACCTGAGAAGCCTAAGGCTTAAGCCCTTCAGCTTAAGATCTTCTTGTATTTATGATTAGAGAAGAAGTTTACACTGATGTCTTTGGTTAATAATATATCCTTCCTCACTAACTGGGCTCATTCACTGCTTTTTTAGAGCCTACAAGGCACTGCACTTCAATGACGTGTACAGCATATGCTCATAAAATGCCTTACAGTCAGTTTGACTAAGAAATGATACGGATACACAGAGCTACTCCTTGTTTATGATACATGCCTCAGTCCAAGCCTATCTGCATCTGAGTCTCCGAATTCCTCAGGAACAGCTGGGATCATTAAGCAAAGCTCAGAAACCCTCTTGCAGCATACATGGAGCAAATTAGAAAACTGAGTAGACGTAACCTTCTTTCAGAATTACTGCCCAACAGTATGGCTATTTCAGTAACTCCTCTACCCATGGTAGTTTCATGCTTATTAGAAAGGTCACGCCAATAAGCTCAGCACCTTTTATTCAGATTCATAGGTCAAGACGTCTTAGCTAATTGAGAGTCTGTCTGGATAATCTGCTTGAGTACTTTATTATGATGTTGTATAAAGCTATCAGATGTTGCCCCTGAAGAAGATTATTGCATAAAAGACTGAAATAAAAACCTAACTATTCTGTTTAAGCACTTAGACACCTGCATGAGATTGTTATTTCCAACAGTTCTTGGAATTAGCTGATACTACTGTATCCTCTACTTGGGAGGTTTCAGCTAAGAGCTAGTGGGTATCCCGTCTTGGCACATACAGTATTTCCAAGGTCCAGACGTACAAGTGGAAAAAGTTCTCCTCCCTGCCATGTGTTCCAATAAACTGGCAAGATGATTTCAGTCTTTGGTCCCTCTCAACACAAGAAAAACAAGGACTTTTACAGAAGGAAAAGACAGAGCAAGAAACTGGACACAAAATTTGCCCCATCTACACTGCACTTGTAAGAGAGGTAGAGAAGGACGGTGAAAGCACTACAGTGATCCACATATGGTGCTCTTAGGACCAGCATGTTTTCTATAGTCCATTGCTTGCCAGCTGTGCAGTGCACTCAGTGCCTTCTCTACAAGGCTTGCAATAATTTCTGGAGCTGACATTGTTGGGATTCATGGTGCATTAAAAAAAAAAAAACAGGGAAAAAAATTGGAAGATAAGATGCAAAAAGACTTGGTTTATCCACGGCTTGCAGAAATTGTAGAAATCTCAATGATATCTTGCATTCCCAGTCCCTGAAGTTAAGGCCTGTCATCTTTTATTTGTCATCTTACTTGGCAAATTAAAACAACAGTTACTTTTAAGACCATATATGTGAATAGCAGAATCTGAGATAGAGCAGCATCCTGGGGTTTCCAAAGTTCCTCTGAAGGAAAGACCTAAAATACAAGCCAAGTCATGCAGATGAGGTGCACCAGCCTACCCCAGAAGTGCTCTCCGCAGGGAGTTTCTACATGCAGGATACAGAACACGCACCCCGGAGCAATTATTTCTCTTCCTCCCTGCTTCCCTCTTTTTGGAGTACAGCCATGCCTTGCTCTTTCCAAGACAGTTTGCCAGTACAGACTCTGAACAGTATTTCAACCAGAAAAGGATGTATGGTAGATCTGAAATTCACTGCCAGAAGAAGGAAAAAATTAAAAAGCCAGGATTATTCAAAGTTATTAATTTTGCCTCATGAGTACAATGACTAATTGCAGGAGGACAGGAATAACAAGGTGAAAGAAATCAATGATTACCAGCCTGCAACATGTGGGTAGTTTCCATCCTCACAAATAGTGAGTGGCTATGCCAATACCTGGCCTGGCATTTGGGTCAGCTGATACATAGCCTCAGGTTAAAAATTGTCAGCATCAGTACTGGTGTAAGCAGGTCTCCTCTTCATACCAGGCCAGGCTTTCCCACCCTTGCACCATCCTCACAGCTGCCACACTGCCACAGGTTTTGGAGCCCTGTGATGGTATTTTTAATCCAGATCATTCCTATATCTGGTTCACCAGGCCACACTGCAAATAATTGCATCAGTACAATCAAGGAGGATAGATCAGAAGACAACAAAATTATTATTTGTGGGGAAAAAAAACCCAAAACAAACAAACAAAAAGTTAGCAGAGAACAACCCTAATTTTATGTGAGGGAATTGCTGCCCAAATTTTTATTAAATGTTTATGTTGAAAGTTTTGAATGAGTACTAAAGAAGTTTCATTTTAACAATTCCAGGTTTGATGTTGATATAATTTGACATTATTATCGGGAAGTACATCCACCAAAACCAGAGCCTGCATCTCCATAGCAAAAGTACACTGAAGTTAGGGGACAGTTCCAACAGACTTATTTTCCCCTTTAAAAATACATGTTTTTTAATAGGAAGATAAAAGACTTTGAGTCGTGCAGCGCAAATCTTCATTGCAGGAAAGAATCAATGCAAAATCTCAGGTAAGGTCTGCAAATTGCAGTCGTGTGCACCAGGGCCAAGTCCTGCTTGCTTTTACACAACAGCCTCATTGACAAAAGTAGGATTTCTCCTGTGTAAAAAGGGGATTCCAGATCTCCGTTTAGAATATCTATAATTAAGTTAGTATCAAATTATATATAATTATGATTTTATTGTTTTTGGACGTATCTATCATTACATTTACCCCTGGTGGACTCTTTCTTACAGATTCCAGTTTTCAGCAACCTCAAGCCCTTTCAGTGCTCCCATAGACTTCAATAACAGCAGGACTAGATGAACGTATAATTGCAGCGGGGCCATGCTAGAAGTGGGAGCTGCATGTTTGTTCCTAAGCCAAACTCAGCAGGGAGAACCTGACGTGCACATGGACAGAAAGCTCTTTTCTTAAGGATACCAGGTGTTGCAAATAATGAAATCTCAGGCAAACAGTACAGGCTGAATGCTGGCCTTCAGGTGAAGGTACTATGAAACTAGTAGGCATCACCTGCACATCTGTGGACAGAATTAGTTATTTTTTACAGTGCCACAACACTGAAATCATGGGGGTCTCATGAATGGTCTCCCTAGAACTAAAATGAGGGCCAAATGAGGACAAAGTAGAGAGCAGCTCTTTTTTTTTTTTTTAATTTGAAAGGACTAATTCTAAAAATTAAGCATATATATCTATGATAAAAACTTTAAATATTTCAGAGTAAAACGTTTTCATACCGCATTAATGTTTGAAAGTCTTCTGCGATTATTTCCACTAAATAAAAATATTAGAAGAAATGTCTCCACCAGAAATAAATTCTAAAACATCATAAATAAAAATGCATTCATGGTGCTTAATGTTCCAGCTTAATATAAAAAGAGAGGAAATGTTAATGAAGCAAGCTCTGGTCTATGGATAAAAATACAGTCTTGCTAAAGTAGTCTTTATTTCTCTATCAAAAGCACATGTGGCTCTGTGCTAATTCCTGTTCTCTCTCTTAAAGGCACAAAAGCATGATTATTGTTAGAATTTATTTCTAAATAAAGATGAGTTGCTAGAGATGCAGGATGCTCAGCAAACCACATTTCAGAAAATAATTCAAATCACTTTGGTTTTATTGCCTTTTTCCCCTCTTAAGTTAGCTTAGACTGACAAAACATTTCCCAAGACCACACTGGAATACAAGGTGATATTTAGTTAGACCTAACTCCGTCAGAGCTGGCATCTGCTTCCATCAACTTTAGTAGAAGTCCTAAATAACGTGCAATTTAGCCTTAACATACAAAGCGAGGTGCTTGCATTGCATAAGCTCTGGAACAATGTTTAGGGACGGTGAGGCTGATTTACAGCTAAACAAAACACCAGAGAAGCCAAACTGGTCTCCCACTGGGGCATTACCAGGTAACCAGATGTCTGACGGTTAGTATTTGTACCCACAGACTCACTGCCTTAAGAATCTGGTCCCAGATGTTTTTGTACAGTATACTTTGGACTAAGTTATTTTAAAAATGTCTCTGTTCCCTATGAGTAAAGCCTACAATTATCTGTCAATAGCATGAAAGCGTTCCTTTGTGTGTGCATTTGCATTGTTTAATTAACTGTCTTCAATATACACAACATTCCTCATGCTGTGAGATATATGGGAGGTAAATCAGTATGAGATGGTAGTTCTTTGTCTCTCCTGGAAAGGCAAATTGTTTCTCTCAATTACAGTTTTTCGTCCTTGCTGGACCAATACACACAACCAAGAATTAACTTGCTGCAGATGTAAACACCATCGTGCATCCCCGGTGGGTTCCTTGCCCAAGTCCCAAGATTTTGGGTTTTGTAACCACCCAGGTATGGAAAGCAGAAGCCATTGTCTCTCACCATCTAATCAAGGTAATAATTGCAGGCAGTGGATCTGGAGCTAAGAAGAGGAAAAAGGCTTTTCAATCACTGCCTCTGCATTTCAATCGAAGCCCCATGCTGTACAACACTGGAGAACAAGGTGTAAATCAGCTTAAGAACACAGTTCTGCATTCAATGCCTCGTGGTTTACAGCTCCCAAATGACCTTCATCTATCTTCCTTAGCTGTAGAGGTGTATAATTGAACTAAAGAGAGGCTTGAATAATGAGGTTGAGAGTGGCAGCTCCGCTGCTGTTGCTTAATAGTGTACCAGCCTTGCACTTTGTTTTCTGATATGTAACAAAATGCTGTAGTGGGCCCAATTCTTCAGGGTGACACTCGGTGATAGTCCCTCTTTTAAAATAGAAAAGAGCAGGGGTTTTGCAGGCAAAAAACCTATAAATCTCTGGTTGCAACTAGGTTCCCAAAAATACAATTATATGAACAATTTTCTATTCAATATCTGCTCACAAAAGCTCAGAGAGACAAATTGCAATTATCTGATCTTCTTTCAGTCATGGAATCTTTCTATTTTTTCAATTTTTCATCTTTCTCATGAAAGATTCCCCTCTCAGCTCAGAGAAGGACAGTGTGACACTTTCTAGCATGACTTTCGTCCTGGGACCTTGCTGGAACGAACAGAGATGAAGTCTCTGAGAGCAGCATTTCAAGCAACAAGACCTTGTTCTCAGCTCCTGTGTTTTCTATATTTATGGGTGCTGGAGTCGTCCTCTCTCTCTGTTGGTGAGGCTAACATTAGAGGGCTGCAGTCGTTTCAGCCCTTCTAACTTCTCTTGACCATCAGTTCGTTACTGATAAGTACACTGGAAAAAAGGTCTGGCAGTCCAGTAGCCCTGGATCAATGCAAGATGTTTCCGCAGTCAAGCGGCTGTTAAAAACAAATGTTCCTCTTGTGGCATTTTTGTTGATTTCATGGACACTAAAAGACTTACTCATGCATTTACAGCACCAATTAAGCAGTCAGTCTGCTAACTGGCTCCCTGTTACACCAACAGTACCTCCAAGTCAGTACAAGCTCTAACCCTGACCGAGAAGCCCAGAGCAATCTGGTGCAGGGGCTCCCAGACCTCACAGATGCATACCCAGAAGCAACCAGTGTCCTCCATGGACCCAGCCTGTGCGAGCAAGGTGACAGAGGTGCCAACTCTTGAGCCAGCGAAGGAAGCCAGAGAACAGAAGGACCATCAGATGCAGCAACTGACTTTGGGAGAGGCAACTTGCCTGACTGAGGAAGTGAGTTACAACCTACTTTGCTCACATTTACATCTTGTGGGGAGAACAACTACCTCTGTAAGACCCCAGGAAGCACTGTGGCAGTGTTCCCTCCAAAACCTTCATCCGTCCACCTCACGTCTAACATACACGACAAAAAATGACAAATTGTATTGCCTCCAGGATTTTCACTTACTTATTTTACTGTCCTCCCCTCTCACTTTTGTTGCTTGTCTACTTGACAGGGCAAGTTTATTCAGGGTTGTTGGGTTGGCATTTTTCTTTTGTAGTGTTTACATAGACCACAGGAGAGAAGCACTGCCTTTGAGAGCTGCAGAACTGAGCTCTTAAACAATCTGATTTCTTACAGTTTCATCAGCAGGGTGATGCAGGTGACAGCAGTGAGGCAAAGAGGGTCATGAAAAACAGCAAGACTAAGTCCTGTTGTTGAGAATAATGCCAGCAGGTAAAAGTCATTACGGGATTTTTAATGCAGCAACATTTCCAAGAGCAAGAGACATATACACCTGAGAAACAGAGAGTCACAAGGAAAATAAACCACCTCCCATTTGGATATTCCAAAGGAAAATCTGCCATGCAAAACTGGACTTCAAAAACTAAAATAGATTTAATATGTAAATGACCCAGTCTGGCTTTGTAGAAGTCACTATTGATCCTTAAAATACATAGCTCTCTGAAAGGAAAAAAAACGGACTTATCAAATTTGTTTTTCCTGGCTCTAGTACTTCAAATTGCCATTCTACCATGTGCTAAATACCTCCAAGAATATTAAGTGGCCATCATGCTCACAAAACTTTATTTTAGCTCGTAGAAGTAAGCTCCAGTTGGCTTCACTTGGCTCATATGTTAAATTTGCTTTAAAATAAAATAGTGGTACCAAAGTCTGCAGATACATGAAGTTGTTATGTACGAAGTTGTAAGTGAAGTACTGTAATATATAAATGTTTGGGAGATTAAGCAATAGTGAATTAAAGCCTTTAAAGGTAATCTGATTTAAGTACTGACTTAAAAGAGTAGTTCTGCTTAATTTTAATGGGCTTTTGTTTGCAAGCAAAGGTTGCCCAGTTTAATCCTAAATCGTCTCTAAAATTCTGAGCAAACTTCCCTCTTACTGAGGACCTTTTGTCAAGGCTGAATTTTTCCCCTTCAGAAAGGGCAGCATCTCTGTGTTAAGTTTTAAAATATCAAAGAAAGCTGAGAAAATACGGAATGGCAAGAGTTACAGCTTCTTCTTCACTGTAAGGCAAGTTGACCGATGCAGCAAAGGCTGGTATCTCATTTGTGATATGGGATGTGGCTTTGCCACAAATCTGAAAAATCTCATTAGAGAGAAAGTAATGAAGGTGGTAACGCTGTCCATTGGGACTCTTGGCCTTTAAGTAAGTACAAGAAACCTGTCTAAAAAGAATAAGGTAGGAAGCATTCTTGACTTTTTCAATTTCACACTTCCAGTACCTGCCTACATTGGTTAAACACAATACCACACTCTGAGCCTGATGATCTCCTTGCATTTACTCTGACGACTGAATCTCGTTTGTAGGAAAGCATTACTGGATATTATTTTTCAACACACCAACACTGACACACCCAGTGCATCTGCCCAGGAATAGTGGCGAAACTGTCACTTTTCTGTCTAATGACTTATGTTACTGTAAGGAAGTCCAGAGGTAAACTTTATTTACCTTTGGATATCCGCTTGTGAGACAGATTCCACGCTCAGCTCTTCCCATGTGAGTTTGCCACAATACCCTTGACTCCAGCTCAGTGGATTTACTTTGGATTCACACCAGTTTACCTGAAGTACGGTGTGCACCTGTGGGCTGCTTCCCATCAGCCTACAGCCTGCGGAGGACTTCAGAGAAATGAACAGAATAAAACCTCCCATCCCTTCCTCCACCACCACCACCACCTGTGACTATAGCCACAAGGCTCAGACACTGTAAATCTCACAGATCACGGCAGGTTTCTCAAGATAACCTGTCCACACACAAAAGCAATTGGAAGCTACTGGTAAGTTTAGGCACACAGGGGAAGATAAACATTTGGTTTCATGGGACTGTGCCTTGCACTCCAAAGTAAGAAAGACAGACTGTGGTATCCCTCTTCTCCCCCGTGCAAAAGGACCTCAGAAGTTTCCATAATCCTGAGCTTTGGAGATACTGAAGTTATCCCAAATATGATGACACTGGGGAGGTTTATGCTTTCTGAGATGACTGAATTACCACCACCACCTTATTACACAATAAGTTTTAGGAAAGACTCTTAATTGGTCCCATTTACTACAGTTCCCTTGAACTCAGTGGAAAAAAAACGAACATTTACAGAGGACATAATTCTTCCCTTTCCTGACAGAGGCAGAAGGACAGCATGCACAGAGAACCTGAATCACAAAGTGGAAAACCACTTTGAATTGGCAGAATCAAGGCAGGTATTTTATTGATCTGACTTTGGTCCCTAGGATGTCCGTCCCGTTGCAGCAAGCTCAGCAGATGTGCTGCACCCAAGGCAATAGGCTATTCTGTTTGCAGCCTGGCAATAATGATCTTTAGCCTTGATTATCAATACAGCACCCACATTCAGCACTTCAGCTATAGAGGTCACCTTAGTAGGTAAGATGGGAGGGAAAGAGGGCTTGAATTCTAGCAGGCAACATCTGCTGACTGCACAAAGCAATTTTGCAGCTGTTGCAAGCCACACAGATCCGTGAAATCTCAATCAGCAGCCTCGCTCTGGCTGGCAGACAGCTGGGTCACTGTCACAGACACACACATCTTCTTTAGTTGCACCGCACGTGAAGATTTTTCATTGTAGAAGCGGCTATCAGAGGCTTGAGAAATCTTTATACACACACATACACGCTTCTTGTTTGTATGGGAAGAACACAGCAACGGGAGTTCTGGTTCTTGCTTTTTCCTTTGCACAGCCAGAGACGCGTAGGCCATGTCACTGCCCAGTGAGGACTTACAAGCAACGACGTGCAAACGTCTAGTCATCCATATAGGCTGCAGTCAGAAACAGGAGGCACCTCCTATCACAACTCGCTTTGTCAGCCAGCTTACCCTTCTCTGTTCTCACCTCCCGCGTTGCACATCATGGCGAGGTTCTCCTGAATAACTGAGCTGCTTTCGCTCAAACACAGCCTGACTGTGACACACAAGTAACTCCTGCCTGCTCCAGCCAGCACTCGTCAAGGAGAGGATGCCCAGTGGGGTCTGTCACTACAGCCTCCCTTCTCCCAGTTCTCTATTAAAAAGCCCACAGCTACACTTGATCTCTCCCTTCGCTCAGTATTTACACTGAGCACAGAAGAGCACTCCTCTTCTGGACATCTCCCTCTCACTGGAAGAATCATCAGGAGCCAGACCCGAACCTTCCTGTCCCCCCTGTTAGCTGAACCCACTTTCCCTTGGTAAGCAGTGATGTCCCTTTGAGAGGTGTCCTCTCCCAAGGCTGGAGCCAGGCACCAGGGACTCCCCACACACCAATGAGCTCCCCTCCTTTTTGAGGGTACTAAAGCAGAGCACTTCAAATTACAGTCAAATAGAGTATAACATTACAAGCAGCAAACACTTCGATCAAAAACACCAAAATCTTGTCTCCATTCCCTGTGCAAAATCTTTTAATGTACTATAAATAGCTACATTGGTATGTAGCCACAAGGGATAATGAAGTCTAGTCATCTGAAATAACTCAAAAACCCTCTCCCCTGCAAAGTCATTTCTGGAAAGAGCCGCCGCCATTTGGCAAACTGATCAAGCTTTGCCAAATGCTGAATGCAGGCAACTTGTCAGTCGGTCTGTCTGTTTATTTTTGTGGGATGGAGACTCTGACTCAAGTAAGGAAGAAAACAGAAGAATTGTTCTATCTTTCCCTAGGAATGCTTTGAAAATAAGTGCCTTTTGGTGCCTTTTGGGCCTTTCCAAAGGCAAACAAGCTGTGCCTGAAAGGAAGTACCGTAAGCACTCTCTGATGATTACATTTCAGCTGACTCCAAAGGCAGTGTGAACTCCTCCAAAGGCAAAGGATGCACAGACCTCTCCGGCCCCTCTTCACACCACACCGTTGGGCATCCAGAGGCCAAGGAGACACAATCTCACCTACTTCAGCACGGCCGCCTTGCAGTCAGAGTGACCAATTGAGCAGGTGCACTGGGCACAAAACACCCCATGGATTCACAATTTCAGCATGAGTAACATGCACACGAGCAGTATCTAGTCCTCTGAACATCCGAGGCTGATAGAAATGTAGGGAAAAGGCAGGTGATTAACTGACACCATCAAAACCCATTCTGTTACAACAGTAGATTTGGCAGATCTGGTTAAACTAATATTCTTCTAAAACTGTTGTGTGGAGACTTACTACAAAATTATTTATCACAATTTATCACTTATCTCATTATCATAAAAATGAAAGCAGCCAGAATGCTGCTACAACATTAGGAAAGTCTGACTTACCCAGCCAGCTCCTGAATTGCTGCAAATTCAGGGACTGGTAGAATCTCTACAGTTTTACTTAAAGTCCTTTCCTTGCTTGAAAAAATCTATAGAAATAGAAAAGTCCTATGTGCAAATTTCTCAGAATTTCAACTTTCACTAAAACTGTTATATAATACTCGATTTCCATATCACCTCCCAACCTCCACAACGTACTTTCAAATCGAAACCAAAGTCCATGTGATCTTCTTGGGAAGCACTACAACGTAAGCTAAATCTGCTCTCAGCACTTGGCCGTAACGTAAGCTGTGCGCTAATTATAGAAGAGAGAAAAATATGACTTTGCATAATGTAGGCGAGACAGTCACACAGCTCTGCATTTCATTCTAGTTATAGAGAAAGCAGAGTTCTACATAGCTTAAGTGTGGACAGCATAGAGTACTAACTGTGTTACTTGGGTATTAAGTTGGACTAACTCCATGCTAAATTAGCTATCTTAAGTCCCTGCTTTTTAGCCACCCTCCCTCTTTTCCTCTTTCTGTAATTTGAAGACCTAAGCTATAACCTTGGAGCATCCACATACAGTTGAATACAATTTCTACAGAAGGAAAGGACTGAGAAGGGATTTAAACAATTATTGAGGCTATTCTTCATCTTAAAGAGGCACCGATCAATTCACTATTATTTGAATGGATAGTTATAGTTCTCTGGTAAAGACCTTATGAAGCACTCATAAAAACAACACTAAAACCCCTCAAAAGAGCCATAATCTTAAAATATTTCCTTATTTCTTTTAATGCAGTTTTTCTTCAATCAATTGCACTGACATCTTCTGTTAAGCCCAGTAATGCCCAAACAGGCCCTGCTGACGATATTTTCTTATCAATCAGTTTTAGGAAAGAGAGGACAGAGCAGTTCTCAGAAATCAACAGCATCCTGTCTTTGCTGAGCGTAGATGAAGAGCAAGTCCACCAGAATCAGTGGTATACAGTTCTAATTTATATACTGGTATAAATTAGAAAAGGTCAAAGATTATGAAAAGGTGAAAGTTATCAACTAACTCTCAGTGAGTGATTATTTGTATTACAGTAGTCCTTAGAGGCCAAAGGAGACAGAGCATCCCCTGTGATAAAAATCACACATTAAGAAAACTGCTGATACAAAGAGCTTAAATGAATTCACCATTATCAGGATTATCCTGTCTGCACTTCTACCAAATTAAAACTGCAACAGTTGTGTGGCTTTTTTAATATTTTCTGAATATTTTCTCCTTTAAAAAAAAAATATGGCCAGTTCTCATGGCAGAAAATGTTTGTCCCTAGCTCCAGTGTGCCTCTGCTCCGCCACACCCAAGCTCCCAGCAGCAAGCAGGCTAGCACAGACCCCGAAAGGAAAGCATTTTGTCACAGTTAGCTTTCCAGTGGATGTTCACCCTGCTGTAGGCAGCCTCTGTGACACAGTAGAAATCCATTTGCACCACTGCTTTTTCTAAGAAATATTAAGACTCAAGAGAGCAATGTCATACTGTTATGAAAAACAACATGTAATATTAGCATTATTGTGGGAAGCCAAAGAGAAATGCTCCTAATACAGTATGAAAACAGCCTTCGTAGAATGATTCTTCGCCACGCTGCTGGCTAGACATCAGTCACATTTCTGAGGTGGTGTGCAGAGTACAATCCAAGGATTGAAAGTAACTGATCTGAACTGATTGTTCTCTGGAGACTAAGCAAACAACTCTACAGCACAGGCTTTCAATACCAGTGATAAAAAGTGCAAACATTTTATTCAGCAGACAAATTTGTGAAGAGCCTGCCACATACATTAGTCAATTGTTAAAATTTCTCACTTAACAGTTCTGCCTCTCTCAAGTTAATATTTTCCCAGAGCAGAGACTGAAAGAATATAATGATCACAGCGTCCTTTAGATCTTCTGAGCAAACCAAAATTCTTGCCAGGTAATTGGCATCAGCCCCTGTTTACCAAATGCTCTTCAGCCCATAACCAATAAATGATTAACGAGGAACTTCTCAAGTCACTTTCCAGATGTTGTTTATTGAGACATCCTTGCACTGCAATGACAAATGGGGCAGAAATAAGCAATGCACAGCTTGGCAAGATCCTGCCACTCAGCGGAATATCCCCAAGGCTGAATAATTTGGGTTAACACCACTGTACAAAGGTTAAATCTACTTTCCTTTATACAAACAGAAATGTGTCCCAGCTGGTACTCGTTAGGTTTGAAAAACCCAACACTAGTATTTTCTCAAAACAGGTAGCAACAACAAGCCTTTAACGCAAGAGCAAAGGGTAACACTTCAGTAGCTCTTAGACTGTTTGATGTGCCTAATGCTTTATTCTCTTTTTGCTGTAGAGGAAATATTAAGATAGCCGCAAAGTTTGCTAGAACGGGCTGTGAAAAGTTACACTAATAACCAAAGTGGGAGGGAGGCTATTTTTTTCCATCCTTTTGCACCTCATTATACTCCTAAAAATACTAGTGTCGCTACAATGATAATTCCAATACAAAGCAGTTTATATGGGACAAAGCTGCATATATACTGCACTGACATGAGGATGACTGTATTACCAAGAGATGGAGGGACTCAAGTGACCCCTAAAACCAGCAATAGTTGGTATGATTAAAATGTCAAAATTCACGGCAAGGACCATACTGGATTAGCATGTATACACGTACAGTGCACATCTGTAACTATTCTGTGTACATGCAGGGTGACATAGCTCTAACCTCAGAAGTACTGCGATGAAAATTTTGAACTCCATAACAATTTTTTTCCCAGACTATCAAAGGGGATGGGATAAAAAAAAAATAGACTGCATATGTATAGATAAAATAAAGGTTAGCAGACCTGGAATAATGAAACTATAATTGAAACTGACCTAGTGAGAAAAAAAAAGGCACATTTTAGTGATCAGATTTGCGGGTACAGGGTTGCATTAAGATAAGATGTTGAAACCTACTAGCTGGTTTTGCAAAATTTTGATCTCAGAAGCTTGAAATCCTACAGAAATTTGCATATTTTTCAGTACCTTAAGCTAAAATCTGTAATGATTCAGGCACATTTGAATAAGAGACAAAAAGAAGAATAATAGGACCTGTCTGGTTTGGGAATCCATCAAAACCTGGGACCCGCCCTTCGACTGGGATGTGATTCACTACTCTGCATCAGACAAATAACAGTAACAGTTCCTGACATAATGGGTGTGTTTCGGCAGCCAGAAAACAGGAGGGAATAGCAACAAAGCATCCCAAAAAAGAGGCTCTTCCTCGCCCTTTCCCACACCCTCAGTACCATTGCTTTGTGTATGACCACAGATGTCCCTTTCCAACCACAAGTGACCTGTGATGATACTTTGACAAACCTCACTCTGATTTTGTCCTGTTTCAAATCCCTGCAACCCTATAATAACAGAGACTTGGGGATGAGAAAGGCTGGGGTGGCGGGCAAGACAGTGCACTCCCACTTACCTGGATACACCATTATTTGACTTCTGTTCCCTGTGGTTTCAGCCATCTACTGGCAGTTCCCCATCAATTTCACTGGCACTCACTAGCCCCAGAGGATTTAGGATTTAGTTCTGCTAATCTCTGGATCCCATATAACATTAGATAGCTAGGCTGTGATCTCAGGCAAGGATTTGTCCCTAGAGTCATATTAGATTACTAAACCACTGGGAAATCAAATAATTAAGGAAATCCATAACTAAGGGTATTAGCTAGAGATGTATTCCATGCCATAAAAAACAACCGAAGGGCATAAAATAATCTTGTTGATAAGGAAGAATTTCCTTCAAAGGGGCACAATGGCCATTCCTGTCGCAGCATCAGCTAGAAGTGGCTGCAGGTCACTGGGCACAGAACTGGGCAGCAAGGTCAACTGGCAGGGTTGGCTGGACTGCAAGGCTCAGCCGAGAGCCTGCTTTTCTGGGCTTAAAGGGGAGATGCTGGTAAATCCTCTGTTGCACAGACTGGAATTGGGTAAACTTTACTTATCTGTGTTCATTCCCAGCTACACCACTCTCCTGCTGTAACAGCAGTGTCAGGTTGCAGGTAGACAGTGAACTTAAGGAGGCATCACCCTCTTCAAAATCAAGTAATTCAAACACCAGCCCAGCTCCTGCCCATCCAAGTATACACACCAAAACAAATCAAACTCCACTCCTGTCTCTGCTCTGCCACCGGCTGCAGGTTTCTTCTCTTTCATGCTAGTCCTAAGAGGCACTCGCAGGGATCCTGTATTGAGAGTTGGCCCTCCTTTCTCATTTCACTCCTGCAAATGGCCCCCAGGCACAGCCAACATCTCCCAGCACGTTATTTATCTGGTGACCTCTAGATGCTGGAGTTTGATAGGTGATGATTTCACTACAAAGCAGTTAATTGATAAATCAGTTCAGCTTCTTTCCAAATCAGGTATTGACACAACAGCACAGTGTATAAGGGCCTGAAAGAACTGTGCGATAATGTATTGATTATAAACAACCTCAGAGCCATTGTCAAAAGCAGCAGGCATTGTTCTTTCCAAAAATCAAATCCATACTTTAACGATCTGTTTTCCCTCATTAAACACTTGAAAGGCTTTCTTAGCAGCACTTTTTACTACACAGATGTTCTATTTCATTTTGACACATACAACGTGCTCCTGTCATTCCCTTCATTTTATAGTAGCTTGTTTTGTTTACTATAAGACGGAGATGTTATTTTATGTCATACCTTCTCCTTTGTAGTACTGATTTACAAATAGAAAAATCCATGTACATCTTTGTCTCATCTGTCTTTAGCAATGAAATAAACCATACAAAACCTCTGAGCAGCAAAAGGAAAGTCACACCAGGAAAACTGGGGAAATGGTAGAATTTGGTTGAAAAACATTTAGAATAAATATCCTGTTCTGATTTTTCTTTTGGGTTTCACATGATTCATATCTTTGACGGAAAGGGAATGACTACAAACAAGCATGCAAACAGATGTGATCCAAGCAGATCACTTCACTTTGATGTATTCTCTTAAGCTTATTTTCAGCAGTATCACTTGAAAATGACACTTCAGAAATGTTGACAAAGCAGGTTTCGTTTCTTGCCTCACCTAGGACTAGTCATTTCACCTCTGAATAGTTTCATGACCCTTTGAGGGGACCTCAGTTTTGCTTACTAACTCTTTGAATCTACAGTGAAAAGTTATTATCTCTGTAGAAACAGATCAGTGGGAATAAGGTTCTGGGTTCTGCCTGGGAAAGGTAAGCGATTTGGCAATAACAAAACATTAATTCCAGTATCAGACAGGACACCTCTCTCTTTCTGCCTACAACTGTTTAGCAGTGAAATTCAGGAATCATCATAAGCAAAAATCCTTTCTCCCTGGCAGAAGCCCAAGTCACGCTGGGCTGCAGAAGACAGAACTAGATGCATCTCAGCACTGTGGACAAGCACAAGAACTACGGCTGTCTTATGTAAAAAGCCATATTGTGAATAGCTTAGACAGCTATAGTAGCCAACAGTGACAAAAGAATTTGGTTGATACAGCTGCAGGATGTTTAATATAAGCTTGAGCTGCTGCCACCTAATTACCCTTGTGTATTTTTTGTTTAGTGCTCTTGGATCAAGGGCTATTCCCCAGAGCTCCTGCTGAGATGCAGGCGTTTTTGAAGTATGCACATGTTGAAACTTGGTACCCACAACCTTATGGATCAAATGGGCTGAAAAAGCACTTCGTCAGCATGAGACATTACTGACCCTTACAACGTATCATGCTATTTTATGGTGAAACAAAAAAAAATGCTAATTGGGAAATGTATATAGTGCAGTCAATAGAGTTACGATAGAGTTACATCAGTATAACCAGGATCATGGTCTGGTCCATTATTATTAATTATTTCCAGTAAGGCTGGTTTGTGTGTATGAATACATTACCGAACACAGCTTTCTATTTGCTCGGGCTTTACGTGCAGTGCACATAGTTAGATCTGGCAGAGAAGCACAGATACAAACAGAAAGGCTGAGTGAGAGCCTGGGAGCTTCTGGCTCTGCTACCCGTTCATCGTAAAGCCTAACAGTCTGTGTTTATGGATTCAAAAGCTTTTCCTCCCCATATATGAAGCACAAAGAGTTTGAATTATTTTCAACCACTCCCACAGCTGTATCGTAAGGGAATTAGGTAATGTTTGTAGGGATCTTTGAAAACAAAGGCCTGTATAGGTGCTAAGTGCTATCTTTATTAGTTTCATAGACAGGTCTGCAGTAGAAAAGCCCTAATAATTTTATTGTGCATTCCTGCATGTTAACTCTTCACTCCCGTTTTTTCCTCATGGTAACATGGCTGTTCACACTGCCCTTGTATTCACTGACTTTCCTCAAATAGCTGAACAAAGTGGCAGTGTTTGCCACAGTCCTGAACCCCTTGGGTTTACAACCTACAAGTGGGCTGGCAACGCTGCCTTGAAATCATCCGCTTTCCACAAGCACCCCTGAGAACAGATTAAGTCAGAAGAAAGGAAAACTGAAAACCAACATCCGTTAGTGCTTTTTTTATTTCAAAAGTGTTTGAGAGAGCGAGTGGAAGGACCGAGTCTAAAGCTCCCAAACTACACTTTAAAGTATTTTACTTCAGTGTCAAGGACCAAAGCCCAAATGTCAGCTCTTCAGGGCTTTTTTCAAGAATCACTGCAAATAGAGCCTGAGACAAGAAGGGGAAGACAGTAAAGATGTTAGGAAAATTCTCAGAAGGTTTGCACTGCTTTTCTCTCTTTTCATGATTTATAGACATACCAGAGCATGCTTTTAAAATAGTTCTGATTTGGTGCACTATTTGCAGTACTGTTCTGCTGCTTATTACAATTAACCAGTAACTCTTTCTCTTGGAATTTCCTCAACTCTCCAGTCTTAGGAGTTAACTACATGGATATTTCCTAATAGCTTGTTGCTAACAGCTGGAAAGTGCTCTACCTGATGAGCTTCTCAATGCCCCCTTGTGTTAAATAACTATTATTGGCTTCATTTTACCCTCATACACACCAAAAACTGGAAACACTCAATCCTGCTGCCATTCTGATGTTAAGCAGTACTTCACCCAGGAAACAGATCTATTAAAATCAACATAAAAATGAAGTAAATCAGCACCACTGCTGGGATTTTGCTTTTTGGGTCACAGAGAACAGAAAGCTATGCCAGAAACGAGGTGCTGCTAACAATGCAAAATTCAAGTCTCTTCTCCCCAGGAAGCACGGGCAGCTCCCCAGGTCTTCCAAAGAGCTCCTGCGGCCTAAAATACCGAGGACAGAGAGGCTCTCAGCTCTGTTCCCATGACAGAGTCATCAGTTCAGATGGGAGCACGGTCCAGTGTTGGCAGCTCCTGTTTTCATCACTATGCAGGGGACACAGTTACTTGAATTAACCTTACTACCACAGAAGCAGGAGTTGGTTACCTTCCAGAGCCCATTCTCAAACACTTCCAGAAGGTAAGACCAGCTTCAATACTTGTCCACGTACCATAAAATGATATTTAAAAGGTTTAACCTGGACCATGTTACGATTTAGAGAGGAAACAGAGAGAGGGAGAATGGAAGGGAGAAGGAGAAAGGAAACACCACACTTCAGAAATTAAGATTTCAACATCAAATTGTAAAGGTGGCATAAGAAGACTAAAAAAAACCCAAACAAAAAAAATCATCAAAACATGTTAAATTATCAAAAAAGCTAATCTAGTTCCTGGAAGTGGGCTAGAGTGGGCTTGTAACAAGCTACAAAGGTTGCTTCTATTCAGCTAAAAAAAAAAATATCTGTTACTCTTTCACTCTGTATCTGCCTTATTTTGGCACATGTTGCTGGAAACTCAAACAAAACTCTATAACCTAGATAGTAAATAATCTCCAGACTTTTCCTCAGGTCATGCAAATAATCTGTGTGTGACAGAAATCAAAGGCACTTCTGTGAGAAGAGCACTTGATAAGATTTATTCAAACTGCACTTCCAGTTTCACATTCCTTTAAATTCTTCAAATTCAGCATTGTTTCAGTAATACCAGTTAGAGCTTCATTGCTTCATATGATGTAAAGCAGCATTGTCAGCATTTAGAGGGAAATAGGAATTCTTTTTTAATATTCATTACTGGACAATTATCAGTCACATCATGTGTTCATTTGAATAGATCCATCTGTACAGTAACTATAAGCACAAACACAGCACTGCAATTGTGATTCGTACTCTCCTCTTCTACCCATCCTCCTTATGGCTTCCTGAGGAAGACAGCTATAACTGCTGTAGCATCACCTTCAGCTGTTCAAGTGTCAGACTGAGTTCACACTCGTGGAGTTTCCTCCAAGGTTTTCTAGCTTGCTCGCCAATATTATCAGCTACAGAGTATAGACACCCAGCACAGGATTGAATCTCTCCTTAACCACCTCTAACACTACACTTGAGAAATGCCTTGCCATAGCCTCTGGGACAGGACACAGCTCTGCTTGGTGACTGCACAGCAGAGGAATATCCAGGATCCTGAATAGGGCATTTTAATGCTACCCAGGTATGCCAATTCTGATGACACTTTTGACACTGATAAATCAGTAGAATTGAAGTTCTTTTGATAAAACAGTTTTGTAGATAAATTCCAAAGTATATTCTCATAACTGTAAACTAACCTCAATCTGCTATTCCCTGCCAGTGCTAAGAAAACTATATCACTGTTAGCCTCACAGATAGCAAGTTTTATACAGTGAACACAACTGTTACGGGAGGCAGGGGTATGAAGCATGTAAGAGGCTGTTCTGGCCACACTCCGCCATCTCTTTCTTCAGCTTCAAACCAACCTCTTTGGATAGTCCCTGGGACAAGTTCTGCCAGAGTCTGGAAGGAGAAGAGAGGGAGCCAGGAGTCCCATGGAGGCAGAGGCTCTGCATACACATTAGTATGCACACTACAGAGCTTTGAAAGAGAAGCAAGAAGGGAGCAAGGCTGCAGCTTCAAGGCGAAGCTGGTCAATCAGAGGCAGCAGAAAACAGAACCAGCTAATGCATAGTAGCATGGTCTTCTCCACAGCAAGAAGCCTAAGGAGAGGCTGCACTACTCAGGACACGATTCTTCCTCTATCTTTGCTGAGCATAATTGAGCTGTGAATGGCTGCAGCAGAACCCGTGGTTGAATTCCTGGCTTTCAACGGGAGCTGCACCAGCACAGACACAGAGCTTTCACTCCCTCACTTGGACTTTTCCAGACTATCTCATCGCAGCAAAATTAAATTGCATAGAAAACAAAAAGCCAGCAAAAACACTGAACACAGTAATTAGTCAATAGAACCGAGGGTACGAAAACATTTATTATGAGAATTAAGTGAATGATTCACAATGAATAACTTATCTAGCAAATTTAGTTTTGGGTTGTGGGGTTTTTTTTCCTGCTGGGTGAGAATTTAGTTAACAGTTTTGTAACCTGCCTTAACTCTGTGGTTTGGTCCCCAGTAGTCGGCTGCTTAAACTAGTTGTGACTGAGAAAGAAGCCTAGCTTATACAGTGGGGCAGACGAAACTAAAATAAAGGTTCTTATGCACCTGAATTTAACCATTTACATTTACTTTACAACACTTGCTTAGCACAAGTATTATTATCTCATGGTCACATTAAGCATGACACATTAGCACTCCTCCCTTCCCCTTCTTTCATTCAGAAAATGACTGCAAAGCTCAGCAACCTTCATGCCAGATGAAAGACTGGAACCAAAAAGGAGTCATTATGATCTGCAATATTGAACACAAGGCACAAATAATTCCCACATAATAACACTATAGATTCCAACCCTTCCTTCATATTTCACTGCTCATATGACAAATAAATGAACCTATCAGAGTTCCTAGGATGTATCATAAAGTGGAAATATTGCAGACAGAATAAATAAAACATTTTTATTGTAGTTAATAGCACCAGAGGGGCTAGAGTTACATTTTAATAAAAGTCTCTATTATCTGAATCAGTACTGGACTCGCTATGAGTGGTCCCACCTTTCTTTAATGCAGCTAAGAGCATTTGATCTCACATTCCCCACCTGAGGAGGCTGCAGCAGCTTTGCCCTACACTCAGCTTAAAGAGGACCAAGGACAAGACAAAAGCTTCTGCAGCGTACGACAGAGCTTCCCAAGCTGTAGTACTTGAACTACAACCCGTATGCAGAGCACTTCATCATGGTTTGCATCCCAGCAGAGTCAGGAGCATGAGCCCCATGACCAGAGGTGAGAATTGCCACCACTGCTCCTCCTGACGGGAGGACCTGACCTTCACTGCTGATGGTGGCACATGGTCCAAAAGCTGTTTGAAGAAAGGGGAAAAACTACACCAAGTTTGACAGGCCATACAGTGCCCACAGAATTTACCCAACTAAACACATGATTGTGCTAGGAGATGAGATTACGGAGAAGGGCAGAAAAGGATGAAAATTCCTCCAGCAAACACACTTTTCCCTTTGCAGGTACTGAAAACTTCCTTGTAGTTAAACACAAAAAAAATCCCTTACAAGCACAAATTCTGTAATAATCACTGATGCTCTTTACTAAGCACTCCCTTTTGACTGGCACGTCTGAAAGGCACATCAGCTTTCATATATGCTAAGCAGCCCTTATCCTGATTAGTCCTTTTTTTTTTTCCTATTCTTAGATCAGGTAATATTGAAAATACCTGCACACAAACAGAAAAGACATTTGAAGGTTCAGCTCTGCTTGTCCTCCTGCAAGTTTATCTGCAGTGATAAACTGCACCACTGCATTTCATTAGAAGGCTCAGTATATGTCTTCCTATAACAACAAAACATTTCTGAAGTAGTAGAAATGTATAGTTTTCATATGTTCCCACCTCATTTCTACAGAAATTTACTTCAGGTCAAAGCATGCTTGGTCTGAAGTCCTTCACCCATAGCGTGTAATTTGCAACAGTGTCTTCGTGTCAACACTCCAATGACACAGGGCACAAATGTATGGTTTGGCAAGAAAAACTCAGCAAAATCAATTATTCCACAGCAATGCTTTACATAGGTAAACACAGAGCAGCAAACTCTGGAGTCTCACCCAACGGACAGTCAGGCTAGAGAGTCCTCTGCATGTGTGCAGTTTGGTGAGCTTTACATATTAGAGATTCAGACAGTGATTCTGCAGCTACAGACCTGTTGCATCTGGCTTCTTTTCTAAGTTTTTTCCTCTCAAACTGAAGGGACCTCTTCTTGATTACAAGGAAAGTCATGGTTAAAATACAACAAAACACATCTGCACAGCTGCACATGAGTCCAGCAGTCTAGGTCAGACCTGTGGGAAAGAACGTAATTTTCTACTTAGAACTGAAGTTTGAGCAAAAAGATTGCTTTTTATCTGGGGACTCAGAAACAGAGCATCTTTTACCTTCTGAAATGCCACATGTGGACTTTGGACTTTTCTCTAGCGTGAACGTTGTTAAAGGCAGAGCAGAATTGTTGCCAGTCCCTGTACCCACCATGGGATGTGTCAAAGAAGGATTACCCTAGACGCACCCAAACTCCGTCCGAGGCTGTAAGATCTGCTTGAATAATACCGGGAGAAGAGCAAAGGGGATAGAGTGCAATAAACAGAGTTTCAAAGAAACCAGTTGCTGCAGATTCAGGGGGAGCACAAGAGGATCGCTGTTTGGATAACAGAGAAAGGGTAACCACTGCAGAAGGAAAGGGAGATTTGCACTGCGCTAATTCAGTTAGGGAAGGAGCCTGATATCACAGAGAGCCGAGCTGCGTGGTACTGAGCACTATCTCCATATATGTGCCTAGCAAGCTGCTTCTAACTGCCGGGTGGCCAATGGTCCTTGTCAGCTGGATAAATCATAGGCCAAAAAGTGTACCAAAAAAGCCCATCAATTTACTGATCTACTGCCATCCCAGGTATGGTTTACACCAGATGAACACCAATGCCTTTACTACTATGGTAGAACGTTTTTAGCCTGAGATGATTAATTTAAGACAGGCACATATAGCAAGATGCTATTGTAGAGACGAAGCAAAACAGTTAGGTGATATCATCAGAGTCTTTTCTGTACCCTCCTCTTTATGCTAAAATGACAGTGCCTTGTTTTCATTTGGGTTTAGCAGGAAGATTACTGACACATACCGGTTATCCCACAATAAAAGAAAAGTATGCAAGGCTCTCCATTCTAAAAATAACACTGATACTTGGAACAATAAAGCTAATTATTTAATTTCCAATACTTGCTTTCAAAGCATTAAATGATAAAATGTTTTCTAGTCAATGCAAGAGGATGATACTCATGAGCTTTATTTTTTTTCCTCCAGTTCTGTGACAGGATCCCTTTTAGGCTCTGGGAAAGAAAAGTTTCTTATTCCCTTTGTGCCTCCAATTCTCGTAAAACATAAATCAATCCTTGGCACCCTTAACACAATTAACATTAGATACAAAAATAAAAAATACTAATGCTTTAAGGCAGTTCTTAGGCAAGTTAATCATGGCTATTGCCCCCACTGCCATCTAGAGACAAATGTACAGTTAGAGTTTATCAGTGCCCAGAGAATTAGATTTGTTCCCATTCTCATGGCAGCATAATCGCTGCACTGCATTTTAGCTGTCTGACAAATCATAGACACTTTTTATTCTTCCATCTCGTTTTATTGTCATGGTTGTTTTTTTTGGTTTGGGCTTTGTTGTAGCGCCGTGTTTGCTGATCACACACCAGCTTGCTGTCTGGGAGCGCATTGTTTGATTTAAGCATCTGTTGCTATTCAGTAGGGGCCGAGGAGCAGCACATGGCTGACAGGGTTCCTCCTCCAGGTACCAGCTCCCCAGGAGCCCAGCAGGCATGTGCCAGATAAGGGAGGAGCACGGGAGGGAGCCGCCGCCGAAAGCCCCATCCACAGGGGCTGAGACCCACCGCATGGACACAGGCAGGAGAGGAGAGGGTATAAAGAAACCGGGCTGCCACTGCGTGTTCTTGGCCTCGCCAGCAGGATCCCGGTAGACAAAGAGATTCTTTCCACCAGATTAAACTTGCAAATTTCCTACCTTGCAGGACTGGCATTGTAATTCAAACTCTGTGCCACTGAAAGTTAATGATTTACCACTCCTCACAACCCACACAAACTGACACCAGAGATTTGTGAGCAATTAATTGATAGCGCATTACAATCTGAGATAAGTAATAAGCACTTTTACTCACAAAGCTGCCAGCACGCGTTGCCTGGCTTCCTGATTTGGCCCAATCAGTGAAATATGCACCGAACTGCATCTGTAATAGCGTTATTCACCATCTAATTATCATTATTTGCATTTATGATAGGTTAAATGCAGTGAATGGGATCAGACACACAGGAAGCACTCAGCACTGGGGATACAGAAATAGTAAAAGAGAGATCTCACTTTTGGAAAGTGACATTGCCAAACAGAATAAGTCCAAAATTTGGCCTAAAATATAATGGTGAAGACAACAAAGTCAGAAAATAAAGCAATAAACCAAGGAATGCAATGCCTTGGGATGTTAGCTTGCCTCTACTCCATGAAGCAAGAACCAGAGTGCCCCCTGCCAAAGAAAAATCCCAAATCGCTGGGGCACAGAGCAATTGTCACCCTTTGCCTACCCCTGTGCTTTACAAATCATCTCTTGCACACTTTAGTTTAAGGCGCTCAGGCCAAGGCTGAGGAGGGTGGGTGCAGTGCTCCCTGAGCTCCTGGCTCCACATGACCCACATCAGGAGACCTGCTGAAACACACCTCAGCCCCCTCACTGCACTTGCCCCTGGATTCCCCCCTGAAAGAAACCAGGACATGCAAAGGGATGGATTTCATCCCAACGTATGGCTGTGAGGATGCCTGTGGGGAGCAGAACAGAGCGATCCGCAGGCACAGCCCCATTGCCCTGGGCTGGCCCAGGAAAACCCACACAAATCCCTGAAACGTGAGGTTCTGTGACTTCCCCTACCAAAAAGAGAGAAACATTCATCTTCCTCAACCTAACTTTCTAGCCGCTGGACTGCTGTGTAAAAGGCCCATAGCACCAATGTGACTCTACTGGAGAGAAACAAGGAGTGAGCCCGAGTAATTTCTGCAAGAAAAGGCTAAGGCAATTTCCTTCTTGGGCCACGTATCCCAAGTAGAGAGAGGCACCTCCTGGTAGCACTGAGAAAAGCACCTGTATGTCCCATCCCTCAAAAGCCCAATGCACCCTCTCCCATGTAGTTATTTGGGATCAGCATTCACTCTGACCCCACGAAATCCATCCTGAAACACCCAGACCCTCATCCTTACTTGCCAGCACCTGACTCGGAGCCGTGAAGCCCATCACTAGCCCCCACTGCCTAACAGTCAGTGGCTCCCACACTGGTCAGTCTGAGATTCAACCTCTGCCTCAGTTTCCAAGCAGAAAGTAGGAGTGACTCTATTCCTATCTCTGAGTGGGTCTGTGGCACAGATATATATTCAAAGACGATGGTCCATGCAGACAGAGTAGGAATGAAAACTCTTCAGACACCAAAGGAAGCTGATAAAACATTTTGATAAAATGCAGAAAGTCTTCAGCCCCAAACCTGCAGAAAGCTTTGTAAACAGGCAGTTCCATCACAGGCTGAGACTGTTATAGACTGGTCAAGTCAAGTTTCCACAAGAGAGCTCAAACAGGCAGGTAAGCAATGTTACACTGTACAGTACAGACACGAGAGCATCCTTCACCTCACTAATGAGACAAACAAGCGAGTCCACTGGACTGACCTCAGCACACAGGAGCCGAGACCCTGGAACACAGTGCCCTTCTGATCATCATGTGTTGAAAAGCTTACTAAATCAAGCAGGATTACTAGGACAGGGCCACAGCACCCTGAAACAGACTGCTTTTATTTTCTAGAGTCACATCAATCTTCATGGATCTAAGGCATCAATTATGCAGTTTCATACTAACTTGCTTTGCAGGAATTCTTCACTAATCTGTCTGTGCCAACTGAGCAAAATAAATGTCTTTAAATATCCCCTTACCACAGATTCTGCTTTGGTGGTCAAACCTGTCGTGCAGTTGTGAAGAGAACTGTAAAAAGCAGTGGTAAATACTACAGCAGTACAAATTCATCCAGGCAACAGCCTTGATCCTACTTCAGCTCCAACCAGTGATTACCACCAATAATTCCACTGGCCCTGGCATTATCAAGTCATATATTTCAATGGATAATCAGGTTTAAGGAATTTTCCTGTGGATTGTCATTACATGTTTTCAGAAAGCAAAGTTCACCAGTTATGCTTGAAGAACCTGTATTTAACTAATTTTGTATTTTTACATACAGAGCCAGTAAAAACCAAAATACTGAATTAATTCCACTCTGGATAGTACAGATTGTTTTAAAATATATAATCAACTGATAAACTCTCTTCCCATCTTCACACCAAATTCCATTCTTCCCAATAGCAGATAGCAGCAAAAACCTCATGGAGAGACTTCCACGTCATACCAGGTCCCTAAAGAAATCACTGCAAGGGAATAGCTACAATTCATAGAATTAGCCCCCATCTGCTAACGGCGGCATCTCATGGTTATGGACATCCTTCTCAGGCCAAGGTTTGAACACTTGGGCAAGCTGTTGCTCTGTAGGCTGGCACATACCAATAGACAACAGTTCTTTAAAATCTGCAATTTCTGGTCTACCGTTAACTTTCAGGACTTCCTCTGATTCAGGCATCCTTTCTCACAGCACTTTTATGCAGCTAGTGATTATGTGGTTTTATAATTTTGAGATTGCCCACCTAGCCAAATGTTTACAGTTTGGCTGTACTGCATTCTACTGTAGGGATACAAAGCACTTTTCGTACCAGAGAGATACAGCTGTTGTCCCTTGGCATGTTTACAATACTGTCCTAAGTAGCAAGCCAACCTCTGAAGCAGAAAACCCCAAGCTATATGAACTCTGTCACGGGTTTCGGCATGACATGGTTTTCAGCATGTTAATTATTTCACTTTCAGGAATAATCATGCACATGTTGCAGTTTGCATCTGTGCCAAAGCTGACACCATCTCTCACATGAAAATTCCCATGATGTTAAAAGCTAGTGTACTCTCTGCTTCTCTTTTGTGGGGGAATTTATGTTCCTCCAGTGCAGATGTTCCCCTTTCTTTCCATGAAATCCTTGTCTAAAGAGAAGCCAAAGGGAAAAAGGAAGAAACATAATAATTCATTTTTTTTATTATATAAGAAGCCAGCTCTCCAGCATTACAGTCTAGCTCTCAGCTCTGTAATGAATTATTTATCCTAAGAAAACAAAAATGCTTTATTTAAGGTGACAGAGAGCCTGTAAATTTGCTTCTTATATATGCGTTGACTAATTAGATTAATTAAGCATGCATATGCTTCTGAACAATCAGGCAGGTCGCAAATCACATTTAAGATGACTTACACGATTCATTCTATCATCCTCACACTTGACAAATAACATCCATTCCAGCATGAAACCAGGGCAGAAAATAGCCTATCATTTGCAACGTACAGTACCGTTATTTTCACATTTTATTTACTTCTTTAAAGAAACTGCAAGACAAATAAACAGTTTCCAGCAGCTAATCCTTTTTCATATGAGCACCCAGAAATATAATTCACTGTACTGCATTAAAACAACAAAATCTGGTAAAACTATTAACAGCATGACTGAAACTGAAATCTGTGAGATAAAGAAACTGTTGTAAGGCAAAAGAACTGTGCTGAAGCTCTTGCACAGAGTATTGTGAAACAGCCATTTCGACCTGCAGAGATTCACACAACCTTTCATTTTCTCTTCAAGCAATAAAACAAAGGAAGGGTAATAGCTGGAGCTTTCTTTACTGGGTCTACAGCTTTGCTGCTTTAGACAGCTACGAGCACACTCAGAGGCCCCCAGGACACTCTGCAGCGTGGAGTGGCAGCCAGCCCAGAGCAGAGAAATTGCAGCCCACTGAACAAGCGCAGAACTCCTCTGTACTGTGTTGCAAGCCCCACACCGGTACCCTTGCACGTCCTGCGCCAGAGGAGACGGGGCAGAGGCTGCAGGCAGCAGCAGTAAGCTTTCTGCTGGCAGTGCTGTAGCCGGGATCCACCTTGCCTGCGCGAGGCGAGTGCCACCCTCGGTCCAAGCCTCAGGGGTGTTCCAGGCCCCCCGTGTCCATGAGCCATCAGCCAAGTGACAAAGCCCAGCTGCAACTCCGGCAAGCCTGAACCCTCAGCAGCATCACCAGCGATGGGGCCTGCAGCACAGCCCAGAGTGATGTACCAGGAGCACAAAGGTAACGTAAGTTCAGCAAGAAGAGAAGTATAATCAACACTTCAACCAGTTATTTCCACAAACCAAGGCAGGCACCAAAAAAAACCCAAGACAGCCAAAGTGAATGGAAAGGATTTAACAGAATCTTCCCTCATCTTTATGAACTTAAATGCTGAGGTTTTCACTATGAGTTAATGACTGGTTTGCACTACTCCTTTCTTTGTGCGCTCTGCCACCAATCAGGAGCAGCGAGCTACCTCAAAGCCTCATTACTAGCCAACAAAAAAAGCCGATGAATCCTCAAACAGAAGTTTTGCTGCAGTGGCATATTGCCATTTAGCTAGAGGGAGGCAGGAGAAAGCAAGTCAACAGTGATATATTCTGTGCATCCAGCTGGGAGAAAAAGAAAACCCAAGTATAATACCACATCTTATCGGAAGTAGTTAATCTGACATAACTTACTTAACAAAAATTACAGTCTATTAAAGAGGCATGTAAGAAATGCAGCTGAAAACAAGTCTACACGGGAATCAGCTAGCATAATTACGCTGGCTAAAAAATGGGAGAGACAGAAGAAAAAACTGTGCATAATTTACCAGCTGACAAATGTTAATGACAAACAGAAAAAAACAGGCCCTTGACAAACAAGAAATAATAGCTGCTCACTTTGTAGTTTCACTTCAGAACTCAAATATTTTTATCAGGAGACCAAAAAAAAAAAAGAAAAGACTATCTTGCATCTTTGTGAAACTAACAGATCAGCACAAAGTGGGGAAGCCTCCATGACATGGGTTAGTACCGGCTTCAGTTTAGTGCTGGTTATGCACAGGTTGCAAGTGAAGAAAATAGATTTGTGTCTGCAATCTTGCAAGATTAATATTTCTCCCCATCTCCTAACAAGATAATCGCATGCGCTGTGTAACATTAAGCATATGAGCAGTCCTTCTGGAGCCGCACTTCAAATTCAGGACACGTTGAGCTACTTTGCTGAGCTGGAGCCACAGGGAATGCCACAGGGATTGCGCTGTATGTTTTCTGCAGACAGATAAGAGGGCTGTGAGGATTTAAGCATCACATCTTTCTACCGGCAAATATCTCTCGTTATAGTGTGGGGAAAAAAAAAGTTATTGTCATTTTCAGGTGTTACATTTTTGTTGCTTAGTTTTAGGATAACTTCATGTATTGGAATCACAATGGAGCGATTCTAACACAGCAACCTTCAGACAAGCACCTCCAGGATGGCCTGCACAGAGGTTGGAGGTCCCGTGCTCCTTATTAAACTCTTTTTTTCCCCCCTTACATTAAAGGCAATCAACATTATTCACCGTAATGATGTAACTGCCACAAGAAAATTAATCCTGGATGGAGATCAAGGCCATGCATTTGCAAAAGCAAAAACCATACCACAGCTGAAGATTCTCAGGTATTAAGCACTGTAGAAGACTAGGGGTGGTATACAGGCATTGAAGAAAGAGAGCAACTGATTTTACGATATCAAAAATGTGCAGAGTTACCTTAGGAAAGAGACATGCTAAAAAGCAATCTCAGGCCAGACTGATTGTTAAAGGTATTTTGGGGCCTAATAGGCAGCTAGTAGGATTTCTTGCATCATTAGGCCTCAAAATACCACGTCCTAAGGAAGCAAATATGCCAGTTGTGATCTTGAATGTTGTCCATGCTCTGTTCTGGAATGCTTCTGCTATCTGACTGTCATCTAGATGAACATATGCTTGGAGTAAATTTCCATTACATCTGCAAGTGATTTGATCACACTGAAAAAAAAAAAAAGAGGGGGGTGTAGGACCACTGCCTAGATGTCAGTGATCAAGACCTAATTATGAGAACTTAATTTGTTATCTGAAAAAAAAGAAACTAATATGACATGTAATTATTTTACACACCCACATATTCACATGGTCTTTCAGGAGGCCAATTTTCCACAGCAGAAGGCAATCATTAGCAACACTCAAAATTGTTACTCATAATTAGGATTTGTTTAAAAGTGCCTTATTAGACACCCAAATGCACAGGTCTGTTTACAGGAGACATATTTTCAGGTAAGAGAAATCTTGACTAGGAAAGGAAAGGACAAAAGAAATAGGACTAAAAGCGATATGAAACAAGCAGAAAGTCTGAAAATGAGTAGTAATCAGAACAGTCTTTTATGATACGTAATTTGTAACTATCAATGAAGTTTCATAATGAGAAAGGGGGGTCGGGGGGGGAAGAACAGCTGAAAAATGGTCCAGATCTGGTACAAAGCACAGCAGTCCACAGAGAGAGGCAATGGCTGCAAGGCAGACAACACCCAGCCCAAGATCAGAGTACGGTTGTGTCTATCCAAGCCCCCAGACAGGCAAACCAGCTCGTGTCCAGCTGTGTGCGCTTAGCCTTCAACCTCCTGCAACGGTGTAGGTTAAATCACCCAGCCTCGTTCTTCAGAAAACTCACACCATTTCACACTACTAATCGAAGGTTACAGCAAGCCCTGAGGATTCTCAGGGGTACTTCAGGTATCAGGAAAGAAACATGTTGTCCAGCATGATTTTACAGCATGATTCCGTCTCCTTTGGCTAAAGAGCTGACCTTTTACTTCATATTTTCAAGAAAACAAAACACTATATTATCCATCACCAAAAGGTATTTTGGAGGAATGAAATACCTGGTGGCTACAAGAAGGGTTTTCGTGAACAAATGCTCCTCATGCACTGATTAGCCCAGCAAAGAATGGGGGAAGTAGGCACGGGAGGAGGAAGCGCCAGGTAGCTGGTACCATCCTCTTTACTGTCCTCTGCCTTGCCTTACAATGCTCATCTTGCGTCTTCAGCATCTTTACCAAATACTGTAAAGTGTGTTTTGACAACTTCTGATCAACACAAGGAATGAAGTACAAGCATTACAAATATATGTTGGTACAATGCATGAAACAACACGTACGTAATAAACTTAGCAATTTTGTTTAATATACTCTAGCTTTCAAATGCTGCTTCTCCAGCTTCCCTGAGCAAGCTGACTCCAGCATGAACACTGCAGGTTTCACTGGTTGGGACTTTCTAAAATTCCTCCCCCCCTCTCCTTCAGAGGTCAGTCTCTCAAGTAATAGCTTTTGCATTTTAGCTGTCAGCAATACTTCCTCTTCTTTTCTCCTGCTGCTCAGGTCAATCATCTTTTCCCACTGAGGCTGGAAAACCTGCCTGCTCCTTTGCTTTCTAATTATAATCTCCAATTCATCTTCCTTCACTTTCATTCAATTCTTAAACCACGTTGGTCTTTTTCTTTCTTTCTCTGCCACTTGAATATGCTTTTCCCTTGTCTCAAGAGTTTTTATGCAGCTAGGCAGGACGATACATAACCAGTAACTAGCATTTACTTCTATTCATAAGATCCTTGCCCCTTCCTTAGTGTCACCCCACAGTTTAAGCACACACAACTGCACATTGATTACATGGAGAGAGCTGCTAGCAATTTCAGCCTGTAGCAGAGGACCACGCATGTTGTGCCTTCCAGGTCTTGCACCTCTTTTCCTAGCCTCCCAAAGCAATCACAGGTCCCACTTCTGAGACCCCACTCATCCCTGTGTCAAGTGGCCAGAGAACAGCCTGCCATTCCTGTCAGGGACGCTACCTGCCTTCACTGAGACACTGCCAAAGAAACAGAGCAAGAAGCCACCAGAGAAACCACATAATGGTGCACGCAGCAGGGCCATACTGGGTCCTACAAGCCCAGCAAGCATCCTACCTTTTTACTTCTGACAGTGTTATAAGAAGACTTGCAAGGGGGGGTTAAAAAGAAAGAAGATTCAAGAAACCTCAATACACAGCAGCTATCCATGCCAGAGGATTTAATGGTTTGATTTTTTAATAACTTCATCTATATAGATGTGTATTAAAGCTTTCCTGGGTATATACATTTCCATCTCATGAAGAAAATTAGCACTGGGAATTGCTAATAGACAAATAATTCTTTTTAATTCCCGTCTTTTCAAATTCTCATTTGTTTTTATAAATAGCACAACCAAACATTGGTGTTATTTAAGGGAATTTAATCTCTGAGTATTTCTCACAGACATGTTGCATTTAATCGACTTCATGCATCACATTCAGAGCTTTCCAATATTATTAGCAGGCTGGCCAGAGAACATTTACCAGAAAGACCCTGATCAGAAATGGCAACACCACCGCTGTGGCTGTCAGACCAGGATTTCTCAGACGACTGTCACAAAGTGCTTCAAACCTCCTCAGCAGTCAGTTTTCAAGCAGCCGGGTCAGTTCAGACATTATGTGAGGGAGCTGTATTTTTAACGTGTATTGCCTGAAAACCTTGGTTCTGATGACTCGGTGGGAATGAAGATGGCTTTCAACATCATAGATCTAGCCTGAGCACTCATCAGCACACACCGCAGAAATTTCTATCGCTTCCTGTTATGCAGCCCACAGTACCCACCACAGGGCATGTATCTTCCGCAGAGTGCTGGGGGAGGAACGGCCTCTCCATACCACTGCACTGCTCCTCTTCCTTATCAGCCTGAACAACCCAGTCCCAGACAGCCCAGGAGGAAAGGGCAGCAACAGCATTTGCTTGAGAGGACAGTCAAGAAACACCAAGTCTCTATTTGGAGCTCTCTTTCTGGAGGCAGCTGTACCAAGCTAGACCTCACTTTTCAATCTGTTAGGGCCATTTTCTCCCCTCCTGACAATTAAAGCTAATATAAATACTTTTATTAGCCCTTTGGAGCCAACAAGTCCAGAGATCTCAGTGTTACGACAAATACAAGATGCATTAGTGTGTCTGTATGGATTTAAAGCGGTCAAAGAGGTCTCGTGACTATCAAGAATCAGGAAACCTAGCCACAAGGGTTTCTTTAACCCTTTTCATTAAAACCCAAATTCTTTCCATGCTGCATTTTTCCAGTAAAGCAAGAAGAATACTGCCATCAAATGTGGCTGTAAAATGGAAAAGAGTGAAAACAAATGACATTTCTCTTGTGGGTTCCCTTTCTGGACCATGGTTTTGCACAAAGTTCTTATTAACACTCAAAAAGATATGAAGTAAACACCAGCGTGCGTAGAGTGAGGGGAAACCAGACTTCATTCCATCCATTCGATTTGCGAAATACAGTGTAACTAGACCTAAAACTAAACTGGGAGTACTAACTGGGAACAAGAACAACATTCCTTTGGTAAGGCCCGAAACAAAAATAAAGGTACAGTATGCCAAAGATCAGAAACTCTAGAGAAAGCCATGGAATGCACAATTAAGTGAAAACTGGTGCTGGACATTGAAATAAAACATCACACAGAGATAATGACCCTAGTCCCAGTCAAGCCAGTAGTAATATTGCTGACTATTTCAGTGGGAACAGGTTTCTACCAAAATTCTAAATGTTTCACACATGCTGAAAATGAATATACACATAAATTTAAAGAGCTTATTTTTGCCTGCCATCTTTCAACAGCATTATAACAGTTTCCTTGTCATAGAACAGGAAAATAAGCAACAAAATACATGATAAACTGGTCATTACAAGTTACTGAAAAGAAGCAAAGAAGAAAGTCCAAGGCAGTGTCCAGAAGATCTGCTCACATAGCAAAGAAAACGGAGAAAGACACATCAAATCTCTGCTGAGTTTTTCCAGTAAGTTAATTCTGAATGATAATAGAGTTTCAAAATTAGGCTGTGCAGGCAGGTGTAATCATTACCAAGACTGATAGACTGCAAAGCACCAGTGTTCAAACCTTAATTTAAATCTCTCATAGAATTCATATTAAAAGACATATTAGGTGGTCTCTTTTAGACTGCTGTGAACTTTCCATTATATAAAGTAGTCTATAAAATATTTTCCAGTAGACTGTTTGCTGTCTTAATTATACAGTGTGATATATAATCTATATCATTTGTAGTTCATTCTCTCCTTGGCAGTTTTCCAGCAGTAAAATAATAAACCCGTTGTATGTTTTCAAGTCAATAAATAGCTCAAAAATAAAATAAAAACACCTTTTAACTTTAAAGGTCCATTTTCTCATCTTTTGTTTGCATTTCTTAAAAAGAAAGCTTTCTAGTCTGAAAGATTAAATAAGAACCAAAAAAAACAGTTTTAAGTCTATCAAATCTAGATTAGAAAATTCTCAGAGATTATAAAATACGGGTTTGGGGGTTTGTGCTTGAAACTGAAATTGTTTCAGTTCAAAGGACAGTGAATTCATTAAAGAAGCTCCTAATAAAAATCGTTCAGGCCTTTTATTTAGCTTTTAATATAAAAATTATTTGACATTTGCATTACGAGCTCCGACCTCCCTCAGGGCACAGAGATTTCTCCGTATATAGGGTATGCACTCTGGAATACAGAAAGGTTATTGTGAAGGTAATCAATCATGCCAACAACCCAGCAGTCTTGTAAACAGCGAGCAAAACTGGTAGCTCCAGGTTCCCTTGCAGCTGCTTTTCGATTTGTGCAGTGTATAAATACATATGTATAATCAATATTGTAATTACATTCCCACTGTATAATACTACTGTAATTCCTGTCAGATTAATTCCTAAAGTACTGCACCTGGAAAGACTACAAGATGATACTGACAGCTCTGTACTTTTTAGGGCCATCAGAAAAATGCTGCCAATCATAATGGGCTACCTTGATGGCTGGTTAGTGGCTCCATTACAGCTGTCAGGTGTTTACAATTAGTTTTATTTCACATAGATGTTAGGGCTGATCAGAATAAAATTACAATAATAATGGGAAAACAGGAAACGTCCCCCTGCCCCAGGCCATATGACTGAGGATAGCTGTGCTCCCACCGCCTATGATGCTGCTGCAGCCCTGCTCCCTGGTAATTCACTCTGAGGGTGATGGAGCACTGGCACAGGCTGCCCAGGGAGGTTGTGGAGTCTCCTTCTCTGGAGATATTCAAACCCCGCCTGGACGCGATCCTGTGCAGCCTGCTGTAGGTGACCCTGCTTCGGCAGGGGGGTTGGACTAGATGACCCACAGAGG
>Ga0065711_1000603_pt1 | contig 60584 bp, 27 predicted proteins | sample Hoacrofraction12_FD_59098 | JGI IMG/M metagenome (GOLD analysis project Ga0065711, IMG submission 59098) | Hoatzin crop microbial communities from Cojedes, Venezuela - Epithelial fraction 12 v2 (version 2) | ecosystem: Host-associated > Birds > Digestive system > Esophagus > Crop | place...
GGCCCCTGGGGAACACCACTAGTTACAGGCCTCCAACTAGACTCTGCGCCGCTGATGACAACCCTCTGAGTTCTGCCATTCAGCCAGTTCTCTATCCACTTCACCGACCACTCATCCAGCCCACACTTCCTGAGCTTCCCTAGGAGGATGTTACGGGATACAGTGTCAAAAGCCTTGCTGAAGTCAAGGTAGACCACATCCACTGCTCTCCCCTAATCATGCAATCATGCATGGTTGAAAAAAATTTATATAATTTATACAGTATATGAATAAAGGATGTTGGTGGGGCAAGTCCACCTAAGTCAACTAGAACACATAAAGTACAGAAGAGATCTGAAAGTGTATTTTATGTTTCTTCTCAGTCATCATATTGGCTGTGACATGGATTGTGGCTCACACTAGCAATATGTTACCTGTAACACAAAATGTAATATGGACGTAACATTCATAAGTAGTGCCTGTTTCCAAGGAGAAGTTAAAAGGAGAGGAAGTAGACATCCGTGAAGCACTCATGGTTTTTGCTGAAAGGGACAGGATTTATATCCATCTATCAGTGCACTTTATGTAGTATTTCAAGCCTTATGGATGTTGTTAGTTCCAAGCAGAATTAAGGGCTGTTCAATGCTATCAAATGATTTTCTGGCAACTTGTGATAGGATAGTTGAAGAACATTCAGATGATCGGACCCCAGGCATTATCTGTATTATTCCTTGAACATAGCTTTAAACACCTGATTTATGAAATCTGTTTGACCTTCCTGTATATTTATGGAAATCTGGTAGTGCAGTCTGACAGCTATGATTTTTGCTACCTTTTGAAATGTAGTTAGGAAAGCTGTTAGCTGGAAATCCCTGATACGGTTTCCTGTTTTATCTATTTTGGGATTAGTGTGATCAGATGAGTTTTCAAATTGGCTGGGACAGTGCCAATATTGAAGTATTTCTCCTAAAGCTGTTCTAGTAACATCAGTATTTGTCAGTGATAGTTCCTCTTTCATACAGTATTGCATTTATAGCTTATCAGGGTTTTTTCCTAGCCTCTCTACATACATAACAATATATATCTCAACTTCTCTCAACTGTTTCATTTGTGTTATTTTGTTAGGAAAATGGGATATTTATTGGTCTATATTGGTAGATTTCCTAGTAAAAGCATAAGGGGAGGAGTTTTGCTTTCTTCAGCGTTGGGCCTATAAATGTTTTTATTAAGTTACTCTTCTAGGAATATTTTTTTGTATTAATCTGCTGCCTTGAAAGGGAGGGAGAAGCGATGCTGAATTTCAGATTTGCTCACTCACTTTTGTCTTGTAAAAAGTTTCTCCACTTGATTGGCAATTGCTGTGACAAATGTGAAGAAAAGAGGGAGAGATAATTACTACTTTGCAATAATGAAAAATGTAATTGCAGAGTCAGTGCTACTGGCTAAATAAGCCAAAAGAGAGCCAAAAAATGTGCTAATGCTGCAGAGTTTGGTTCTGGATGCTAAAACTGGATTTGATCTTCCCCATTGGCATTCTAGTATAGTATTCTAATCCCATCTCATTCCAGAGAGAACTGTGGCAGTTTGATTTATTTTTGATATGCAATTCACATTTCCCTAAGCTAAGCAGAGTTTGTGGAGAAGGATGCAAGGTCCTTGTCGGAGGACATTCTTTCCAAGTCCCTAACTGGTCCTCTGCTTTCAAAAGTGAACAAGGCACCTAGGTCTTTTTTCATTAGGCTTTATGGCAGTAAAACGTTACCTCTGTCAGGGGAAAAAAAAAAAGAAATCCAAAATCCATGTCTGACCACTTCTAGCCCCAACTATAGGTCCTTTCTTAGGTTTACAAAGCCTGTTATATCTGACTGAAGCCTGGAGCTGTTTAATGCAAAAGCTGTCAGGATTATCTTCACCGTAGCGTGGCTAAGCTGGGAAGTGTAGAACTAGTTCATCATCTGTCTCCTGGATGGGTTGCTTTGGGGGGTTCCTGGAGTCCCAGCTGGGATTTAAATCTTACTTGCTTTGGTGACAGCTCTGTCTATTAGCAGTGGCGGCAGTGTCTGGGACTCATTCCTTCATCCTCACAAGGGCTGTTTCTTCCCTGTGGTTAATTGCATTGAAGTGAATTAAGTGCTAAAGCAGAGTTCAGCAAGGAAACACACACCTTTTAAAAATGAACAGAACATTCACTCATTATTTATAACGATCCACTGTGAGAACTCTTAAAAAAAAGTTAAATTGAGAACCCTAATATCTTAGAACCATGCGACTCATGGCCCTTGTGATCAGTTGTGGGCATAGAGCATATTTGGGATGGGATTGTTGTGACAGGTGTGACTTGCAAGGCAACACAGTGACCAACATTTGGGAAAAGAGATTTTTGTGTTCTTTGACCCTGAAGTAATTTACACACTTACAGGGACTGCAGACCTACTGGTGCTGACAACAGATGGCTCCAAATATTCTCACAGGAAAGCATGAAGTAGAAAGGGAGATGGATAATTGTGTTTATGCTATTGGCCCTGAAGTCCTGAGTTGTTACAGGCTGTGACGCGGTGCAAGGAAAATAGTTGATCGCAATGGATGTGTAGCAGTAACGAGGTGAAATTGCATTGCCCTTTTCCCAGAATTGATCGTATTGTAAATATTCCACTCTATATCTTTTGCTTAGCAACAAATGGTAAGTCGGAGAAGTGCTTAGGTGCTCAGTAAAGATGTTAATGTAACTACTTAGCTGGGGTTGAGCAAGCAGCGCAAATCTGAAAAAGAACGTCTCGTGCTTCATTTGTTTTTGTTTAAAAGTTTGTGCTTTGTCCCATTTGGATTGGTCATTTTGTTGAATATATTCAAGAAAGAAATAGGAACTGTGTGCAATTGGAAGTATTTCCAGATGGGTTCTGTGTTACAAGTGGGACTATACTCTGTGGGATATTTATGAGAAGGGATATATGCCAATGTACAGAAATAAAGAGTATATCTATGGCTTGAAAGTACATTTAGTGTAGACACTCATAATAAATTCCCAGAATACACCTGAAGGAGTGGAATGCACTCTGAAAGTGATGCTTCGTCGTCATCACGTATCATTACTTTTAGTGCCTCACTCCAAATAAAATTTTCAAGGAGGCAGGAAACGTGGAGTGACAGTACACTAAGGAAAGCCTTGCCACCTTTCATGCCGCACGGCAAAATTTCTGCTGGAGAATTGATCTGTTTTGCTTCTAATCTTATGTATGTAGAGCTGGGAAACACATACAAAAAGGGTATTACAGAACACGGCATCAAAAGAAAACCCTGACGTTTTGGCTCTATAAGCTTCCTCTGGGGGATTTTACAGAAACCATAGCTTCATATCTCATTGCACATGTCTAAATAAATACTAAAGGCAATAATTGTGCATAAGATATGCTACGGTACAACAGCAAGGTTATTAATTTATTTGCCCCTGGCAAAAGCATTTCATGTCTGTAGCCATCATCTCCAATTATTTGTTGTTGTGTCTTGACTTTTTTGAGTATTGTTTATCCAACAGTATTTACAGAGAAGCTCATTTGTGAGAGATTTTGATGTTTTTAGAGGTTGAAGTTAATGTGTTTAACATACATGCATATTATTTTGGAAAATGAGGGCACGACACACAGATCAAAAGTGGCTGTAAACTGCTGCTGAATTCACAACAGGGAGTTGAACTTACATAGGTTTTAATATTTCAGATTCCTCCCCAATCCTTTCCCCTGTAGCAATTTCCAGCAAAAACACATCCTCTTTCCCCTTGCTGAGGCAGACCTAAGCATTCCTTTCTTTGAGAACTTCCAAATTCCCTTAGGCAGACACACAGGAATGTGTAATTTAAGGAAGAAAAAAAAATACAGGAGAAAAATGAAAATAAGATAGCTGTGAGGGTAATCCCACATTCATAAACAATTCCAGAAAATAGAGGCAAATGCGAAAGGTTCTGTAAGTGTAAAAACATAGTCAGTAGTTAGGTATTTGCCCATGTACATATTTAATAGGTAAACATTTGATTTGCACCTCATATACGCACACTGCTAAAAGATATTTTTCTATCTTGTCTTGCATCAGATACTGCTCTATGGAGATGACAAATGGATAAATCTCTGATTCTGTCGTTGGAAGGAGAGTTCTTTGATATTTTTCTTCTCCCTAAAGAAAAAATGAAGCATTCTCGTTCCTGTCTTGAACATCCTGTGAAAGGAAAATGTAATATTACTAGGATGTGTAAGTTCTTGTTTCGTTACAGAAAAAGTTGGGGTCCTTACTCTATTCCATAGCTACCTCCGTTCTGCCAGCAAGTCCCCGAACTCCCATAATTGTTTTCAGGAATTAAACTTTTGCCCTGTCTTACCACATTTCCCTCTGGAGGTTAAACGACTGCAGGATGGGTCTTTGGGTACGGAACAAGATCTGCCAGATTCACAGCTGTGCAGACATCCTGTGTACATATGTGCAGAACACTTCAAACAGTGCACCCAGGTTGTGCCAGGGTTGGTTCAAGATGAACTGAAAGTAGTTCATGCCATTCCAGTGAGGACTGAAGATGAACCAAAAATAGTTTACGCCATCCCACTGAGGATTGCTAGCCTGGGAAAACATCTGATGTTATCCTGATGGTATGCAGCTGGTCATTGATCATAATGTGGCCCATTTTTCAAGGTCACAGTCAGTCAAATCCAAAAATCTTGTAGGGTGAATATCAGCTAGAATTGGTTTTGTTGTTGGTTTTTCATCCCATTGTTTGTGCTTTCTAATTCTGGTCTAAGCAGCATATCAAGGACTTGACAAGCCATGGAGAAACATGCCATTAAGAGTTTTGGTATTGATCTGGTATAAATTAATCTTTTAATATAGCTAATTTATTTATAAACAAGGCAGTATCCACAGAGGCAAAAAGTAGGAAGAACTTTAAAACTGAAAGATTGCCGAAGGACTAATAAGGCTCTGCCTTGGTCTTTTTTAACTGCTCAGGTTTTGAGGGAGGGTTGCTTTTTTCAGGAATTCGTCTGTGACCTGGATGAGCCATGGTGACAAAGATTCTAAGAAGATCGTGCACAGTAATTCAAACTCCAGGGCAATGTTTGTTCTGTCTCTAACAAAGGCAAAGATACTGGATTATAGCATAGTCCCTGCTGTAAATTCAGCTTTTCCTCTCTGTAAAACCATCAATTTAAGTCGTACTGCCATTGTGTTCCTTCAAACGTCTTTACAACTGAAACTCTTCCAGAAGGCAAAAAAATAAATTTCTTGCATGAGAAGTACTGAGATAAAATATGCATTGCTTTCTGTTTCTGTTAAAAAATGCTACTGTTGGATAAAATACGCCAAGTGCACTTTAGTTGGTAAGATTTGCATCATTAACTGTTAAATGAAAGTTTTAATTCATTAGTCTCTGATGAATTCTTTTGGTGCTGTGTACATTATTTCAGAAACTACTTTGTATATCAGACTAAAAAGAAAAGTTGCTGTGATGATGAGAAATGCACATCCAATACCTCTGTAAGCTGTTCAAATTTGTGATAACTCAAGGCATACTCCTGTTGCCTGGTCATTCCTTGTGTTATGTTGCTCCTTGTCCGACATGAAGAGCAAACTTTCTGAGAATGGAAGATGTCTCCCCTTTTTTGAAGCCCTGGCCAAATCAGAAGCACTGCAATGAGTTTGTAATTAGTGGCAAACCTTGCAGTTTTTCACTGTTGCTTGGTGCTGGAATTGTAGTTCTTGAACGTGTACCTAATTGCTCCGTTGTGTAAGACACGTGTCATGAAGGTGATGTTCGCCTTCCAGCAAGTTTTCAGCTTGAAATGATACGGCAGAGGTGGAGGCGTTAAGTAGCATCACAAAATGAGCCAAAGAATGATAAAAAGATTCTGTTACTGAATCTGATGTAGACTTGCACACAAAGTGAATTTTTTTTTTCCTGAAGCTGAAAAATTTGCAGGATTTTCTAAAAATACTCCTTTAGTTGTGATTTTGTGAAACAAATGTGTAAAGCAGATAAATTAATACTCAAAACAATTAGTGAACATAATGCTTCTGCAGGCACAGCTGTGGGAGAAAGAGACTATTTTTCTATGACAGTGATATTCCTGAAATATGGTAGGTGCAGTTATTTTTATATTTGGTAGTTACAAACATTTTTGAAGTGGCTGAAGCAACTGACTTGGCTCTAATGTAATGTACTCTTTGAAATGATAGTGTTTTGTAATCCTGTTGTCTGGTGATGAATATTTGCACATTTTCTTGGACTTGTTCCAGTAATTTACAAGGAGATGCTTTGTAGACTGTGGAAAACCCCAGAAAATTTCTTGGCTGGGTTTACTCAGGCAAACTGAAATAAGCCTTCAATTCAAAGATATGATACATGCTGTTGCTATTTTGAACACTGTACCTTCATCACATGTGACCTTGCTGTTGGATGATTTGGCACAATGCCACAGTACAATTCGATGATCCACTGAAAATTGTGATTCTTTCATGCGGAAAACAATAAAAAGTGTCTGGTATCAATTATACTTCACTATTTCTCTGAGAATTCAAGCACCAGAAATAAAAAACACTGTCTGAAGACTTTGAAATTCCGTTAACCGGAAACAGTTGGTATAAATTACTTTTACTGAAACTGCTCTACCAGTCCTGGGTAATAAAAGAAAAAACAACATGGGCATTTGATTGACTTCATAGGTACAAAATACGTCATGCTCAGAGGGAGCATAAAATTCTGGGTCGGGCAGTGGAATCATTTTGTTGAATACCATATTGGTTGTGGAGAAGCATGGAAGAAGGAGTTTCCTGTTACCTTAATTTCTACTGCATCTCTACTGAGCATGGTGATTTGCATGATCAAATATACCAGATAATGAATATGATGAGTAGCTACAGTAAAAGTAGGAGGTAAGAAGGGAGGCTTCCAGAGTAATAAGCCTTTTGATGGACATCAAAGCTGAGTTATTCAAAGAAACGGTTTTACTACCAGTGTATTTCTAAAGCACAGCTTGCGTCTGGGTTTATAGAAATTTCAGAGCTGTATTTATTTTAGTGCCTTACTCTCCCAGTGAACACTTTCATTGTAAGTGACCTTACAGAAGTCAGTTACTATGCCAAGAGGAGACTTTTGGTGTTTGTTCTTTAGTTTAAGATAGAATTACTTTGCAGAATCTAGAGTAGTTCTGATGTGGCAACATCTCCACTCAATTGCAATCAAACTTATATTACATTTATGGATTTGTCTTAAAGCCTGAGATTTATCTTTATTGCTTGCTACCACATTTAGCAAACTGCATTTTTTCTATAGTTTCTGTAATAGGAAAAACTCTATTAAAGTGGGAGTGTGTACTCAGATAAAAAGTTAAATTGAGCTCATAGTAGCTCTTGGATAGAAACATAAACACAGTGCATCTGGAATTATTATGTTAAAGCAACAAGCAAGTCAATAAAATGCTTGTTAACCAGAAACTAAAATAGGAAGGCAAGTTAACTTCTGAACTTCTGAATTTTGTACGTGAGGAATAGACTCTTGTCCATGTTCAATATGACTTAAATCAGTAGGGTTGCTTTTGTAATTAAATACCACCTAGCATTAGGAGTTTATGTGCCTATAGATTTACAGTGCAGGTTTAATAGGCAATACTTATTACTTTCTATTTTTATTCTAGAACTGGAATTGCATGAAACGGAACAGAAATTGGCCTTCAAACTTGGTGTAAGTCTCACTGAATGGGTTAGCAGAGGAGGTGAATAAGTCAGTGCACAAGAATGGCTGAAGTTCAGAAACAACAATATAATTGCAATATTATGAAAACAGCAATGAAGAGAAAGGAAAAAACACTACACTGAAGCTTTTAATCTGTGGGTAAAGTCTGCCTGGCGACTGATACATGTAAAAGTGAGAAATTTGCTGTGGATTAAAAATAAACAAATAAATAAAAAAGCAGATGGGGGGCCAATAAGTCCCTGAAAACTATGGATAGGCCTCTGTGGGCTTCAGTTAGCGTTTGTTGACAAGCAAGACTCCATTTGCATGTCTTTTGTACTGCAGTTAGGATCACTGCTGTGTTAAAATATGCTATATTCTAAAGCTGTGGTGAGAATAGCAGTAGCACTGAGAAATATAAGTGGACAAAAGAACAGTGTCCAATGCAATTTTGATAACAGATTACATTAAATGTTGTCTTTTTCCACAGAGGGTCTTCTAGGAGCCTTGGGCACATGAGAAGGAAGAGATCCTATCTGGGAGCTGGATAAAGACTCACTGAGTGGCATGCTACCAAATTCTTTAAAAAAAAGCTGATTTTCAAGCTCCTGCTTGTATCAGTTTATTATCCTGTATCCTGGTAAAATACTGTGCCAGTGATGAGGGGGTGGCACTAATGTAGCCTGGGTTTTTTTAGTTCAGGCAGCGCTACAATGGTCCTTTGGTTTAGGGTCTCTGTGCACATCCCTTTCCTGATAGATGACCTCATGAGCCCAACTGCATAATCCTGGAAGCTGGGATTGGTAGTAGGAGCCTGGATCTCTTCCTCAAAGCTCAAGGTCTGTCGGCCCATGTCCTGTGGTTGACCATTGATACTGGCTGAAAATCTAGTCCATTATCTGGGGGGTGCTGTCACTGAGGACTGGCCTCTTGGCTGCCCAAAAACGCCAGTTTTGCCTGATGTCATTTCCAGTAGCTTGTGATTTGAATGATGACAAACAAAGCACCTTCCTGCAGATGCATTCAACAGCTTACTCCCTTTTAGGCTAGGAAGAAGATGTCAGACCTTGGCAAAACGGGACTTCTGGGACTGTGCCTGTAGCATGACTTACTTCCTTTTAGTTCTGGTTGTTTCAAGATGGGTACATAGTTGCTCCAAATTCTTACACTTCAAGCAAATTCAGGTAACACCTATCTGAATTATGGTTCTGAGGTCCTTATACTTGCCTGCTTGCCCAACCAGTTATTTCTGGACATCCCCAAGAACAGAAGGGGCACGGATAACTCGCCTGATAGCAGTCCTGCTCCGTCCTGTCCGTTAGTTGGGTCGGTTAACCCCCACGCCAGCCTGGGTCACCAGGCCAGGGGTATTGCCGTAAAGTGTTTCTGCTTAACTGGGCAATTATCAAGATCTGAAGACCTTCCATCTTCCCCCTTCTGAGAGGTGAGTGACCATGGTCTAATGGCAAACAGTGAGTTTTCTCTTTGAGGTGTTTGGTGATAGAGTAATTTCATAAAATTAACTGTAAATTACACTTATTTTCTGCAAATAGCTTTAGCTTCAGTACTGATGGCCCAATATACAAGTGCTTTCACCAACACAGCCAAATTTAGTGATATTGAGAATATCGTGTGTTTGGAAAACATCGGGATTTATTTTTATAAAACAGCATCTGATAGTTAAAGTGCCATGTTTTTTCCAGGCTTCTTTCATTAGGGAGACTAATGACTATTACTACAAATATCCCACAGAGTATTCAGTTATGCTGGAAGGAGGGTGAAAACGACATGCCAGAAGCTACGCAAGAGAGATGATGCACGTTATTCTAATTTTATGAGATTGTAGATCTTGGGAAAAGGAGAGATTTATAATGTCACTCCCTACAATAATTAAGAAAGTGTGTGTCTGATTTATGTATGTGTAGTGGGAAGATGGGGTAATTTACTGAAAATATCACAGAAAACAGAATCTCTGAATAAAAATGATCTACACAATCTTTATTTTCTCAAGATACCTCGCAGAACTCCGCATCTTCTGCACTAGTCATGAGACAAAAATTTATTCTTCAAATTGAAAAATGTCTTTCTTTGCTTTGGTAGTCAGCCATTGTTTGCTCTTTTATTTACAGTGATTTCAAGCTAGCTAAAAATATGTGTTGTATTCAGTGAAAAGCACCCCTGATAAGCTATCAACATAGTGTTTTGTAAATCTTGCATTCTGAATGAGACCAGCAATTAGGTAGTGTTTCTTTACTTCAAACTAAGTGTCGGCATGGCTCAGCAGGTCAGTTAATTGTGTGCGTGCTGGTAGTTCATAAATGCTATTGAAATAACTTTTTTTTTTTTAAAGGAATAGGTCATCTTTGTCTTTACAGGAATTACTATTTTGATGACTCAGGCACAGAAAACAGTGGCAAACATATGCCCTGTTGACTTGAGGTCAGGGACAAGTGTATGTTTGCAGATCTTGAGGTAGTTTGTTAAAGCAAGTTGCTTTTTCTAAATCTTTGAGATCCGATCTTGTAATTTTTTTTTCTCTTAAATTACAACTCAGGATTCAGTCAGTGAAATAGTTCAAGTCATTTGAATGAAGTATATTTTTAGTGTTCTTCAAGTTGCTTTCTTTGATAGTTTGCTTTGCGCTTGTTCCAAGAGCACGTAGGGAAAGCAAACCCTCATTAAGAATGAAATGCAGTTTCTAGGGGAAATTATAGATAGAATTTGGCTCATTTCAAGAGAAAGTGCAGGGACAGTAAATTAATACTTCTTATTTTCAAAACTGTTAATTAACACGTCAAGCTGTGCTGTAGGGTTGATGAGACTGTCACATCTGGCAACATTTTCAAGTGAAAAACAGGTCTTAAGGTTGACTTTTTTCCTCAAGTCTTTCCCATTTTCTCCAGCAGATTCTGGATTTGGCTCTGATCTCCCTTCTAGTTGTGTTAGACTAGGGAAAGTCCACTGATGTTAAATAATATTACTTTGTTTTAGTATAGGATTCAATCAGAAAATTAAAAATGGCAGCATTGTGTGTCTCGTATTTCCCATTGTTTATATTCAGAGTAAATATCAGGAGTGCAGGTCTGGTTTTGGCTTCTTTCTATGCAGCATTAATGGACTGTTTATTAATTCAGACTTTCTAACAAATGCCAAAACTGGCTTCATTGCCTGGTTCATAGTTCGTTGATATCAGTGGTCGGACTCCCACTAATGGCAGTGACATTTTGCCCCTCATAATTATTGCTAATCTGATATCTTGAGCTTAAAGCATGGAAGTAGCTAACAATCTGGGTTCATGCAAGGATGTTTGGTGTTTTTTGTAGTGTTTGGGGTTTTTTTGCACAAGACGACAAAAGAAAACAAACATCAAAAAGTTTTTGTGTGTTAGCTAGCAACAAGAGAGCAATTAAAACTACATGTATGGGTATCTATATATAAATATGAAAACACAGCACCTGAAGAGTCAGTTCTTTCTAAAAGTAATTTAGTTTGTATGCTAATAACTTTTCAATGTCCTGTTTATCTTCTAAAGCAAAAATCTGGAAGATACAGATTATAATACTGTAGCTAAATCTTTTAAACCGAAGTAGGGTAATCCATTTACAGTTAAACAAGAAAAAATAAAAGTGGCTTTGCAAATTTGTTTACTTACACACTTCTCTAAAGAAAGAAAGAATCAGTAAGTATCTCTCGGATGTGTCATGTGACAATGTCAAGTTTTAAAGGATATTTTTTGTAGGAGTCCCAAGTGATGGTGTTCCTACTATCTGGATAAAATCTTAAGACTGCTGTTACTTACATCCATGTTACTTGGTTTTAAATTAACTGTTCTTCTAGTATTTTTAACAGAGAAGAAAATGTACTCTATGAAAAGCTAGCTCCCTTGGAATACATTTAAATCATACAGACATACTGTTTTATCCATAGGTATGTGCCAGTCTGGCCACTGACATAAGTTAGCTCATGTATATAATGCATTTATTTGATCATAGCAAATTTCCTTCTTTACTGTGAGTAGCTCTGAGCTTATCTCTTTCTCCCTCACCATATGTGGTCATCCACTGGAGAACAAAAAAAATTAAACTAAGTGAACTCTAATGATAATATTTTTATGATGATGTAGTTGTGTACGTATAGTTCTGCATTGTTTCTTGCGGCTTTTCTTCTCTTCCCCTAATCTCAATATTTTACTTCAAATTTGTGCTCTCTTCAAGACATTGCTGGGCTATGCCAGAAAGAGAAACAGATTTGTGCATCTGGTGATATTCCTGGTAGTACACAGACAATATTACCAGGTATTCAAGACAGACTTGGGACTCTCAAACTCTTGTATCGAGATTGCAAACAAAGGTGGACTTTTTTTAATCACCTTTCTGTTTCCAGGATTAATGTATGTGTTTACAAAATGACAGTAGCAGTACATTATCCTGAAGTCATACATAGCCATGTCAAATGCAAATATAGCCTGTATTTTGGAATGGCAGAGAAAGTGCTTGTCTTCTCCAAGCCTCAGCAGTCCAGCTCTTCTCACAATCAAGTGAATAAGGAAAGCCAGCAGTTAGAAATGTTTTGCAGAAAGCAAACAAGTACTTATCAGTAATAAGTTTTTGTTACAGGATCCCAGGACAGCCATGAACACAAGAATGAGGCCTCCCATACGACTTGGAACTGGGATATATACACACCTGCACGCAGCTGTGGGTGTGAAATAAGGACATGAAGATCTGGTAACTATCCATTTTGCTGCTTGTACCAAATTACGCACAAGCTTTTTGATGCCTAGTGGTATTTTTTTTCCCTCTTTCCGAGTAAGTTTCTTTGAAGGGTCGCAGGTGGCCGACCCCTTTTCTAAGCTCATATTCTTCTGTGTCCTGAGACATCAAAAGGAAATATTTCAGATGCAGGAGTGACATAAAGAGAGACAGTAATGCTGTGCATGTAGGATGGGATTATTCCATGTGACTTCTTTGAGAGAGAAAATACTAAGAACAGTGGGACTTGGGGGAGGTTGTCAGTGTTGTATGAATGTGCACTTGTGGGAAGGAAGGAAAAGGCATCTCTCATTGAATAGTCTCATCAGAAAAAGTGTCTTGGTTCTTTTTCTGTATTTTATATATGAGTCAAAAGTATATTTGGACAGCTTGAGTTAAATTCTGTTTTTTAGCTGGAACTTTACAGCTAAATCCTTGTGTACTATGAATTGGCACCACTGCACTGAAATCAAGAACGTTTCATGGATTTACATCAGCTGTTGCTTATTTTTAGCTAGAAAAAAGTATAACGTAACACATGTTGTAGATGTCCAGATCCAAAATTTTTCAAGTCAGTTCTTTAGCTAGCTTGTTTGGGTGACTGAAATATTCTGAAAAGTATATTAGAAAAAAAGTCTTGTGAATTAAAACCAATATAGCACTCCAGGTGTTTCTGATGGGGCTATATGCTGTACCACAGTAATCCTAAGGAATGCTTGCTTCCTATAGATGTTCTACACATTATAATATTTCATATAGCTCCTGTTTTGAGGAAGGATTATTTATGCCTAATTTTTCACAGAGTAGAGAAACCATGGGATATATATAAAAACAAGTGGTATTTAAACTGAGGATACATGCTGAATCTAACTGTGATGCTAATGATACAAGAAGATGCAACCGCTAGAAATGAGGTTCACAGCTTTATAGGGTTGACTCAACAGAACAAAAGCATCACACAAAATTGATGTATGCCAAAGCTAACATGGGGCAGACCTTGAATTACCCGCCACAGTGCTGTTTTGGCCAGAAGCTCAGAGCAGCAGACTTTGAGGAAAGGGTCTGTAAGAGCCCGTCACACACACACCCTGCCCCGATCAGAACTTGGGGGAAACCAGAAGCTGTTGGCCTTGAACAAAATTAATGTAATTGGTCTCATCTTGGGAGGAAGGACTAGTTTCGCTGGCACGATTCCTCTTCAACTTGGCAAAGAGCAGTATGTTATGGTAAAAACTTGGCAGACTGTGGACCATAGGCTGTCTGTGGGCTGTTGCCCATCTTTCATATGATCCATCTTCAGTACCACAACATTTTTTCTTCACAAGATAGCAGGGTTACAAATAGGATTTTTTTTCTAATATTAAAATGGTTCCACATTCTGTCCCCAGGACAAGTTACCTCTTGAGCCAAGAAAGCTTCAGTTTAGGTGTATGGAGCCAGACACACGCTGCTTTTGGCTGCATTTGCCAGGATTTGGCATTTATATTTCTGTCTGACTCTTTGCCTCCAGTTATAATTTTCCTGTTCTTACATTTGCATGTGAAAGGTACTCTGGGTCTTTTGCTGGTATCCTGCACCTTAGGCAGTTTTGTAATGGTCTAAAAAGGTATGAAAGAAGCTTCTTGGCGTAACAGATCATCCAAACTAAGCTGCCAGAGCTGACCCACCAGTGACAGTTATGCAGGAATTCTTTGTATCTTTACATGTTTAGCCATAACTTCAGAGCGTCATTGTTTCTCTGCCTCTGAGAGAAAGAGATGTGGGTTACAGTGTCTTGTCACCCATTCCCTCTTCTGAAAGATTCCCAGGAGTTAGTGAAGTCAAGAGAAGGATGGACTTTTGTGGGGAGGAGTGGTTATGAAAAATGTTGTGAAAGGATGGAAGCAGACTGTTGAAGAAGGCTTTGGTTTAACATGCCAGTGAGTTAAGAATTTGCAATTTCAACTTCTTTTTATTCCCCAGAGTGAAAGATTGATAAGGAGAGCTTTAACTTTCCATTGAAACAAAAGCTTTAAGCATAATGCTCTACATCTGAGAGCAGGCATTAGGTTTAAGAAGAGGACTCTTAGCTTTTCAGGCCAGTAAGAGCCTTCTGTGCCCACAGAAGTAGTGAAGGATGCATGTCCACATCCCTTATTGGTAAGCATGGGTCATCTGCTCCTCAGAATACAAAGCAGGGGTGAATATTGAAGAGGAGGCATTGAAAAAAGCAATCCAAAAAAGATTGCTGCTGAGGACCTTGTAAAATGAAGATTAATCCTCCTGTTGAACAAGAGTCCTTCTGACAGGTTGCTTGAACTCTCATCTGACAGTAGCATGGGCAGAGGAGGACAACTTAGGGGAGAACGAGAGTTTTGGCATACTCCACCATGCTAAGACTTGGTCGGGTATGCAGAGCTTCATCCAGTTGATTTACAGCAGTTCTCTCTGAAAAGAAAAAAAGACTCATTTACCTAGAAGCTTAAAAAATAGCTTGTGATTACTAGTCATGTAAGAAAGAGGGGGTCAGAGTGGATGTAGGGATTATTGGTCAGCTGGACATTCAAAACTCAAGAAAAAGTTTGGCTTGCATTTGAAGTAAGGTTTCTTCTTATTTTAAGTCCACAATGTTCTTGTTCCCTGTTTATTTTGGCAAGCTGCTAATTAGTAAAATGATTCTTGTCTGTGATGGTTTATATAAAGTATCCTATATTCTTGAGCACCCAAAACTTTCACTGGCTTTAATGCAGGTCTGTGTTATGCTTGAAGTTCATGACTAGGCTTCATTCAAGGCATCTATATTTAGTTGTTCTAAGGCACTGTTCAGGAAAAAGGATCTGCCGCACCAATATGTCTCCAAAGAATGCTGGTGGTGTGAAACTATCTATCGAACAATTTAGGACAGTGGCAGAGTAAATCAATGCTGGGTATAAAACCATGCAGTTCTAGTAAAGTATATGTTACTCTTAAGTACCAAGATGATACGTTGCATCTCTATGCCCTCTTTTTATGTGGAATGTTAGAATCGTATCTGTTGTTGCGTTTGGGAAAAGAGTCACGTATAACTCTGGGTCTCATAATTGTGTTAAGCCAGCCACAAGAATCAGGTGTATTTGCAGATTAAAAATCGGAGAAAAACAGCTCTTAAAATATGTTGGCAACAATAAAATGCATTTGTGTGACAAAATATACCCTCACTACTGTTAGATGAAAACAGATAAGCTTTCTAAGAGCTGGATGTGAAAATTCCATTTTTTAAAATCAGTGAGGCAATAGTGATAAAAATGCCATTATAATTTGAATCAAATCAGGGTCCTGCACCGAAAGTGATATATTTACACTCTCAGTTTTTCAGTCCTTATCTGTATAAAGTAATTCCAGACTGAAATATAGCAAATGTGATTCAATGTTAATTGTAAACAGATAAGATAAACTAGAAAGTTGAAAGTTATACCCATGTTGGAATATATACTTTTTATGTTATGTGCCATATTATGGAAAGAAAAAAAGTAATTAGATCTATCCTTTTACACCCAAGTGACTTCTAAAAATAAAAATGCACTCACAGAATGACATGACATGATTTATTCCTATGCAGAACTGCTAGTGGAGATAAAGCGCAATTACCCAAGTATCTGAACTATCTAAACAAATAGATGTGCCTCTGTTTACACCTTCTCTCTGAATTTCAACTGCAGACCTGAAAATGCAGGCTCAAACTATTGCAAAATACAGGTGCAAATTATTCTGCAAATGAGACTACTGAGCTGAATGCAAATTTAAATAATAGAATAGTCTGCATCCATCTTCTGTCCTCTTGTATGTCACTTATTTTATACTATCATCTTGTCAGAGTAGGAAGAGATTAATACCAATTAATACTTTGTTATGCTGTAGTTCAGTGCATACCTCAAAAGACCAGTAATAAAGCCTGAAGGATACAGACAATATGATGCAACTAACTGTTTTACCTCCCTCACTACCTTATTTTCTAACATATGACTTGTGTTTGTTCCTACAAGATAAGTTCTGGGTTTAATTACATGCTTGGACAACCCATGCAAAATAAGAAATTGCAGGAAGGTGGGTAATTCAGGGAGCAAAATAGTTGGGTGAATTTTTCCTTGTATATTTGGAGCAGCAAAGGACTTAAATTTCTCTGAAACATAAGCTGACTTTTCTTCCTCTCCCAGAGAACCCATGAGTAATTGGTACGCAAAAGTAGTAAATAATGTATTCAGGTGTTTAATCCACAGTATTTCAGAGCACATGGCACTTGTGCTCACATTTCATCTTTGTAAAGCTATGTGAGAAATTAATTAAAGCCATGAGAGTTCTTGAACATACTTGCAGCACTCTGAAAAGTGTGTTTTCCAAAATGGCTGGGGGATAGTAAACTCCTAGTGACAACTTACAGGCTGCATAACCACCCCAGCCAGTGGGTGAAACTCCTAGACACCCAGGACAGACAAGTACAGAAATCTTCCTGTCTCCTCAGACCCCCAAAAGATATCTGTGCTATGCCCAGAAATCTCCCTTGCTCAGCAAGAGCAAAGTTACTATGTCAGCCTGCATTCTGAAATGATATAGATTTGGACTGCCAAGTCTTCAGCCCTTTCTTGTGTCAGAGGTTTGTCAGGAAAAGTTATAAATAGTTTCAGCCAGAGAACCATGTGTTCTATGCAAATGAAAGCAAATAGTTCTGGTGTTAATCATCTCACTTGTCATTGAGCAAAAGAAAGCTTTTGAAGCTAATTCGGAAATTTCCATCACATCAAAATGCAAGCTTTGTTGGCTCTGCTTACCTGTGTAGTGTTACTCTCATACATATACGTAAAATAGGATTGCCTTGACTCAGGATCTGGAATATACATCCTGATTTCACAGAATCACAGAGTGGTAGGGGTTGGAAGGGACCTCTGTGGGTCATCTAGTCCAACCCTCCTGCCAAAGCAAGGTCACCTACAGCAGGCTGGAGAGGACCTTGTCCAGGCGAGTCTTGAATATCTCCAGAGAAGGAGACTCCACCACCTCCCTGGGCCGCCTGTTCCAGTGCTCCGTCACCCTCAGAGGGAAGAAGTTCTTCCTCATGTTCAGACGGAACTTCCTATGCTTCAGTTTGTGCCCGTCACTGGGCACCACTGAAAAGAGTCTGGCCCCATCCTCTTGACACCCACCCTTGAGATATTTATAAGCATTTATGAGGTCCCCTTGCAGCCTTCTCTTCTTCACGTTGAACAAGCCCAGCTCCCTCAGCCTTTCCTTGTAGGAGAGATGCTCCAGTCCCCTCACCATCCTCGTAGCCCTCCGCTGGACTCTCTCCAGTAACTCCTCATGTTTCTTGCACTGGGGAGCCCAGAACTGGACAGAGTACTCCAGATGAGGCCTCACTAGGGCAGTGTAGAGGGGAAGGAGAACCTCCCTTGACCTGCTGGCCACACTCGTCCTAATGCACCCCAGGTTGCCATTTGCCTTCTTGGCAGCCAGGGCACACTGCTGGCTCTTGGTTAACCTGTCGTCCACTAGGATACCCAGGTCCCTCTCTGCAAAGCAGCTCTCCAGCAGGTCCGAAAACTGACTTTTTAGTGAAAGTCAGTTGGAAAACAGTGTAGAATCCAGACTTTATTTGTTTTGAAAATAACTTGCTGGATGAATGTACCAATTCTTCGGAAACATGAGTGGTCATTAATGGAAAACTGCCTCTGCAGCATGTAACAGCAAGTTATGCTTATAGCTCTGTGAATCTTGCCTGGCTCTGGTACAACCTCCCAGTCTACCACTTTTATTATCTTTAGTCAGTTTGCAATACAGATGTTACCTTATTTTTGAGAAACAAAGCAAACACAATTTAAAAAGCAAAGGATGTTCTTTCTGAAGATTGTAGAGGTTTACATCTACATTGCTTTTTCCCTTTAGGAAGCTCATAGCATTTTACTAGCTTTAAATAGCAATGCTTTCTATCTGTCACTGTGCCTGTCATTACCACATTGTTAGGGTTTGTATGTTTGGTTGGTAACACATGCTTATTCGCCTGATTAGCACCATGCTTTAATTTCATTTAATAAGTATATTTTGGAGTCAGAATGATCTTCATCAACCAGAATAATTTAACTTTTCCGCGTACAATTAAATAAGATGAAGACCATCAAATGAAATGTAAAAAATAATCAGTGGTTCTCATTGAGATAATAACAAGATTTTTTTTTTTTGTTTATCAGTTTTGTTTTGGTCCCAGCATCAAATTTTAACAACTGTTACATGCTGTGAACATTCATTTTAATACATTTGATCTCATCTGGCACCATGGAAATAAATAAAATACTTAACCTTTTTTTGACAACCAATAATTAAGAGTGCAAACTAAATACTGAAAAAGAGCTTTAAGAATAGGTAGTTAATTTAGACATATATCAGGAATTTGATGAAATATATAACACGTGAAAGATTAGCTGAAGCAGTCTCTGTTAGAACTTTATTGACTGTCTCCAAGAACTGAGTCAGTCCTGATAGGATTTTGGGAGATTTGAAACAAGCCAATAAAGTGCTGTTAAGAGGAAAGAAAAAGGAGAACCTGGGGAACTATCATCTTCAAAGAATTGACTACTTTCAGTTCCCACTCAGAATGTCCTACTTTGGGAATCTAACTGTCACTCTTTTTGTGTTTAGGTCTTCGCTTGTTCTCCAGACATTAAAATACTGCACCTGGTGTTGCTCAGCACATAACCTACTAGATGCACCTACTTTGGTATCTAAAACGTTTTACTAAGGTCTAGTGGGATGCACACAGGCAACAAGACTATGTAACTGTAAGGTAGATGTCGACTCGAATGGTATTTCAGGTCGGGACCTAAGAAATTTTTTAAAGTCTAGTTCATTAATGACTTGGAGCACAACCAGTGGAAAGGTGGTGTAAAACATTTGTGGAGCAAATCCAGATGGGGAGGGATTTGAAACGACTCAGACTATGAAAGTGAGGACGGTGGATAAATTGGTGAAATGGTCATAAGTAAATGTATGAAATTCAATGCAAAAATTCAAATTATGACAGTGGGGAAGGAGAAATGTAATGTGCAAGTGTAAATAAGGAACTGTGTAAGCAGGCAATAGTGCTGTGGAGAAGGATGAAAGGAAGTTTTAATGGGTCAGAAAAGGAGTCAACCAAGTGATGCTATTGCAAAAAACCCCAAACCCCCAAAAAACAAACAAACAAACAAAAAACTCCTCACATTTTCATTCTGGAATATGTTAGTAGATATGTGATTTGTCAGAATATATGTGTAACTGTGCTCAGTAGCGCTACAAGCTTATTGAGAATATGGTGTATAAGTACATCTAAGGTAGAGAAGTTAGAGTTCAGAGGAGAGTGTCAGCACAATAAGGGGTTTAAAAAATCTGGAGGATTTTGATTTGTTTTATAGAGGGTAGAAGACTTGGCTCAGCTTTTCTCTTTTGATAAAGCTGGGTGTAAGAAGGATGGTGCTGACTGATTCTGCATGTCCTCTAGGGACAGGGCAAGAAGTAGTTTGCAGGAAAAATACATTTTTATGTCAGGAAGAGCTGATCTCCCGAAACAGACAGCTGTTCAAGGTGATTGTGGAGTCTTTTATTTTGGAGATTTTTAAGAACAAGGCAGACAAGTATATCCCAGGAGTGCTGGGATATACTTCCCCTGACTGGGGAAACTGCTTGGCACCTCTTCTCTGCCCATGTGCCTATTTTCTTCCAAGCATGAGAAGAGTATGGAGAAAGGCAGTAGGCATTTATAGGGAGTGCACTTGCCTCATGGTATTGCGTCAGCCAAGGAGTCAAAGGTTGGCCTAAAACACTCTAATTTAACAAAAGTTAAATAATAGTTGTAAGTTGAAAGAATGTGTAGGTTAAAACACAGATGCATGTTGAACTAGTTCAGATGTTGTGGACTGGAAAATAATTTTGCAAATACAGAATATTGGCTATGTTTCAAATCGGGAAAATTCTTAAATGTGTAGTTTCTACATGATGGCAGCGTCTTTTGTTTTCTGGATTTCCTCTGTGGTGTTACATTTCCAGGATTGTGGTAAACAGAAAGGTCATCATAAATTGTTCAAGGAACATGAGCTTTGTGGGCTTAGAGATGTCATCCTGATTGCCTACAATTAAATCCAAGAAATAGAAGTCTCACCCTTTCCAGCTCGTTATAGGGCAGTGAGCCCCATGAAGTAATTTTCCTTTGACTATGCAGCCAGTCCTGAACGTATGAATAGATCTGATGACTGCATGCTGTGTTGTTTTTTTTTATTTTATTTTATGGATTTTATTCTGACTAGAGGCTATACAGTATGTTATGTTACCCATCAGACTTGGCTACAGAGCCAAGCTTGAGGAACACTGGTTTTCTTGCCAACTAATTCAGCCTGCAGTCACTCAGCCTGCAACAGCTTGTCAGCTCTCATGAAAAGAGCGAAATAAGACTTTACCATAATGTTTCTTCCCCTCTCCCTTGTGAAAGACACTATGTTTCTTGAATCAGATTGGGCAGAAGTTGTTGTGGTACACGGCCAAGAGCTCTGTTAATAGCTCCTATGTTCAGAAGAGGCAGCCTGGTCCTGTTAACCGTTGAACACTGAAGAGGAGCCAGGAAGAAAACAATTATTTCTCGTGGAGTTGCAGGAGTGTTCTGTTCATAATGCATCTATGTTTTCATGATCTTCAGCAAACTAATCACAGAGGGAGATATTATTTCTACCATTGTGCTGTGGCAAAGAGAAACCACATGTCCAAAGATGTTAGAATGAAGGGCTACTGAACTACACAGGAGAAAAAAATACTGTTAGGAATAAAATCCTCCAGTGGCATCCATGCAATGCATGGCATCATTGTCTGATGCATGCTGAGAAACAGTCTCAGGATAGCCTATAAAACTTTTCCGGAAAAGTGCATTTCAAGATCAGGTTGCTCGAAGCACACTTCCAGCAACAGAACAGCAACTCCAGTAAGAGGAATGAGGGATAACAGTAGAAGCAAACCTGGCATCTGTGTTTGGGGAAAGACTGACTATGTGTATCTCTTCACACCTTAGACATCACAGCATACCTGTGGAGGACCAGATGAAGCTAGCTAGTGCCAGAATTGCACAGATTAATCCCTGCCAGTTTAGCTTGATCAGTGTTTTCTACATTGTACACTCTTTGGGGTTGGAATGTTTGAAATTCTTCAGTAAAGGAACCCAAATCATAGCACTCTCCACCTTTTGCAGTTTCCACTTCTGAGAACCCATCGCATACCAATTTTGCTATTGTTCATTTTAGCATGACAGAGTACCCACTAGTTGGTTTTATGTAAGCAGGCATCTTAGATTCCAGTGTGCTGAATGAGTTAATGGCACAGCAGAGAGTCTGCATCTGGCTACTCTGGCCATGCCAGGGATGAACAGAAGAGCAGGAAGTGGTGAATGGCAATAATTGTACCAGAATAAGAGCAAGACCGTCGTACAGATCTAGACCATTGTTACAGCTCTAAAATTAAGGATATAATAATAACAAAAACCTCATATTCTAACTTAATTTGGGTTCTCCTAGAAGAGCTGCAGATGCTTTCACCCCACAAACTAAGTTTCCTGGGCAAATCTTCAGGAACTGTATTTATCTGTGTTGCCTGCTAGCCGTGACAACACATGTGGCTGGAAGGATTTTGTGTTGTGGCCAGACAACACTGCAGCTCATCTCTCCCTCCTCTTCTCTCCTCATCTCCCTGCCTTTCTTTGCTCATCCCAGTCACAGTCCCACTGGGGCTTTTCTTTCAAGTTCTGCTGCCAAATTTTCTGCATCTCTCCTGTCAGGCGTTCTGCTTGTATATTGCTGGAGGCCTCCTTTCTTCTAAGTGTTCACTTTTCTTTCTTCTCCTTTTCTCTAGTCTTTCCTTTTTCATTTCCTGTTCAATCCTTGTTTTGTGTCTCACTTCTCCCCCCCCACTCCATTCGCATCTTGTGCAGCTTTTCCATACGTGATTCTGTAATTACAATTTGTTAGTGTACATGTGATGTTTCCTTTTGCTTTGACTGATGTAAATTGCCTTTCAGAGCAAATGTCAATGCAGCTTGTGCTTCCAGACATCAAGTATAATACCGCATGAAAGAAAGCTCAAAAAATTTATAACCTATAAAAGCACAGGGGTGTGAAATGATTTGAATATTTTCAAATTAAGGTGACTCAAGATTAAGTTCTTCTTTTCCACAAATTTCACAAGTTATTGTGAAGAAATATTGGTAGAAGAAAAGAATATTTTAGGAGTAAAGTTTTCTGCAGTATTATATATTCCACTGCTTTTCATAAATGGAGGACTACTAAGTGTTCTGTTAAGCTAAGAGCAAATACAGCATGAGAAATGGTCTCCCCTCTGTAAATGATGAGATATGTGTCTGTTTAACACCAAGTAGGCTATTATCAAAATTCTTCATATGAGTTGTTGAAAATAACTTTCTCCATATTTGAGTAATGTTTTGTATTCATTTATTTATCGGGAATGAGGAATAGCAAGAACACAAGAGATTTTCCTGGGAATGCATCCAAGAAGCACTGGTGGAGGCTTTCTAGTTAATCAGTTTGTCAGAAGAAGTACTTTTTGCAGCATGCAACAATATTCACTTAATTTTTCATTAGGCCTTTTAATGTAAAGCAAGCAGCTGCGATATGGAAATGTAAATTGATGCCAGTTCACTTGAAAGTCCTGACTTTTCATCTGTGCCGCAACATACTGAACTAGAAGTCCTGCACATTGCTAAACGATAGCAGCCACAACACAGCCAGACTGAGGGCAGGCGGTTGAACTGCGGACTCCCCCAAACACCACACACTTACTGCAATCTTCCTTAAAGTTTGCTCTCTGTTCATAAGTGAGTGTTACTCATAAAGGATTTGAAGTCCCCAAGCATATGTGTCCACTTCCACCATTAAAGTGGATTCAGGTGCTTGGCATGGCTGTCTCCAGGCAGATTTTCCTTAATTGATAGCTGCAATCCCGCTGCCCATGGTTCTCTGTCTGGATGTACTCACGTTGCATTTATAGGGCTTTTGTATGAGCTGCTGGCTGGCGGAATGCATGGTAAGGATCTCGCACTTTCTTTTATTAATGTGACCTATTTTCACATTCTTGGGTGAAAAATTATGCCAAATGAGCTTTCTTACACCTACTATGATGTGATGAGAAATTCATACATCAACCACAGCTGTCCTGAAAATGTTGTAAAACTTGTAGTGGTGTGAGACACTGGGATTTGATTGTCAGAAGATGTTGAATGAAAAAAGGAGACAGACATCTTAGAAATTAACCTTTCAAATAGTTGCCTGTGAAGAAACGCATTGCATTTTGACTTAGCTGTTTTCTTAAGAGATAGCTGTAGCACTCCTAAGTGGTGTTACACTCAAAATCTTGTTACAGGCAAAAGGCAACATATCACAAGCTGAACGAAGAACGTACCGTTAGTCAATATTTTGTTACTCCAGTCAAACTTAGCTAATTAATTTTAAAAAATGCATGAATGATATGGTAAAGATATTATGGAAGAAAGTCTTCCCAATATCTACCGCTTTTCTCTGGTGTTATAGTCATTCTCCCGTTGGGTCCCCAGGGCATTGATTTTGGCCTTCCTCAAAAAGAAGGGGTGTTTATAAACACATGTCAGCATACTGAGAACAAAAAGGATTATTTGTTACGCAGAGTGGCAGGTGCAGCCACCCAATAAGGTCCAAGCGCTCTTCAACATGACCGCTGCCGGCTGTTTTGCACCCTTACTTTCATGCCTCTGGCACTCTGCCATGGCAGTGGACGCATGCGTCCCTCTGGTCAGTGCTGACCACCACACCCTGGCTGGGACACCATGACCCTGGTCATGCACGTTCCCCCATGGTGGGAAGGGGCAAGGTGGGAGCCCTTGGTCAGCGGGCAGGGTCCCAGCCAATGAGGTGCCTCAGCTGAGAGAAACTTCTGGAGCACTGACCATAGATGACCACAGGTCAGATCCAACCAGACTATAAAAGGGGCCCTGGCCAGAGACCCCCGCAGAGAGTTGGAGCAGCAGGCCTGTGATTGGAGACTGTCCCTGTGGATTGAGACATTGCCCATGGAAACTTTCTGGGATTGAGTGCCCTCAGCATCTTCCGATGAGTGACTGTTTCTTCTGGATGTCCTTGCGTGAGCCCTCTCCCCCTTTGGAGTGAGTAGTCCCAGCTTCCGAGTACCCTCAAGTGAGAGTTTTCCCCGTTGTGAGTGAATGTGTGTGCACATTTTAGATCATCATTCTTGTATATTGTTGTGTAGTGATAACATCCTCGACTGTTGTGCCGGACCTGTAATTTGTTAAAAGTTATCGGAGTATCATCTTGGTTGCCCCTGTTGGTTTGCTAGTTTTGGTTTAATTTCAGTCATGCATTAAAGTTTGTTTGAGTATATCTAGCTAGACACTGTGTAGTATTAGCTCCCAAATGACATCCTGAACCTTTAAAGAAGTTGTGTCTGCTGAAATGTTTGTAATAGAAGATCCCCATTCAATTCAACCATTCTATTTTTGACACCAGTAAAACTGATTTTTGGAACAAATTCTTGTCAGTATCGCAGTTCAGTGACATGTGGTGACTACCAATTTGTTCCCTGGGTCCTCCTTTTTATACTTTAAAAACAAGTATGGAATCTTCCATTTGCTTTGGGCACAGACTCGTGTAGTTTGAGAGATCAGACTTAGTAGACTTGCAGACATGATAAGTGCAAACAAAGCAAAACATTGCACTGGCTAGGCCAAGGTCAACTTTAAACAAGGCCTGTAATTCTATACAATTAATGATGAGTATTTGGTGGCTCTTGCAATGTAATGACTCTGGTTTCTTGATAAACTTTGTTTTGTTTGAAACCCAAACTCTTTCATGACTTGCAAATGGAATTAACCATTTTTATTATAGCTGTACTGAGTATTGTGGTGTGCTTTTTGGGTGCAATTGCAGCAGAGCAACTGCAAGAGATGTTTTATATCACAAAAGAATAGCTACTCTGTGTATTGGGGGTCCCTCTAGAAAAAAGGTAATTGATCTCTTTAACAGTTTACTAATTTCATTGATATTTACAATTTTCAAAATTGCTGTGGAAATTCTCTGCTGCAGCTCTGAAATTTCAGGGGCAAAGCCAAAAATTATTTAGAGACTGAAGGAAATTATTTGTGAAAACAATTTGTAAAGACCAAGTATTTCCCAGACAATGGGATATGATCATAATCTGCATATATTTGAAAGATATGGGCACCTAACTCAAAGGAGAGGACTAATGTTGTATCACCCTTGGGAACAGCTGGTCCTTTTAGTTTGAGTTGCGAAGCATACTTTGGACCTCCCCTTATGGAACTCTTGCAAAGAATCTACGAGAGTCCATTGTTTTAACCAAGGTGTTTGTTTTCCTGAAGACTAAAACACAGAATCACAGGATTGTAGGGGTTGGAAGGGACCTCTAGGGATCATCTAGTCCAACCCCCTCTGCCAAATTAGAGTCACCTACAGCAGGCTGCACAAGACCTTGTCCAGGCGGGTCTTGAATATCTCCAGAGAAGGAGATTCCACAACCTCCCTGGGCAGCCTGTTCCACTGCTCTGTCACTCTCATAGTAAAGAAGTTCTTCCTCATGTTCAGATGAAACTTCTTATGCTTCAGTTTGTGCCCATTGGTCAGACATTGGAATAGGCTGCCCAGGCAGGTGGTTGAGTCACCTGGAGGTGTTAAAAAATGTGTAGATACGGTACTTCGGGATATGGTTTATTAGGCATGGTGTTGTTGGGCGGGTGGTTGGACTTGGTGATCTTAGAGGTCTTTTCCAACCTATGATTCTATGATTCGTTACCCCTTGTCCTGTCGCTGGGCACCACTGAAAAGAGTTTGGCCCCATCCTGTTGACACCCACCCTTAAGATCGTTACAAGCATTTAGAAGATCCCCTGTCAGCCTTCTCCAGGCTAAACAAGCCCAGCTCCCTCAGCCTTTCCTCGTAGGAGAGATACTCCAGTCCCCTCATCTTCCTTGTAGCCATCTGCTGGACTATCTGCAGTAGTTCCTCATCTTCATTGAACTGAGGAGCTCAGAACTGGACACAGTACTCCAGATGGGGCCTCACTAGGGCATAGTGGGGGAGGAGAACCTCCCTCAAACTGCTGGACAGTCTTCTTAGTGCACCCCAGGCTGCCATTGGCCTTCTTGGAAACCAGGGCACACTGCTGGATCATGGTTAACCTGTCATCCACCAGGACACCCAGGTCCCTCTCTACAGAGCTACTCTCCAGGAGGTCAGCCCCAATCCTATACAGCTACATGAGGTTATGCCTCCCCAGGTGCAGGACCCTGCACTTGCCTTTGTTGAACTTCATCAGGCTCTTCTCCACCCACCTCTCCAGCCTGTCCAGGTCTTGCTGGATGGCGGCACAGCCTTCTGGTGTATCAGCCACTCATCCCACCTTTGTGTCATCAGCAAACCTGCTGAGGGTACGCTTTATCCTTTCATCCAGATCATTGATGAGTAAGTTGAACAAGACTGGGCCGAGTACTGACCCCTGGGGGACCCCACTAGTTACAGGCCTCCAACTAGACTCTGCACCACTGATGACAACCCTCTGAGCTCTGCCGTTCAGCCAATTCTCAATCCACCTCGCTGTCCACTCATCCAGCCCACACTTCCTGAGCTTCCCTAGGAGGATGTTACGGGAGACTGTGTCAAAAGCCTTGCTGAAGTCGAGGTAGACAACATCCGCTGCTCTCCCCTTGTCTACCCAGTCAGTCAAGCCATCATAGAAGGCTATGAGATAGAACACATATCACATAGTTTGTTTTCATGTGCTTGGAACTGCTTGGGTGCTTTTGAAACTGTCTTGTGCTTGAAAGCTTGAAAATGCTGGTTTTGTCAGGATACTGCACATCTGTAACCTCCACTGATTTCAGTAGTTTGCAGTCTCAGTCTCATCCCGTACCAGCTGTTCAGCTAGCTAAGTGTCATCTCCTTAACCACAGACAGCACTTGTTGCCTAATGGAAAGGAACTTTGTCTTTTTTTTCCTCTTTGCTCCCGCAGTCCATGTAATGGACTAAAGTACTAAATTCTTGTTTGACCCCACAGTTAAGGACAGCTTTATTTCACGACAAGGTAAGGCCCAGTTTTAGACAGGCCACTGAATTCTGTATACCTCTGGCACTATGATATAGGTGTTTTGTGCCAGCGTTGTTTAAATTTAAAAAAATTGAGTTCTCTTATGCCTTATGAAAGCAATATATTCAGTGCAGTAGCTTGTTTTGCATTTTTATTGTTTTGTTTGTTTACCACTATTAACGCCAGATCATTTATTCTTTTAAAAGCTAATTTATAGTTTTTGGTTGTGTAACTCTCAGTATGCTAAAGGTTATTGCATTAACAATAACCTAGGTATATCCATTCAAAAATTGCCCAATAGGGATAGTTTACTTTCACTGGTTATTATTTCAGGCATGTTTACAAAGAGGAGAAAAAATAAAATTGGTTTGGTTTGTTGTTGGTTGAGATCTGCCATGTTCTGCTAGCAAATCTGAGCACATGCTTTTGTAAAGGTGAAAACCCAGAGATCCCAGAGCATGATTTTGCCACGGTCTTGGAGACCAGAGAGCTAGAAAACCCACTTTCCAGTCTTTACATAATAATTTTGTATCCTGGACTAAGTAAGGTCATAATTATCTTGTTACTTTATTTTGCATGAGTAACTATAATCACCTTGGAACAGTGATTGTGTGCATGGACCAATATTGATGAATTTCCTTCAGTTAGGATGACGACATGCTGCAGCAGACAGCACCATGAACAACAGAAAGAAGGGCTTTGGAGGTGTAACACAGTTTCTAATTAAGGAAAAACTGTTCAAGGACAAAGGAATGCATTACAGCAGATGTTTTCACATCATCAGATGCTGTGTTTTGTTGGTTTTTTTTTCTTTAGAAACTATCACAGAGACTACTATCTAAGGAGCACAGTATTGACATTTCTTGAATGTAAAATGGCAAAAAAGCATGGTTTGTGTCTGTTTTGAAGCTTTCCCTTTGTCTTGTGCATCCTTTTGGTGACTATGTGCCTAGCTGCTGCACTGAAAAGCTGCAAAGTGTATGAGGCTTCAGTGCTTTCCTACCAGGAGAGTGCTATCTAACTGAATGGCTTCCATATGGATAGCAATTGCACATCTTGAAGTGTACTAGACTTCTGTCCCTTAATTTACTGTGGGGTCAGAATTTTACTGTATTCAGATTGCTCCCTTCTTTTGTATTTGGGTTTTGCTGTTTGTTTTATTTTTTTAATGTATCCATTTTTCACTGAATGCCATGATCGATTGAAGCTAATAAAATCTTCGTCTGTTCTGATCTTCCCTCTTCAGGGAGAGTCAACCAGGGAATCAAGCTAAGTTGCAGCTGATGTGCCATCCTAATTTGTGGTTTGCACTGTACTTTGAAAAAAAAAAGTATCACATAGATTGGGTCTCAATTTTAATTCCTTATGTTTGGCACAATGCTTTCATAAAGGTACTGGCAGGTCTCAGCAGATGTGACATGGTCACTTTCACTTTTTCTGTAAAGCTTATGAGTGCAAGATGTGGTGCCCTTGGAAAACCCATAAAAACAGAAGGAAAACTATGAAAAGGCAATATTTTGCTGGGCCAAATTCTGAAATATATGTTTTGATCTTGCAAAAGTATTTTGCATGTGAACAGGGAATAAATTTGTGTATATGGCTGATTCTGCCCAGTGCAATACGCTTGCCCTCAGTGAGGGTCTGTGGAATCGTCCTAATTCTGATGCTGGCTCTCAGGTGTTTCCAGTCTGAGGACAGAAAAACGGGAAGAGGATTTATCTTGGGAGAGGGAAAATGAGATACCCTTTACAAGCTCATTTTAGTCGTTGCTCAGTGTAGAGCAGAGATGAGTCTTTAGAAGATGCTCCTGTGCCTTGCATGAGCTTTGTGTGGGGAAAGGCACATGGAGTGGTTGCACGGCACTGTGACAAACAGATGGACAGGGGTGATACTTGGTGATGGATAGGGAGGGACAGGCCACTGCAAAGCTTGACAATCAGTATAAATAGTGGGGGAAATAGCTGTGTCGGGTTTTGAAGTGGGACAAATTTTATGTAGTAGCAGATGAGCATCTGCAGGTGGGTTTGAACGGCAAAAGGACACGATCAAATGCTGAACAGTACAGCAGCTTGTGGTTGTTGCATCTTACATGCTTTGGGTGAAGGGGTAAGAAAGGCAGCTTGGAAACCCAGGAAAAGGAGTGACATATAGTAGCTAGGACGGAGTAAAGATGTGAAGAAGTTGTTAGTGGTGGGGGTGGAATGTAAACAAGTGCTCTCAGAAGAGTAATCAATAAATAGATTTCATAGGTGGAGGCCCTGGATTTTACATTCCAGGTGAGCAATCTCCTACTGGATCTGGAGAATCCCTGAGGGGGCAGGGGTAAGGAAGAGGAAATGAAGACATGTCAAATATGAAAAATCATAACTTAGTGTTTGGCTGCATTGTAGTCCAAATCCGTCCATCACTGTAAGAAACCTCTATGACAAGCATGGATTTGTAACGAGAAGAGGCTACTATATAAAATCAACCTTCTCTGCTGGTATGTCTAGGAAAACAAGCTGGCTAGATACTGTGGCTCTGATATATATTTACACTTCTAATTAGAAATATTTTATAACCCACATCCCTAATGGAATTTGAGAGAAATTATTGCAACAATGTATTGTTACAATGTATTGCAAGACCACAGTGGAATAATACTTTTGAACGTTAAATACTCTGCATCTGATCTAATATTGCAGCTAATCCATCAAAAATTGATCTTGTCTCTCAAAAGTGGCTGCTGCTGGTGTAAATGCTTATAATGAATGCTAGCGTTGCCTTGCTGAAAAGGAAAATGGTACTCCTTAAGTCCTGAGAGTGACAAAAATAGATCAATAGTTTATGGGAAGATACCATTACGAAGATCTGATGGACAGTGATCTTCATCTCTGTAGATGATCAGTGCTGCAGTTCCCCATGTCAACAATGAGGTAAATGTTAAAGTACAACCACAGAATCATTAAAATAGGACCAGCACTAACCCCACTCGAGATGAGACCAACTATACCTAAACCACTACACACACACACTGAATTTGGGGACCTGCAATTGTTCCTGTCACAGCACTATTTTTTTATCGTGATAAATGGCATTCCTTGCCCTGCATGGGCATTGGGGAGGGATTTTTTTTCCTACAAAAGTCACTGCTATCCTTTCTTTCTTTGATTTTTCTGAACAAAACAAGAAATATTGTAGAACAAATTTTACAACAACTCAGCAGTATATTCCTGCTCTTAAATCCGAGTGAAGTCAAGATAAATTTAATTTCAAGAAACACTGCACCAAACCCAGAGATATGCTATATTTAAATAGTGAAAACAAATATAGTAATTTATGGACTGGCCAATCTACAGGCTTGATGATCAACAAAACGGGAGCTTTAAAGCCTACAGATAATGTTGGCCTCATATGTAAATATATTTGAGTCACCCTAAGTTTTGTTACTTTTCTCACGAGAGAATTTTGAGAGAAAAGGTTTTGGTACTGGGAATGGACAGAGCAATAGCTGAATATATTAGCTGTGATTATTTATTTCCTTTCCAGTGCTTTTCGGTGACACATTCTTGAAATATTAGTGAATTAGCTTCTCTCAGTTCAGCTGTTGGAGCTGTTGTTTCTCCTCTGCAGGCATTTTGCTATGTCAATGCCTGTCACTATATGTACTCACAAATGCCATATTTCTTCTGGCATCATATTTCACATACAAACACAAAAAGCAGAAGTTTGGGATATATATTAAGAAAATGATTTAGCTGGAACAATTGGATTCTGGAAGAAACTAAAGCTAGTTAAGCAAAGCGGACTCTGTGAGCCATTTGGGAGCTAGCTGAACATCAGTGAAAATTATACAGGAAAGAAGTAATTCTGCAAAATGAAGTGTGGAAACTGGAGAATACAAACGATCATTCTTGATGAGCTCCTTACTGTCTATTATTCAGTAGAGAAAGACAATAGTCTAGTTAGTAGTTCCATGGAAAAAAGAATTGAGATATTTGCAGCATCTCAGTGAGTAATAATTGCAATTTTTAAGCTATTATTTCACTACTCAGGATTTTATTTGAAATAGAGAAAAAATGCTTTTGTTTACCAATGAAGATGCATGAAGTTTCCACATGAAACATTCAGGTGCTGCTGGGTAATGGCCTTTGTTATCAGTGGTTAAATTGCAGGAGTTGAGTCAACGTCATTCCCCAATACACATTTTGGTTAAATTGTAAGAACAGGAACTAGTCACATTGAAGTAACATGAGCAGAATTTTCAGAATGAAAGTTATGTAGCTTTTGCAGGTGGAGTAGTTATCCTGTGTTTTCTGCACATTAATACTGGGTTCTCAACAGAAGTCTGCTTTTGGCCATGATTTTTGGCATTCTTTGCTGTGGAACTTTAATTTTCTAAACCAGTCATTTAGGGATGTCTCTATTAAAGCTCATACAGGATAAGAAGTGATAGAGAAGGAAGTGAGTAAACCCAAGGCAAATGTGCATTTTGGTCATTAGTGCTTTCTTATTCTGGATTTTTTTTGTCACACATTTTAAAATTCATTTTGGAAGAGATAACTTACAATATTCAGGTCATTAATTGTCTGGAAGTTTTGGGTTCACAAATAAGCATGACAGTAAAGGCTATTTGACGATATTTTCATACTTTGAGAGATAGCTCAAGACTACGCCTCTTTCACTACTCCATATGTTTTCCTTTTTCAAATAATCATGATCTAAAGGAATATTACATGATTGTTACTTCATTTAACCTTTGAGCTGGCAGATAGATAAAGATGAAATGGATGATACAGGAATTAACTTTTAAATTTTAGAGCAGTAATTTAGAAACAGTGTAGAACAATCTTGTGCATGTTGAATGTTGTTAAAGAGAAGAGAGCTATCTAGCGGTTACAGATGTCATCAGCTTTTGTTGAACAGTTATCAAGGACTGTATCCAACTTGAAAAGAATAGAATGGTTTGAATTATCTGTGAATAATGCAAGGTTTGGGATTAAGCTCTGTAACATAGGAGGACAAATTCTGCCACCTGCTATGGCTTTACAAACTCATTTTTCTGATATACAGGTTTCTCATCTGACTAATTGAAAGTCCCAAAATATTTTTAAATAAAAGTAGCAGCTGGAAATGTGAATTGAAGTGGTTATGCTGGGAAGTACAGTCTAATGACAAATTGTTGTGTAGCCATGGGGAAAAAAAAAGGCAGAATAGTTGGCAAATGGCATACAGGAAATTTGGTAACCAAACATTTATCTTGTAGAATTGAAAAAAACCCTCCATGGCCTACTTTACTGTGGAGGATAATCAGCATATTAGCAGTCAGTGTGATATTCCATGGTAGATTGCACCAGTACGCTCTATACAACCTAAACTCAAGCAACATTTGTTTGCCTTAAAAAGGCATGAGAAACTCCAGACCTAACTGAAGTTTCAGCATTTTTGTTTCAATAAAAAAAATTGGATCAAAACCCGCTTGAACAATAATGAAATTTATTCCATCTCTCGGTACTAGTTTTCTGTCTAAGTGTGAGGTGTACTCTAGCAACTACCTCCCTTAAAACGGAGTTGTGATTGCAAGTTCAAAGCTGTAGGAGGAGTTCGTTTTCATTAATTTAGGATTGCGTTTTGTCCTTTAAAGCTAACAAGGTCTTGAAGTCACAGAACTCTCAGCTCACATCCTGGCAGGTAGATCATTCAGAAATGAGCTCTGAAGTATCAGCTCTTCTGAATAATTAATTACAGTGACAGATTTTTCTGAACGGACTCTCACTGCAACGTATTCCATTGCATCGTTCTTCTATAGAGTGCCAGTATTTTTTCTTTGCACTCTTTATCTTGCATCCTTCTAAGCATATGCTGTTACCTTTTTTGTGCTACTTCATATTCCTGCTCTTGCTTCTTACCTTGGTTAGGCCATTCCAACATAGATATTGCACCTGCTTAGATATCGTTAAAACTACCTCTACAAATCCCTAAATCCATTACAGATGCAAACTAAAACCATGCAGTGAGACACTCTGTCTTTTGGACACCAAATTGTCATCAAAAATCTCACCATCACTTCTTCACCTGCTCATGTGGTACCCAGCTGTGTCTTGTTGGCCTTGCATTTGCCTGTAGTATGACATTTGCTGTTCATTGCTGTTCAGAGATGAGATTTCCATTTCTGAAAGACTCTGGGTCAATCTATAAGTTGGCCCCTGTATGTTCTTTCAGGGAACATACAGAATTATGTTTTGATGGGGGAGAGGGGAGGTTTTTAGTTGTTCTTCTGTGTGCGATAAAATGTAAGTGTGTATTGTAAAGAAAATATAGCCACATAAGGAAGCAGAGTGGTTAGAGTGAAAACTTCTAATAACTTTGGAAGCCAGTATCTTTACATGTTTTACATTATAGTTCACTATGTTAACACTTGGCCACAATGCCGTGCATCTCCTAATGCATCAGAATTATAGAAACATCTGGGCTAAATAGCTTCATGCCGATCCACTGAGAAAATTCACAAAGGATTCAATACTTTTGAAGATATTTCATTTATATCTAGGATAGTAGGTTGCATTATGCATATATACCAATTTATGAAACACACAGGAACATTTTGTTGTTTTTTTTTTTCTTTTAGTCTTCAAGTGCCTACAGGGCACATCTGTGCTTCTTTATTAAGAGCTACGTTATGACTGGATCTTGTGTGGCTACAGTGTGGGAGAGAGAGCAAAGAGGTTCCTTTTCCCTTTGCACAGCCCATCAGAAGCCTGCCAAAAATTACAGACCTCTCCAGAGCCAGGAGTAATCCTTTAAAAGAAAGATGTTTCTGCTACATCTCTCTCCTGCTGGCCAGGAAAACTGGCTGACCGTGTGGGAAAGTACCAAATTACCCTGCTGCAGCACGGCCAAGGTGCTCTGGTTTGAAGCCCCGTTGCTGCAGGCATTGCTTCCCACACACTGTCTGTCCTTGGCAGGCCCGTCTGGTTGGACTCTGCAGGAGCAGCACATTCAGTGGCATCTTCTGGTCTTGCAGCGATGCTGTTCTGAGGACACCCAACTCTGTTTTTATGTGATTGTGTCCTACTGGTACAGAGAGGATAGTCTGTAGCAGCCGTTGAAATCTGCCTTTAGATCTCTCATAGGGCATGCACAACTCCTGCAGTCTGTCATGATGTAAGTTGATCCCATCTAGTGTCAGAAGGGACTTTTCCAAACTGAAAACTGTGCACGTTGTATGTTGCACTGCTAGGTAACCCATAGAAAAACCTAATAGCAAGCTATCATTTCTGCGTATGCCTTTGGCCTATGCATTGCAGGTTGGTGTCATGCATCTTGAATTTCAGTCCAGCAGATGATCAATGTGGGGATCAGTCTGACAGTACATAAGATAACTGTTGTTAAGCTGTTATTGGCCAAGGCATACATCCTCTTAAAGACGTGAGGGATTGCTACAGAGCCTTCCTTTTTTTCCCCTGGAAGTATTTGTGTGCTGGATACATCCTTTAATTGCTTCTTCCTGGCTCTGAAAGCTCAGACTTCATCTGGTGTTAAGGTTGGACTCTAAATGAGGCAAGAAGCTGGAGGAGAGACATTTGTAAGAGACTGGAATGTCCTGATGGCCTTACCTTCCAAGGTAGCAAGTTTGCTCAAGTTAACTTCTTGATAAGGACAGAGTCCCAGTCATGGATTAGAGATCTGCAGAGTTGAGGACACAGTCAGATAGGTACAAGGTTGACTGCTTTCTGTGTGGAGAAGAGAATGTTGTCATCCTTGTGTTTTTTGTAAGTGTCAGATAAAGCAAATTCAGCCATGCTTGTGTAGCATGAAGAACACGTATACTTTCTTGGTCAAGTCAGAGCGTCCAATTTTACTCACATTTGAGAAGCAGTGAATTAAACTGTTTCTCGTGGCAGCTGTTCCAAATAGTCTGATACAAATTTTCTGTTCTGTGTACTTAAGTAACTTGAATATCTTTTTTTATTTCCAGTGAAAGGGATGATTTTCACCCACTGTACTGTTGTTAAGCTGACATGATAAGCTCTTGCACTAATGGAATATCAGTTAATGCAAAATGCAGCAGCTTAAAACAGAAACGGGAGAGACTGACTGCAGAGCTGGGAGCAGCAGTACCAGCTTGTCAGCTGACGCTGACCTGCTTGAGTAGGAATGTGAACTTTGATTATAGTGTCCATTCTTTCAAAGGTATGAATTTCGTGGGGTATAAATAAAGACCTTTCCTTCCTTGAGGGAGACCCTACTGTTCTGTGCTGACTTACTCTTCACCAGGCCAAAGAAATATAGATAAAGAAGCACAACAGCAGCAAGACATCCAGAGGATACACTAGAAGACAGAGGTGATGCCCTGAAGGCTATTTCTCTTGGCTGTGGAAGCCTGATTGCAATTTCTCTGTTTTGGGGTAATTACCTGAAGTAACAGCCTGCACCAGAGGTGTTGCCACTGTCTTATTTTCCTGTTACAACACTTGTTTTGCTAACTAACTCTCAGCAGCCTGGTGAAAACCTGACTGTGTAGCCCAGTGGTGGTGTTGCCTGCATGGTGGAAACTTGGTCTCTTTCTTAGATTAACGCCTGCAAACAGGGCCTTGTGACACAGCAAGCAATCTGCTATCAGTTTCTTTCTACTCACTGGAGTCAACTAAGTTTTGAATTCTTATAAACTTTCACTTTAATATATTTCTATCACAGGAAGAAACTGGTTTTAGACATAGATCAGTAAACGTTCAGGGCAACCCATAGTGTGGGGAGTTAATCTATTTTGTATGCATATAAATGGCTTTTCTAGGGATCATTATCAACACAAACTCATCTGATGTGCATTGTGCATATTGTGTCATATGCTTCTGTAAATAATGTCTGCTTGGATCACTTCTGAGTATTTAGAGTCAGCGCAGTTCAAGGCTGAGAGAAGAGTGCTAGTACGTAGCACTTCAGGTCATTGTGCATTCCCCAGCCTTAAAAAAAGCCATAAACAGAACTGTGATGAGGCCTCTGAGAGTGTTAGCTTCTCAGGGGGCAATGGGATTTTCTGTGATGAGAACAAAGCACCTCTGTCTGAGGACTGAGCTTTCCTAGTGACTAATCTAAAGCTGTAGACTCAACCCCAACAGAAGCTGGTTTCTCTGCTCTGTATTCCAGCTGCTGGGCACAGTTTGTTGACTTTACCCTCTCCAAACCTTGTAATATGTGTACTTAAAAGAAAAAAAAGTCTCCTACAAACTTCAAAAGATGAAGGACACCACTTCATAAGTCTTCCACCTCTAAGTACAGGAAGAAAGTGCCAACATGCAACCATGGTTAGATTTAAGGCATTGTCAAGTATTCAGAAAATGTATTGAGGAGTGCTGTATGGTTTTTGTATGCACTGGAATATAGATGTGGAAAACATGAATGGAGCTTCACTTCCTTCCTGTGACTGTGGTTTGTAATGACTCAGAATAGCTTAAAATATTATGTCAGTGTGGCATGTTGAAGAAAAAACTCATTTTATTGGTAGAAATTCTATTTTTCTCTCCTTTTCTGTGGTCATGGTCACTGAGAAAGCACATCTCCCAATCCAAAAAGGGTAGATTTTATTCCTTTCTTGTATTTGTTCAACCACCTTTTTCAATTCCTTCCAGAAATCAGAAAATAATTCAAAGTATTATCATTGTTTCATTTATTAAGATCAAGGAAAGCTGTTTGGGACTTTTTTTTTTTCTTTTCTTTCCAGCTTTAGCCACAGTACAGCATATTTCCGGTATCTGCTTTCCTCTCCATTGCTAATCAGCCTGGTACTGCCCATTGTGATGACTGCTCATGCTCTGCCTCGACAACCCACTGTTACTGTAGTTTCTGAAACACCAGGATACAAATGTCGATATTGCAGCCATCTCCCAAAGGTGAAAAGTTTGGGTGTGTTACAGATGTACACTCCTAAAGTCCATCTGCCGGGTCTTCCACAGACTGGTGTATAATATTGCCTGATTTTGAGAGCCACTGAAAGGTTCTTTTAATGACATTTATCATTATTACTTTCGTTGTCCAAAGAAGTGACAATTGTGAGTATCTTCTGGGGGGGGCTGGTACTTTGGCTTTTGGGATTGTTTTTTTAAACATGATTTGAAAAATTAAGAAGGAAAAAATTTTTTCCTGGAATAAATGCCAGGGATAAGACACAGCACAGTGTATTTCTTTGCATTAAATACTAGGTAAGTGATGCAGCTGGGCTTGTTCAGTTGACGTTCCAGATGTTTTCAAGCTTAAGTCCCCAAATGTGCTGGTAATTGGTGTGTTTTCTAGCATTCAGAAATACCCATGTATAAGCAAGAATGAATTTCATGCTTTTTCTGCTTTCACCATTTTAGATGCAGTTTTCTCAGCTATTTGTAGTACTAAAACTAGTCCCGCATTTCAAAAATGCATAGTACCAAGTATCGCATTCACACTGGTTAAGGAAATGATTGATGAAATAAAAATGCATTTTCCGGGAAATTTATACCTATTGACTATGTTTCCAAGGGGATCACATCATCAGCTCAGGAGAGGAATTCCACTCTGAAAAATCACAGGATGACACCTTACAGCTCTCACTTGTTCTGTATGGCACCATGATCTTAATCAGTTTTCTCAGGTATTTGCAGATGGAGTAGGATAAATGATGTAAGCTGTTATGTGGATCAGTTCCCTTTTTATTTAGAAATACTTGTTCAGGCTTCTTCATTTTCTTAGTGTTCTGCAAGGTCCCTACGGAAATTGGTGCAGTGCTTATTTGCAATATTTTGGAAAATACTTGATGCCATTTATTTATCTATTAAATCTTTTTAGCGGGTAGAAATAAAGTAGGGTTGAGTCAGTCATCTATGAGCAAAATCCTTCATGGATGTTAATTTGGAAACCATTTAGCAGTTAGCAGGATGTTCCTCAAAGAGGCTCTTTTAAGAATATTTTGTGTTGTGCAACAGAAGTCTGGTGCTGAGAGAGAAACAAAGTGCCCTGTTTCCTTCACTAATTTCTTTCGTTTACCCTTTAGCACTGAGTGGATTCTTCATAGCTGATAGGAAGAAATCCTTTGCTTCTTGTTCAGCTATTAATGTATTAGATAAAAATTGGTATTCCAAAACAGATGTCCTGGAGAAAAGTGACAAATACACCAAGCTTCTCTGGGCAGTGTAGCACCAAAGTTGTTCACATTGCACCTCCACGTTTGTGTTGAGATGTGTGCTCTGCATTCTCTACTTTCTTAATGGCAAGGACTTCTGTGGAAATTCAGAAGAAAGAATTTGATTGCGTTGTACAACGGATTCAGTGAATACTATTAGCATGCCTTTAGATGGCATTTTCATTGGAATGTCTTAAGGTAGGTGATGATTGTTACTTGTGTTTTGCAGCTGGTAAAATTAAATCACTAGAGGTTTAAGTGGTTCACTTGAAGATCAGATATTATATCCAGAGCATGTTTAACACCAGACTCCCCAGCTCTCAGCCTCTGGCAACATGGCTTCCTTTAGCAGAAAAGGAGACAAATCCCAAACCCCTTTAATTAGTCATGGAAGGAATAGATGTGCATGGATCGCATACAGTTTCAATCACGCTGTTATTTTTTCATTGATGCAAAGCTATTCTGGGGTGTGAGTTCACAGGGAGAAAGGGTGACTAAGGTGAGAAGTGTTCAAACAGCTGAGCAAACTGTACATGCACTTTAAAATGCTGCAGGGTTTGTAAGTTCATAAAAGCCTCAGAACTGTAAGGTTTATTAGTCAGCATAATAATTTTCCAAGGGAAACAGGGAAAGATGTGAGATAATTAACCCTCCACTCTACTGTGTGTGCTATAACACTGGAGAAATAGATTATTTTTCTTTTTTTCTGCATGTGATTGACCAGTATAGTGGTGATCCAGAGAGTTATGTGGCTGTTAAAACAAAAATGAAACCATAACATAAAACATCAGCAAGAGTGATGCTAGGGTATGTTATGTTGAAATGCTTCCAGCAGAGATAATTCATTATTAATGCTCTTGCACACAACAAGGGAGACTTTGGGGAGCGTTTTTCTGGATGACTCTGCCATTTTTCTCATTAACTTGCAAGAAAGGTGAATTTGTACTGGAGCATATTTAGAGAAATGAACATAGAAGATCAGGGAATGGATTTCAAAGCAAAATCTACAACATTTTTATTTTGGTGGAGTGATTTATTTTTCTGATTTGAGTTTTGTTAGGAGATTGACCTTCAAGAGCATAACTTTTGTTGTTAGAGTAATATCATTGGTGGGCTGGCAAGTGTGATTCACAAAAAGTTTGTATTTTACAGATACAGGGTTTTGTAGGAAAAGTAATTTTTTCTACAAGACTGGAAGGGTTTTATAATGCATTTAAATGGAGTTTATTAAGGTTTGGACAGATTTGTGACCCACTTTAATTTGTATAACTGACAATGTCTCATAGTTAGAAGTCAAGTTTAGTATTCTTGGGCTCGGGTAAAGATTCCAGGATACAATTCTCTGACCCTGACCTCAGGCAGCACATTTTCTTAGACCAGAACCTGTTTTCTCCAGTTAGTGTGGGACAAAAGCATGTATATTGATCATACCAGCTACTGCTATCTGATTTAAGGTATAATTCACATGCCTGAAGTGGGTAGCAGATACATAAGTGTCTGAACAGCTGCATAAGCTAAACAGACATTTTAAAATAATGCCTTTTATAAGTTCATACAACCTCCTAACAGTAAGGCTTTTTAGCCAGCATATAATAATTTTGCAAGGCAAGTAGAAGTTGGTGTGAGTTAATTAACCCTCCAGTATATTGCAGACGTTGTAGCACTGAAGGAAGTACGACATGGACCAGTCCTGAAGCGCAAATGTTGGGTAAGCTCTTTTTACTCTTCAGTGAATAAAGTTTCCACCTTGCATCCAAATACTGAGACATTTGCAATAGAATATTAGCACTACTGTTAGATAAATGGTGTTGATGAAATGAGGAATGGAAGGAGAGCAGTTTGTTTTGTCATAATTGTGTGGATTTGAGTGTTTAATTTAACCTTTTTATTTGCTGATCAGACATCAAAAGCACTGGATAGTACAAGCACAGTGATTATTAGAGGTCCCTGATTTAAAGAAGTAATGATCAGCTTGCCCTATGTTACTGATAGGTACAGCGCCTTACTAGTCCTAATTATTTATGTATTTATTTTCTCATGCCTGTCATGATGACAGGATTAAAATAGCAAAGGTAATAAATATTTTTCTGTATGTTTGTGCATTCAAAAATAGCTGAAAATTTCTCCAAAGTATTAATGAAAAGGCTACCTCTGTGAGGAGACTGATCTTGTTACTTCTGAGGCACAAAAAAAAAAAATTTATATGCAGTTGATTTTTTTCAACTGTAAACTGTTTTGCCGCTTTAAAGAAGCACGATGATGTGCCAGTCTAGTATTAAGATAAATGTTCAGTGGTCTTCATTAAGTCCATTTCCTGCACTCACTTCTTAGCATCCAGTTGTCTAAAATGCAAATGGAAGTAGCTGGTGCAACTGTGAGGAATCTGAGCAGACACGCTGGTGAAGTACTTGGTAAAAAAGAAGTAGCTCATCAGTCTCTTGGGTCCTTTGCAATGTTTTGTTTACAGAAGTCTTCAACATTATTTGCAACAAAAGCATACTTCTGACAGGAGGATTGTTTGTTTTTTTCTTAAATGTATAATATCAGTTAGTAGGGAAAAGTCCAAAAGAGGAAGGTTCAGAGGGCTGGGGGTTAAATCCATTAATATAACAGATCATTCACTTTTTCTGTATGTAACAGAAGAGTTGTGTTTCCTTCAAGGAAAAGAATTATAGAATGGTTTTGGTTGGAAGTGACCTTACAGATCATCTAGTTCCAACCCCCCTGCCATGGGCAGGGACACCTTCCAGCAGACCAGGTTGCTCAAAGCCCTGTCCAACCTGGCCTTGAAGACTTTCAGGGAGGGGGCAGCCACAGCTTCTCTGGGGAACCTGTTCCAGTGCCTCACCACCCTCATGGTGAAGAGTTGCTTCCTTACATCTGATCGAACTCTACCTTCTTTCAGTCTAAAGCCATCACCCCTAGTCCTATCCGTACATACCCTTGTAAAAAGTCCCTTTGCAGCTCTCTTGCAGGCCCCCTTCAGGTACTGGAAGGCGGCTACAGGGTCTCCCCGCAGCCTTCTCTTCTCCAGGCTGAACAGCCCCAACTCTCTCAGCCTGTCTTCATAGGAGAGGTGCTCCAGCCCTCTGATGATTTTCATGGCCCTCCTATGGACTCACTCCAACAGGTCCATGTCCTTCTTATGTTGGAGGCCCAAGAGCTGGATGCAGTACTCCAGGTGAGGTCTCACAAAAAGAGTAGAGGGAAAGAATTGCCTCACTTGACCTGCTGACCACTGTTATTTCGATGTGGCCCAGGATATGGTTGGCTTTCTGGGCTGCAAGCACACATTGCTGGGTCATGTTGAGCATGACACCCCCAAGTACTGCTCCTCAGGGCTGCTCTCAATCCATTCTCCACCCAGCCTGTATTTGTGCTTGGGATTGCCCCAACCCATATGCAGGACCTTGCACTTGGCCTTGCTGAGATTTGAGGTTCTCACAGGCCCACCTCTCAAGTCTGTCCAGGTCCATCTGGATGGCATCCCATCCCTCCAGCATGTCAAGTACACCACACAGCTTGGTGTTGTCAGCAAACTTCCTGAGAGTGCACTCGATTCAACTGCCCATGTCGCCAACAAAGATGTTAAACAGCACTGGTCCCAATACCAACCCCTGAGGAATGCCACTCATCACTGTGACATTTCCCACAAAGAAAGGACATTTGTGATTTAGGAAGGTGATTGTCAAACTGGTTATGTCACCTGAAGATGGATTTTTACCCTGGAGTTGAAAATAGACTGCTCAGCTGAATGGGTTTACTCCTGAGTGAATTCACTTGCCAGTTTGGGAGACTAAGGGCTAATCCAGGAGAAAGGGCTTTGGACACTTGGGACTAAAAGCAGTGGAACAGAAGCCAGTGAGTGTCACACCATGACCTCATCTACTGGCTGCCCTCTTGTTTGGAGGGCAAGTTTCCTACACCTTTGGAGTTTCTATTCTGCATGCAGACATTGCTCTCTGGGTGGCAGTGAGCCACAGGGAGGTTCATACGCACCTCGCCGGAGCTCAGGAGGGCACCGTGTAGGTTGTCTTTGGGACCAGCAGGCCTGCTTAGGGCAGAGAAAGCGCCGTGAGTTAATTTCTCAGTGTCATCTTTAGAGTGCTTCTAAAATAGAAGCATTAGCTTACAGCAACAGTAAAGACTCTTTACAGAAATTGAGAATGCCATTTGCCAGGCATTGTTCATGCTCACAGCATGAATTGCCTTTTAGGAGCCTGTGATTTAAATGTGGAAGGTAATCGGCATTCCTTGCTTAGGGAAAAAAGGGGAGCATCTTTGTTGAAAGATGGGGAAAGAAGGGAAATTAGTGTATCAGCTGAGCAAAATAATTCCATGTATCTGTCCAACATGCAAGAATCTCAGTGTGATTGAAAGCCCAAGTATGAAGTAAGTTTTCCTTGGGACAGGAAGAGACAAGGCAGGAACGGCCCTTCAGAGTTGTTTGCAGGTTGAAGAGAGTTTGAGTTTTGCAGAAGGTGTTAGGTCACTCTAATAATTTTAGAAAGTTTCCAGATACTGATGAGAGACTTGACAGCAGAATACCAGAAATATCAATCCAGATTAAACAGTCCTTGAGTCCACTTTTTCACTTTCAGCTTTCTCTTGGATGTCTGTGTTTTTTCCAATAAAATTTTTGTAAGGGTAAGGTACAATAGACAACGATCCCTCTGTGGCAATGTTTCTTCTCCTTGGTCTTGAAGGTATACTAATTTGAAAGAATCCTGTGTTTCTTGTGTTCTGTGGTTTATTTACTGACGTTGCCTGTGATGCTTGTAGAGAGACTGGAAGAATATAGTACCATGAGTAATGGTTGATCAGGGGAACTGATGAGCTCCCAGCAGGTTGTCTGATGGCTGATGCCATGTTGCAGGAAACTTAGAGAAGTCCTCCAAATCATCAGATACTTTTCCCTTTCAGGACTTGCTGCTGCAGAGTTTCAAGATTTCCTTTGAATGTTTCATGATTCCTCTTTGTGTCCTGTGGGAGACCAGAGGCTGCTGTATAAAGCCAGTCTTTATGGGGATCCTCACTGGTATCGTATTAGAAATAATGTACCAGATATGACTGGAAAAAGATGGATTACAGAAATACATATATATATATAGTGAATGATAAATAAAGGTGACAACAACAAAAAAGCATTGAAAAGAACCTTGTATAGAAAAGCTACAGAACTGACTGAGTGAAAGCCTCCTTCAGTAAAAATGAGTGTGGTCCCTCGACTTTAATTATTCCAGCAAAGCACAAAGTTTAGCTTATCATATTTTCAGTTTGATCTGAACTTACAGGAAGGTTTATTGGAGAATTAAACTATACATCAAAACAACACCCTTGAAAACTTCAAAATTTTACACACACACCACCCCCCATCCGTTCAGTCATTTCTGTACAAATACATTTTTCCATCAGCTGAGGACATAGGCAGATGAATCCATGAGCTAATAACCATTCTGGTGGGGTGCTAAACTGAGAGGCAGAAAGCAAGCGTGCTTTGTTATCCTCTTGAGAGTAAAAGGCAAAGAAAATGGGAGCAGGATCTTTCCCCTTGATGTTTTTCAGCCAGAGTTAATTCGGTGAAGGCAGGAACGGCATTTCCCCCAGCCACCAGTGCAGAGAGGTTGAACCAGAGCTTTCTGCAAGCCGAAGTGACTGCATGGTCAAGTGAGACTGGACCCTTGGCTGATTAATCCCAAGCAGTTTTGGGTGTAGGATAGGATCTCTAAGTGCTCAGCATGCTCAAAAACTCACTTTAGCTAAAGGTACAGCGATTAGGTGGTGCGTTTAAGAGCCGAAGAGCCTGAAGCATCGGGCGGGAGCCACACCTTGCCTGCGGCACCCACTCTCTCAAGGTGAGAGTTGTCCTGGCTCAGGAGAGGCAAGGAGAACCAGGCGCAGTTGTGGTGGGGGCAGCTCCAGCCATGCAGGCAGGAGGGAGGAGTGGGTCTGCCCAGCCGCAATGGGTGTTCCCCTCCAGCACCGACCTGTGGTTCTTGGCAGCCCTGGGAAGAAAAGAGGTGACACCAGCCAGAGAAAGGGTTTCTGTTTTCAGCGCATAAGCCAGCTTTTGGTCTCTGCTGCCAAAAATACAGATTTTATTAGTGCTGCAAAAAGAAACTTTGTTCAGGGGCCTTTATTTTCAATTCCAGCTTAATTCAAGTCAATACTGCAAAGCATATTCCACTCTCCACTATGCTAATGCCATTTCTCAGCCTTGGGTGGAGATGCCCTCATGTGACAGAGTAGAAATGGGTTCTAGGTCTTTGGGTAGTCTGATTTATTATGTCAGATTTGATGCATAAATGTGCAAATTATGGGGGTGGGGGAGAGATGGGGGTAGGGAGAAAAAAGGCCTGGAATACGTGAACTGGTTTCAATAAGAGCCAGTATGAAATTTCATCCCCTTCTCAAGAAGAAACTAGCCTTTTCAAAATCTCTCCCATTTTTCCAAGCTTAAAGTAAATAAGCAAATAGTTCCTGCTCCCACTTGTTGGCTTCAAATGGAACCCAGAACCAGGGGGTACAAAGGAAACACAAAAGGCCATTTTATGGCTTAAAAGAAAATATTTCCAAATGGCTCAGGATGAGGTAAGGTCGATTGTAAAGAGTTTTTCTCCTATTTGGTCTCTATTGCAGGGGATAGCAACTGAAGGATCTTGTTCACCTGTTGCTGTATACCAAATAGCTATGCCAGATACTTAAATAAAAAAATATTTAATTACTAAAACTTTAATTTACATTAGCTCTAAAATCCCATTTTGTTACTTTCTTTAATTATCCGAGCCAAATAAACATTGAAGAGTATCTCTCACTTTAATTTAGGACCTAATTCAGCAAGGTAATTTAATTAAGCATGAGTATAATTCACAGCACATTAGAAGTCCTGCTGAAACCTGTTTCTGCTGTTTTGCAGTTGTTTCAAAGCTGGTTTTATTTCTTGACGCACCAAGATAAGCCAAGCTTATTTTCTTTTTTTTTCGTTTCAGCTGAAGTTGTGAGCAAGAGAGAAAGGCAATTTAAGGTTAAGTGGAGAAAAATTTTACAGACTACTTGGGGAAAACCTGAAAGTTAAGTAGCAAAGGATGCAGAGCAGAAGCATGTGCGAACTGGGTGTTTCTCAAGCTGCAAGTGGGTGCTCATTGCCATATGTGACAGTACCTGAGGGGTTGCTGGCGCCAGGCCTGGACGGGTCTGCAAGGGGGGGACAGGAGGTGACGCTTTTTTAAATACCCCAGCTGCACACAGGGCTGGGCTGGGCTGTGCTCCTCACCAGAAGTGGTGAGCAGGTAATTGCCCGCTTTTGTGCTTTGCGATCAGAAAACCTTTGTGAACACACACATTAGTGGTCGTGTCCTGGGTGGTGGCAGAAAAGAGATCTCCGCTTGATTGCCCACCTTGCTTGCCTGGGTAGCTCCAAATGTACTGGAGAAGTCTTTCTCTGCTCTCCCAAAAAGGCCGATAAAGTTGTGACAGAGGATTTGCCTGGATGGATTTCTATGAGAAAGTTACAAAGAAACACTCACCTTGACGTTAGCTTGGTTGGAATACTTATTTTTAAGATGCAGCTCGCTCAGAGTGTGGTCCTTCTCACAGTGATATGAATAACTCCTTTATATTAAAAAAAAAAAATGATGAGTGCATGAATTAGAAGAAACTTGGATCCCGTGCTTTTCTTTTAAGAAATTGTGAATGCAGTTTGGGAATTGCCAAAGACTTGGTACATAAATTGAAAACACACGGAGATAAAATTTTATCTGTTGTCGTGGATACAATAATATTGTAACTCACTTTATTTTAGCTTTAAATAGTCATCTAGATAATGAAATATTTTACTTTGTTTTAAAGCTATTAAAATCACACTATTAAAATTAGTGGCAACCTTATAAAAAATGTAGAAGAAACTTAGCCTATGTAAAATGGTTTTATTTGAGGAAAATACCTAAACAACGCTCTGGAAGTTTAGGAAAACTTTGACTGAACCTCTGGTCTAATGACACAGAAAATACTGAAGGATTAGCATTTTAAAACAAATATTTTTTTGTGTAATAGAAGAATCATTAATCGTCATGTTAAAGGGGAATGGATATAACAATGAAGCAATTTATCACATGCAAATACAGGGTTATGAATAGACTCCAAGAAATCTCTTAGTTTCTTGTCCAGAGAGTGTAGTGTGGAGCTATTTCCTCACAAAGTTAACATTATGTCACTAACAGAGTTGCTGGGAAACTGCGATGCTTGTATGTAGAAAGCTTCTTTGAAAAATATTTCCATTTTTGATTCATCAACACGTAATTCTGAAGATTTTTCTTTTTCTCTCCTTACCCACTCCTTTTTCTGTCTCCCCAAATTTCAAGTGGGAATCGTGCTGCCTCGAGTGAGTGATGGTGCTTGGAAAAAATTTAACTTTGTAGAGTAACATTTAAATGAAAACTTGTTGCTTTAAAAAATAGATTACATAAATAGTTCTTTAAAAATAGCACTGCTGTGCTTTCACGCAAGAAGAAAATGCTGTCAGTTGCTTCCAATAGCTGTTTGGAGAATAATTCCTGAAAAACTTGCACATTGGGTTTGGAGAGTGGAAGAGGCAGACAAAGTCTCTTTCTCAAGGAATTCATACTGAGAAACTTAATTTACACTGGGGAAAAAACTCCCAAGTAGTCAGAAAAAAGCTTGATCAAGCGGCAGCAGTTCCTTTAGCTTACAACAGATAGAAAGGTGAGTGGTTTTTTTGCATTGCTATTGATCTTTAAAAGACCGATGAGTGTGAAGCAAAGGTAGTAGCTGACCTGTAGTTCCTGAGTCCTGGCAGTATAGATGGCATAGATGAAGTAGGTCAGATCAGGCTGCCCCTCCAGGTCTTTTGCACGGTTGGGTGAGGAGTGTGAACTACTGCTGAAGTCGCGTTTGATCTTTCCTACACCGCTGTTCTCAGTCAGCAGATCGCTGTTGCTTGGTTAAGCATCTTTGCTTGGTTTGCTTGTTCAGCCCCAGGCTGAAGAAAAAAAAACCAAAACCAAAATCTGAAGAAATGGCTTGGCAGAGCTGATTTCAGAAGTGAATCAGGTGGGATATACCTGGTCCTGAGTGAGTGTTTCCTCTAGGTCACTTTTTGCATTATTAAGCAAGACGTGGACAGTACCTGCTGGCTCCTGCACATACTCACTGATTGCATTTGACTTACATGGACAACCTCAGCTGGTTGGTTGATCCACAGCCTATATGAGGTGTTGTGGAGCTGGGCTTGTCAGTCAATACTTTGCATTTTCAGTACTTCACATCATTTAAAACTGTTTACAAATGTTCAGAGCCTTAAAATTAAAACACAGATTTAATTTAGCCCATCATCAATAGGGCTTATAGGGAGAAAGGGAATGAATTTGCTATCTGCCTTTAATTCTTATGAGCTAGATTATTAGTCTCCAATTGATTGTTAAAGTTTTAACAGGGATTTAGTAATTGTATGTGTTAAGTCTTGAGGTACAGATTTTGTGTCCTGATTTTCCTTGGGGGATGTAACGTTGTATGAATTATCTCCTTGCATTAGGTGCTGGTTTCATAATTCTGAGCCCTGTCCCCATCAGGTCGAACACGGACCATTCCTTGGCAGAAGACACACCCATTTTTTCAGTAAGAGTATTTTGTGCATTTGTAACCTGGAGGGCTTTGTGTTTTAGCTGTCTAGGGTGGTGAGGAACCACTGGCCTCCCATGGGTGGACAAGGGGTGCAGTATGAAGACTGAACTTGAAAAGAGAAAGGGAGAAATAATTTTTGAATTTTTGTTTTTGAATTTTAATAAGCGTTCTTACTCCAACAAGAATTTGTAAGATAAATATGAAATTGTACATATGCATTTAAGTGCTTTTGAAATACAAGTTGATTGAGGAAAAAGGGAATGCCCCTTGATTTTCCCTACAGTGGACCACAGAGTATAATGGGAGAAAATATTTAGCTGTTTGGGATGGTTTAATTGTGCTGTGAATATGCCCAAAATTTGCAGCTGGGTAGCTGAAGTAGGAGCATCAGGATCTTGCCGAATAGCCTCTTTTCAGGTAACTCAAATATCTGTGCTGTTTCTGTTTATGGTAGCAGCTCTTCTGTAATTTTACATTTTTGCCTTTATCTGTAAATGACTTGTGGTGTTGGAAAGAGAACTGAAATACCAGGGAACTGTAGAAATGTCTTCCAGGACACCATGATCTCACAGAAGACACTAGATTGGGGGCACCAAACACAAACAGCACTCTGTATTATTTCCTGGATTATCTGACACCTTGATTTTTTTATTAGCAAAAATGCCATGCATCTGTTTCTCACTTGCCCTCTAGATTTAGCCTCTGCTGCGGTAGCTAGCAGACAGACACTAAATGTGCACATCCGTATTTGTTCCTGGATGCCTTGACTTTTGCATTCTTCTGCTTTGTACGTAAACAAGCTCCAGATACGTTCCAGTCATATTCAACGTATTTCCCCTGGTTTTCCAGAGCAGGTGAGGTGTCAGTGGTGGCTCTGTCAGTCGTAAATTATTTTAACGAAATGATTTGTTTAATTTGCAGCACATCTTTTGTGAAACCTGGTCGGTCCATGGAAACTAACAGATCATTCCTATTTCTTTAGCTGCTCCTGGTGGAGAAGTGCAACGTGTTTCTGACTCAGCAAAGGGAACCCAGCAAATTTCCCAACAGCCAGAGGAGCAGGCTCAGGGAAGAAGACAGGCAAACCACTAATGAGCTAATAACAGTAAACAGAAAGGAGGGAGATCAAAGTGGAGCTGCTTGAATTTAAGGGCCAGGTGGGCACCAGAAGGAAATGCTGAGCACTCTCTTGCTTTGATGATGGGAGAAGACGACTTTGGAACGAACACCTACATGTGTACAAGGGATGCATCAGCTAGCAAGACTGGGATGAATTTTTCAGAAAGTAGCCAAATCGTGTTGCACAAACTTGTAATTCCTGGTATACTAAAAGTCACAGCAGGTATGCTTGCCTCTGTCTGGTCTCTGGCACTCCGTGCTCTTCAGTGAGCTTAGTGCTGTCCAAGGGGCTGGGGGTGTGGAGGAAACTATTCCCTTCTTCCTAACTGCTCTTCACACATCCAAAGACCACTGCAAAGAGGACTGCTGTGGTCCTCGGAACAAGCAGCCCTAATCCTTCGGCCTTGTCTAATAAGCCACCTTCCCCAGACCCTTCCTCACCCTTGTTCCTGTTCTCCGTTTTTTTTCCGTTCTGTCCACATTCTCCTGGGATGATGGTGCCCACAGAGGAGCTGCCTGCTTCCCACCACCGAGCCAAATGCAAGTGTTACACCATGTGTTTTACAGATGATACTTCTGTTTATTTTTCCCAGAATGATTTTCCTTTTTTTCCCAGCAGCATGATGTTATTGACTCATATCTATGATTCAATATCTTATAGCTCAGTAGTGAAATGGTTGAGGGTTTGGGTTTTGTTTTTTTGTTTTTTCTTTTCTGGTTGCTTTAAGAAAAAGAAGAAAAAAATGCTAGAGGATTACTGGCATATTTAGCTTAATTTATTGGTTTTCTTAATGCTAAGGTTGAAAAGTCACGTTTACAAAAGTACCTGCCGATGTCATGAATGTTACTAGGACAGTAGTGGGCTATTGGAAGAGTTGTATGGCTCCTTCTTTTAATCGGTATCGGGTGAGAGGTTTGTGCTTGACTTCAGGTTTATCTGTCTTTGTGGAATAATTTAAATAGCGATTGTTTTTGTTGGATCTGAAGTCAGGTATTTGAAAGCAAAGCTCAAATCTAGTCCTTATTTCTGCTTGTTTCAGGGAAGAAAAAAGATTGCAGGCCTTTTGCTGTCTGTATTGCAGCAGTGTGTACTTCTTTTCAGCCAAAATGTTTTCTGTGTGTCAAAGCTTTTTTTCCTTCTGTCAACAAATCCACTTGATTGAAGGCTCAGTTTTGTTATTTGTGCTTAAAACTGTGTTTTACCTTGCGGATCTACACTGAAGCCATTATGTCGTGAGAAAAAGCAGAGTGATAAGAAGCCCTGCAAAGCCATAATTTGTGTTCAGGCTAACATACTTCAAAAGCATGGACAGGAAAAAAAAGATACTCTCTTTTTTAAATTTTTGCCACTATTTGGAAACAGATGAGTACTTAATCTCTTGCGACCCAACATATGTTAGTATGAAACAGCAAACTTGTACGTTTGTTGCCCATTTCATGACTACAAGCTAAAAATATTTTGACATCACCAGTTAAGATTTGATAAAGCTAATTATTGTCATAAAAGCACCCAAGATGCTTGCCATGTTGGCTGCCTTTCAGTACATCCCACTGAATATTGCAGTGCTTTCCAGTCAGATGTTAGGAACCATTTCTTGAATGCATATAAACAACCTGGGAAAGTTTCCTGCCACTGAATGTGTACTGGCTGCATAAATCCCAGGGTATTTATTCCTGTCTCTGTTATTTTCTTGTTAGGAAACCATTTAATACACCGACTATATCTTCTGCACACATTCAAGTGGTAAAAGGAAAAAAAGAAAGAAAAAAAATCCTTTCAATAGCTCATTTTCAGCAAATGTTTTGTGTTTCAAATGAGTTTGTGGATGTTTTAACAGCTGTAGACTCTGCAAAGCAGAAGTGTCTCTTGATTTAGTCTGTGGCATGATTTTGCTCATTCTTCTGCTGCTTCCTGAGCTCAGCATGTCCCAGTGTTGTTTGAGAGAGATACTGAGTCAGCTGGCTGGTTTTCCAATCAGCATTGCTCTCACCATGCCTTTCCCTACAGACAGCAACTTCTGTGTGATAAGGACAAGTATTTTGCTCTGAGTATTCATCAAAACACATAATTCCTCCAGTAAGTTTGTTAAACTAAGATCTCTGATCCATGTCAAATCTGTCTTCTGCTCAACACTTTTTACTTTGCTGCTTTAATGCAGCAGGATAGGAAATAACCAGGCTTTCAAACAATACCATGTAGCTGAGCACACAGTATAGAAATGAGTGTGTTTGAAAATTGCATCATTATCTATATCATACAGACAGAGCAGCCCACGAGAGAGCGTTATGTCACAAACGTAGTGGTGGAAATCAGTCAGTCCTCTCGCGCCCCGTCCTGCTTTGTGAGCAGTAGGTCAGACAACAGCATGAATGGTTCAAGGCTTCTTTGTTTACCTTTTGGGTTTTTTCATTTTCTTTCTTTTTTATTCCTTTTATAGTTTATCCCTCCTTCTCAACAGCCTACTCAAGGCTGATGAACTCTTGGTGGAACCAGACACTCACTTTCATCCCGAGTCTGTTCTGCTTTTTTGCCAAATCTACTTCCCGCTTTAAACTGGTTAGGGGGAGCAGTGGTCGTAGCCAGGCTGAAGTGGATGTTAGAAACTGAGAACAGGATACTGGGATCTCTTACCAGCAAAAAGGAAAATCGCTAGACAGCTTAGTAGCCATCGGATCTGGAGATTGGATGGGGACCGAATAGTATGTGTGTTGCCGATTCATGCAGAATTATACTAGAATGGGTATTTCTAACTGAAGGGGAAAAAACCCCTCCCAATAAAGCATAGGGTTGTTTTAGTTCTTAGGACATTTAATGATGTACTGGCACACAGTAACTGCACTATAAATACACTCTGAAAAAATATGAGCTTAGTTTGGAAGCTGCTCTCAGCTAAATTATGGGGTTTTGATCCTGACCTAAACTGATCCCACATGTTCCTGGATTCTCCCAACGTTTGAGACCACAGCAAACCAACCGTAGTTTTTGCTTTTGCAATAGCAAAGAATGAACAGAAGAGATTGGGAATTATATGACTTTGACATCTGTTTATCACATGGTTTAGGATTGCTTTAGCTTTAAGGTTTAAGTAAAGTTTAAACCAGGTAAACAGGATCAAAACTAGTTAACTGACATCAGTTTACAGAATGTAGTCTGATGTTCACCAAAGCATTCGTTTCAAAAATATTCAGTGCTTCTACAGAAAAGAATGCTAGTACTGATCTTACAAGTATTAATGTGTTCTGCTCACACATATTTCACATTATTGCATTTTTCCTCTTATAAGGCCATCCCTTCCCTCTTCTTTGCTCGTTCTTGTTGTACCAACTTCAGTGCTGTTATTACAAGCAAGCATCTGTTCTGCAGCATGGATCTTAGCCTTCCCACCTCAACTCCAAAGCTCTTTGCATTTCTGTTCACGGACACATTTTTGTTATCTGATACCTACTCACTTGTCCTCCAGGCTTTTTTATTCTCAAGCTATTTTGTTAATTTTTGTCACTGCAGCCTGTACCTGATAACTTCTTCCTATTCTTTGGCTTCTTTTTTGCAAGTTTGGTTTGGTTTTATTTTTTTTAACTTGCGAGTTGGTGTTTATATTCTTTTGTGGCTAAACTGTGTGCTTGAACTTGGCTTTCCTAATGGACTGACTTTCCCCTCTGAAACATTAGTCTTGCAGCACGATTTTTGTGAGCTGACTGCCCACACAAGTCTATTGCCATGTGGGCTGTAGAGTCAGCTTGTCTGAAGTCTTAGTCAGTAATTACAGGTAATAAAACTTAACTGCTACATAAAACCACACGGAAGAACCATGCTATTGCTGGCTTGTCCTCCTCAGCTGTCCTCTTCCTGTGTGCTGGATCTTTTGGGCAGGGGAAGGGACCAACCAAAGTCCCTCTTGGCCCTCTTCTCTGTGTCTTTATAACCGGTGGCCTGGTTATGGGCTGCTGAAGTCAAGGCTCAGAGGAATTCTGTAACAAACTGGGAGCCTGAAGCCATGAATCTGAACTAAACAGTTCCTATTTCATTTATTGGGGGGGGAGGGGTAGAGAAGATAAATAAGTCACTCCAAAGTTATCCTCTAACACTTAGCTCTTTTCTAGGTAGCTTGAAAAATGCTTCACCTAGTGATGCTTAAAGGCTGATCTGCTGCAGCACTAAATTAATGGGTGCAGAGTGAAGGTGTCCAACATGGACCCAAACAGAAGGACACTTTGCAACTCGCCTAAATTGGCTGTAACTCAAACTGGCAGAACTAGTCTTACTTCTCTAGTCCAATAGGTGTGTATAATAGCTTTATGGAGAAATGAAAAATGTCAGGTTCCTGCGAACCTGCTAACAGGATTTATATCCCTGTTGTAGCTTGTAATTTATACTACTGTGGTTCTTGTATCTTCTTTTATCACATGTGTCTTCTCCCTCATTTTTTACTTCTCAGGGAGATAAGTGCCATTTATTTTTTTCTTTTTTCGTTTTCCTTTTTTATTACTAAGTAACTGAGATTTCAGTCTTCCTTGCGGGTTGCAAGTATACCTGCTCAGAGTTCCTAGAGAATTGCAAAGGAGTTTAAAAATTATACAAAGGCTATTAAAATGAGGGGTGGTTAACTTGGGAGGGGAGGCTGCTGAGTCAGCAAGCAGAAGGGATCTTAGGATGTCATTTAATCCATGCTCCTGCCCCAAAGCAGAATATTTGCACTAATATTTCTAATAGATGCCTGTCTAAACTGTCCTTAAATATCTCCAGCTTCATTAGGCAACTGCCTACCTGTAATGTTAGAAGATTTTTCTTAATCTTGAGTTTAAGTATTCCAGGTTGTCATTTATGTCATGTCTGGATCCAAGACATAACCTATTCGGGACAATGCAAAAAGATTTCAGCGTCTTTTCTGCTTGTTGCACTTGTTTTCCACTGATGGAGGAGGAGAGAAGCAACAATGTGAAAGTTACTTTCTGAATGAAGTAGCTATTTTCAATCTTTTTTGTCAGATTGATCATTACAGTGCCAGTAATGCTGGCAGACACTTCAGGGTCTCTGCTTTTCAAGTGGGCTCACAGCTAAGCATTTCCTGCACTGAAATCAAAATCCTGTGCCTTCTGCAATGGCTGCACTTGGCCATTCTGCTTTCAGTTAAAAACCAACGAGCTGTTCTGCTGAAATCTAGGCAAGGGAGCTATGAAGGGAAAAACACATGAGAATGCCTTGATTAATAGCATCCCTAAATGACAATGGCCATTTTATAGTTTTTATAAGGATAATAGTGTTTCTCATGTATAAAAATGGACAAGATATGGTTGTAATTAATAGAGAGGCTCGCTGTTGACTGTAGGAAAGAACCCAAGGGTTTCTCAGGCTCCTCAGCTGTAAAACTAACTAAATACATCTAGGTCTGCCTTAAATACATCTAGGTCTGCCTTCTGTCACTCCATGGCATCTTTCAAAGCTGTAATTAGCAGATACCTAATGAGTTGTGGCTACAGCATGTGGATCAGATGACTCAAATATTTACTTTAGGCCTCTGATTCTCTTTCTCCATACAAGGGAGAATAATTTGGTTTTAATATTTAGAGACTCTTTTTTTCTTCAGTTGTCTTGCTTCAAAACTTCATTTTTTTTTTCCCCCAACAGTCTGTCAGACTGAGTCCTCTCTAGTGTCTTCAGCAGCAAGGTACACTTAGTGATGAGAGTCCTTGCTTCATGAAGCCTTTTTTTTTGGCTGAAAGCCATATTTTCACCACTATTCGTGGAGTGTGATGCATAAAATGCAGTTGGCCCTTTGACAGTTATAAAGGAGCAAATGACAGAGTGACATCGTTACCCTCATTGAATTTTTTAGCAAGATTGCAGCTGTCCCATTGCTTCACAGTGAAACTTGTGAGCATAGTACTGCATCTCTTTGATGGTGAATGGAAACAAGTCAAGCCAGGCTATATAGTTAGCTATAAAAGAGATTCAGCAATTTCACCAGCAGGGCAGGGTAAGAATATTTAGGAATCCGGACTCCTGACCCTTAGCTGGTACAACAGACTTTTCTGCCAGAGACCACGAAGTGTGATGCCAGTAATAATTTGGATGCAATTTAGTCTTGTGAGCTCAGGTGAGTGTACAACACCTCTTTTTCTGTACTGCATTTGTTTTCTACCTCCCAAACTTTGTATTCATTTACCTGCCTGTGATGACTGAAGGACAGGGCAGACAAATAAGTTTTATCATTGTGTTTTAACTATGGAAAATCTTTTTAGAATGACCCACTGCAACAGTCAACATTAAATAATCATCATTCCTAAATGGGGGGGCCAGGGAAGGTAAGGGACGGCTACAGCTGTTCTTCCACTGGTGTCTTTTTGGACAAAGGTTGTTAACACTTCACAATGTCAAGGAAGGATTTGTTCAGGACAAGAGTTTGTGTGTCAGTTCAAACTCCCTAGTTCAAAGCCTTCCCATTTTTGTCAGTTCATGTTATTCTACAGCCATTCCTTCCACAGTCTTTGCTTAGCCTGTTTGAAAACTTTGAATATTGGCTTTGACAGTAACATCATATTGACTCTGTTTGAGCTGACCTTGGTTCAGAAATGTCTTAATTGCTCCTTGTCCTCAGCCAATTCCACCTTAAAGTGTAAATGCTCAGGTAGGAATCAGATATGAAACTAAATCAAAGATAAATATCTGTTAGATATTTTTCTACACAGCTCGTTGTTCTTGCAGACTGTTCAAAGCCATTCTGTAAGGAATAGCTGCATGACTTTAGAAGTGAGAACAACAGTACATCTAGACACATAACAGCAAATAGCATATTACAACTTCTATTGCATGTACCTGAAATGAATTTATTCCTGGAATCAGTGCTTTTATAGGCATATGTCTCAGGTGACCTGAGCTGAATGTTCAATAAGTTTTGAGTAAGGAAGGAAAAAGTGTGGGGGAGGTCAGCATGTGCTGTAAGAGTATCTGTTTTATAACAATCATGGTTGTCAAAATAAACATGATTAATTGGTTCTTCATCACCAGCCACTCTCTTAATTCTTTAGGTGGTGGCAAAGATGAATAGGGAGCAAGCTTCATCCTTCTGAAAAACTGTGAATTTAAACAGTGCCAACCTCATGGTTGCAGGCAGTTGACTGAATCACACGTGAGTTGCAATCAGACCAGTAGTCTAGTAGTTTCCTAACAGTGATTTTTAATGTGTCAGTCTTATTTTTCCCTCACCCCAGTCATATTTCTTTCAGTGATGAAAATGAGACATTTTCCTTTATCAAATTTGCTTTAGTCAGTGGGCATTGAGTAACTAATAGAAACTATGCTATTTATAGAAGGTAGGCATTACCATTCCCCAAAATACATAGGTTAGTACTAACGTCCTTGAGTGTACCTTCTCACTGCCATCCAAGTTCCTATAAATCCCTTGCAATTTTATTTTTAAATTTATCTTGATTTTTGATACAAGTATAGCAAAATTATGCCAGTGGGCTATTTAAGGCACGCATAAAATAAACCGACAGATAAAACATGACTGGTTACCCTCCACAGATTTTCTCTTCCGTTGACCCCCTGCTCTCCCTTCTTATGGGCAGTGTTGATTCACTGTTGTCAAACTGCTGTTTGTTATTTTTTGCAGTCATCTATCTTGTCCATCAGATGTTGTTTACCTAGAGTGACATGTGCTTACCCATTAATTAGGAAAGTGACTTAGATGTATAGTAGGTCTGTCTGTTTTTAAAGACGCCTGGGCATTGCTGGGTTAAGTTGCATTCCTGTCTCTGCTCTTTGGATATCTGTCAGGTAACAGCTGTAAATTTGGGGCTGTATGTTACCAAGTGATCATGAGATTTGTTTGCTGATTTTCACAGATGGTCAAAATGGGCAGGCAATGTTTTGAAGCAGTGGTTTTCCCTTCTCTCTAAGATATTTTATAATGGCAGTTTGAAAACTCTCCAAACTGTATGTTGAGTAACATGGCTGTGATTAGCAGGTTATGAATAGCTCTGTCAATTTGTCTAAACATACAAAAATGGTCTAATGCCTGTGCTTGAGAATTGACATATGAGGATTTGGCCACTCCACCTCAAAGTATAGAGAAGCTATATTCCCTGCCTCAGTGAACAGAACTTGCTGCTGCATAATGTAAGTGAGGCTTCAATGCAGTATCCAAAGTGTCTATAGATGCTTACTTAAAATAGATGTGGTGATGTGAAGTGTTAAATACACATCTTGTGCGGCATTTCAAATCCCATTTGGATGTGAAATTGAAATTGTCATTTGTCATAACCCAAAAGGAGATATAATTCACAGAGAATGAAAAGGGTATTGAAGAAAAGGATACGTGATTTGGTTGTACTTCACGAGTAAAACCCAAGGTTACATGAATGCCCAAGGGACACTACAAATGCATCTGATGGCAATGCTGGAGCCAAATACCTGGTCGCCAGCATACCCTCCAAGTTCTGGATCTTCTATCATTAATATACTAGAAATATCCTTTCTAGTGTGGGAAGGTAACAATGATTTGCCAGATAGTCTAACGTTTTGGAGATGTGGGGCTTTTCTGGGTTTTATTAGCCTTACACAAAGCTTTGTAACTAACTCATGTGAATGGCGGGAACACAAGTTTCCATGAATCATAAAGCAGCTAAATAATTTCTGCTAGTAAGACAGCCTGCCTTGGCTGTCAGTCAAGCAGATCTTATTGTTCTGCTGGTGGTTTTCAGACATTTTTAATAGATTGAATTAGAGGAAAATGCGTCTTAGCAAGGATGATCTTGTTTTAAAGAAGTTTGTAATTCTCACATTGAAAGCTTCCCCAAAATGATCTGGTTAGTATCTGTTTAAAATTAATGAGAAAATCCAGAACTAAAACAGGTAATGAGAGTCAATTAATTACTTCAATTTATAGGGAAAGTAATTCCCAACAGAATAATTTAGGCTGTCAGCCTGCAGTCTACAGCTGAGGGACTGAACTGCATAGTGTTGTCTGCGTCTGGGAACACACAGTATAAACCGCCTGAGCATTCCTACTCCACCAGAGCTCACACCTTTCAAACTAAATGGTATGGTCAGGCAAAGGCTGGTAATAGTGAGCCTGAGAGATACATGGCATGACCAGACACTTTCCATTAAAGCCTTTTACTTCTTTGTGAAGTCCTCAGGCAAAAATAGTTGCAATGTTCCATTATTTTCTTCCAAAGAGGTGACTCATGTCTGGCATCCTGCAACTTTTCCTAAAAGACTGAAATGCCTGCTGTTGTGGAAGAACTGAATTCAATATTTTTCCTCCCTTCAGACCAACATTTTTAACTGAACTGAAAAATGGCAGATATTCTGTCAGTTTTCTGTCTTGAAATTCCAAAGAATTAAAAACAACAGAGCCTGTCTCTGAGTTACAAGATGGGATATGTATAAAACACACAACTGTATTTGCAAATGAACGGATGAGTTGACCTTTAGGTCTTTTCACCTTACTTGCAATGATTGATGTCAAATTAGTACACAAAAAAAAAAAAAATCAAATTGCCTTGTAATTTACAAAGGAACTACTGAACTGTTAGTGCAACATACTCAAAGGCTGTTTTACTTCTAATTGTAAGGGTTTGAATATTTGTGCTGAATGAGAGGAATAGGCTGCTTTTAACCTAGCACACCAGCCCTCTGTGCTCCGCCTCCCAATCTGCCAGCCAGTCTCTCCTTCATAACCTTGGAAATGGCTCAGCTATTTCAACCAAATTTGAGATGGGATTTCATCACCTTAATTGCCTATGAGGTCTAGGAGCGCTGGGAGCTGGATAGGAGGAAAAGATTCATATTGGTGCCCGCACTGACAGAAGCACCATCAGAAACCATCGGTTACCTCATGGGTTTGACAGGAGATGCTGGGCCAACCCATGTCTCCAGCTCCAGACGAACTGCTGCAGGTGTCCACAACTCGGGCTGGTGTAGGGGAAGAGCAGATGGCCACGCTTATTGCACTGGAAGGAGATTTAGGAGACAAAGGGCAAAAATAGGTAGGAAATCAAGTTCTGCTCATTTTGCTGCTAATGAAATAAACTTTTATTATTGGAATGGCAGAGCGGCCCCACGGATCACTTTCTGTCAGGGTGAGATCCCTCTCACCAATCTAATTTTCAAATTAGGTATCAGTTTGGTGTGTGTGCCATTTTTTATTGGTTTTTTTTGTTTTGTTTTCTCTACTGCAGAAGACTTATAATCAGGGATTCTAGCAGTTTCTTTCATTTTAAAGACATTTATTGAATATATTAGTGGAGTGAGGGCATAACAAGTACTTGTGTACTGCTTGTGGGAATCAAAACATAACCAGACTGGTATTTTATAATCTATGTATATTTTAATGTCCTTGTAAATCATCTTCAGTTGACTTTGAAGATGGTCAGAGGTTAAAATACCAGGTAGCAGTTTTGTGAACAATAGTCCTAGGTACAGCAGCTGGTGAAGATAATACAGTAGCTTAATTGCATAACTTGTGGCATGTCTCTGCAGGGTAAACATAATTTTAAAAAATAATATAAAGATCACAATGCATGGATGTTATTGACAGATCAGTGAATGTGGAGCCATGTTGCCACCAGTAAACTCCCAACTGTCATGCTCAGGCAGAGAAGCGTTGGGGATGATCAGCTCGTTTGAAATCTAGTGGATGCTTTTGATTGTTGTTCAGTAACTTTTGAATTTGGCCCCTGAATAATAGGTGGGGCTGTTTACTCTGTGACTAATATTTTGGTGGTCTAGAGCAGAGCGTGATGTGCTGATGTGGAAATAAGATACTGTAAGACACAGCAGCCTCAGCTAACGAGTGAACTTCAGCTTTCACCTTAGGTGGGGTTTTTCTGTTTATTTGTTGTAGGTAAGGGGAGGATACTGAAAAAAATTATGCATTACAACAGTGAACAGTTGGCTGCAGCTCTCATTAAGAGACAAAGGAATCAAAGTCTAATGACTAAAACAGACAGCAGGTTGCAAATTTGGACTTCATGGTGCATTCCAGTCAGTAACATGAAAGACAGGAAATATCCTACGTGTGCTGGCTTTGGGGAACAAGAGAAGGTACGGAGGTCAAGCATGGCTCTACTATTTGGTGATAAACCTTTTCAATAGTGGTTTTTTTCTTTTTTCCTTCCCCCCCCCCCCCC
>Ga0065711_1000986_pt1 | contig 60558 bp, 25 predicted proteins | sample Hoacrofraction12_FD_59098 | JGI IMG/M metagenome (GOLD analysis project Ga0065711, IMG submission 59098) | Hoatzin crop microbial communities from Cojedes, Venezuela - Epithelial fraction 12 v2 (version 2) | ecosystem: Host-associated > Birds > Digestive system > Esophagus > Crop | place...
GTTGAATCTCCTGAGGTTCACACAGGCCCACCTCTCCAGCTTGTCCAGGTCCCTCTGGATGGCATCCCATCCTTCTCATGTGTCAACTGCACCACTCAGCTTGTTGTCATTTGCAAACTTTCTGAGGGTGCACCGGATCTTGCTATGTCATTGGTGTAAATGTTAAAAAGCACCAGTCCCAGTACGGACCCCTGAGGGACCCCACTTGTCACCAATGTCCATTTGAACATCGAGCTGTTGACCACCACCCTCTGACTGCGACCTTCCTAGCAATTCCTTGTCCTCCAGTCTACCTATCAAATCTGTATCTCTTCAATTTAGAGAGAAAGATGTTGTGAGAGGCTGTGTCGAAGGCTTTACAGAGGTCCAGATAGATCACATCCATAGCTCTTCTCCTGTCCACTGATCTAGTCACGCCATGGTAGAAAGCCACAAGTCAGGCAGGACTTGTCCTTAGTGAAGCTGTGTTGGCTGTCTCAGATTTCTTCTCTGTCCTGCATATGCCTTAGAAGAACTTCTAGGGACATCTGTTCCACAATCTTCCCAGGCACAGAGTTGAGGCTGACAAGTCACTAGTTCCCGGGGTCCTCCTTTCTACCCTTTTCAAAAATGGGTACAATGTTTCCCTTCTTCCAGTCACCAGGGACTTCACCTGACTGCCATGACTTTTCAAATATCTCGGGGAGTGACTTGACAACTACATCAGCCAGTTCCCTCAGGACTCTGGATGTACTTCTTCAGGTCCCATAGATTTATGTGCGTTCAGGTTCCTCCCGTGGTCATAAATCTGATCTTCTCTTACAGTGGGAGGAACTTTGCTCTCCCAATCCCCATTTTGCAGTCCATCCACTCGAGAGGTATTGTAAGAGAGGTTGATGGTGAAGACTGAGGCAAAAATGTTCTTGAGTACCTCAGCCTTCTCCTTGTCCTTTTTTACCAGTTTGCCAGTCTTGGTTGTTAGGGGTGGTATGCTTCCTTTGACCTTCCTTTTCTGGCTGATGTACCTATAGAAGCCCTTCTTATTATTCTTAACATTCTTTTCCAATTCAGCTCCAGCTGTTTCTTGGGCTTCATGACCCCATCCCTACACAACCAGGCAACATCCCTATACTCTTCCCAAGATACCTGTCCCTGCTTCTACTGCCCTATGTTTCCTTCTTGCCCTTTAGTTTAACCAGCAGGTCTTGACTCCGCCATGCTGGTCTCTTACCTGCCTTTCCTGATTTCTTACACTTGGGGATTGAGAGCTCTTGGTCTTTCTGGAAAGTGTCCTTAAAGTTCTGCCAGCTCTGTTCTACTCGCTTGTCCCTGAGAGCATTTTCCTAGGGGGGTCCTATTGACGAACTCCCTGAAGAGCTGGAAGTTTGCTTTCCTAAAATTTAGGGTCCTGACTTCACACTTTGCCTGACCCATATCGCTCAGGACTGTGAACTCCACCAGTGCATGATCACTGCAGCCCAGGTAACCTCCAATCTTGACACCACTGATAAGCTCCCTTGTGTTGGTGACCAACAGGTCCAGTATCGCATCTTCTCTGGTAGGGCTGTCCGTTACCTGGCTAAAGAAGTTATCCTCAATGCACTCCAGGAGTCTGCGGGCTTGCTTGCAGCTTGCTGTGCTACTTTTCCAGCATGTGTCGGGGTAGTTGCAGTCCACCAGCAGGACAAAAGCCTGTGAGGGTGATTGGACCACATTTTTTTTGGTGTACGCTGTACACGAACATTCACAAAAGTGGTTTTGCAGAAGTTCACAAAAAATAAGAAATGTTGAGGGAACTAATGCTAAACTTGGTATTCGTGGATACAAATAAAGAATATCTTGCATGGTCATCCAACTAAAGATAATACTGAGTCATCGTACAGTCACAATGAGACAACATAGACCAATAGCCACATTTCAACAAATGTATAATAAAAAGCTTGAAAGATGTTCAGCAAATCAATTCAAATAACAAATGCTGTTCATTAACAAAATCATGCCTTTTAATGAATTTCATAACTATCAAAAGAAATGCATTTCTTTGCAACACTTTTTTTCCTTTCAATGGTAAATGCTTGGCTTAGATTTAGCCTCATAAAAACTGTGGGGACTTTGGGTTTAAACGGGTGAGTGTTTAATCACTTTTATGCCACCTCAGCTCTTCAAGTTAATCCCTGCAACCAGCTGAGATGGTGGAAGAGATTAACATGCCAGTTAGCTGTTACTGTTGTCCTGTTGGAGAGTAGTACCTCTGTTGCACAACTGGAGAAGGGAACATTCGTCTGCACCTTCCTCATTCCAGTTTAGCTAACAGATGTACGTTGAAGGCTTCTACAGTTTTAGCTCTACCAAGATTTGTGATGTTTTTTCCTTCTCTGTCCCCTGGAGGAATCACAGGCTGACAGCTCCAGATGCAGTTAGTAAAGGTGGAGAATCTGGTCCATTAATGGACTGTACTGGAGCCATGAGAGTTCTTCCAAGACCGTGACTAGGAGGTGGTGAAATGCTTAAAGATATCCTCAATTCTTGCATGTGCTAAAACTGTGCTGGCTACTTTTTTCTTCAATTCAAGTTCTAATTTTGAATATATTTTCCTTCTTCTGCACACACATATTTATTCCATATTTTTTCCTGTAATAATCTGAGCATTTTGTCAGAAGGCTTGTCCATATGTTCTTTTAAGAATGTTTTTATTACTCTTGTTAAATTTAAGGTATTTTTCTCTTTCTTGGCTGGGATTTTAATTAGTGCTGTGACATAAACCTTCCTAGTGCTTGCTGTTCGTTGACTTTCCAAGGAGCCTCTGTTACTGTAAAAAAAAATTATCTAATTTGTTTATGTCTTGCACAGTTTCCTATCTTTTAAAAACAAGGCACTTAATTTCTATCAGATTGATTTAGGCCTAATTATATCCACCTTGACTGGTAATTGCTCTTTTTCTTTGTGTTTCATGCCCTGTTCCATGCTCTCAAGATATAGCCAGTTTTCCAGAAAATAAAATAGGGGCTTATGAGAAGGTGTCATTTTCTCCTAGAGGACTAATCTCTCTACAGGCCATATTCACTCCGGGGTAACATCAGAAAGGTCAGTGAAGTTGCAGTGGGGCCACATCTGGCCCTAGTAGTAAAATAAACTGCTCCTGTTACATGGATCTGCTTCTACTTGCATTGCTTGTACAGCTCTTAAGTTTGCAGAATACACACTAATAACATGATTCCAGCTACCCCTGTTGTACTTATTGTTTGACACCTTCCTTCTAGTTTAATAACTACACGGCAGAAGGAAGAAAGGAAGAGAAAGGAAGAATCCTTCCTGTGCTGCGATGCACATGGTACTGGAGAAGCTGGCTGTGCTTTGTGGAATGAGTGCAGAGAGAGTGCCTGTCCTCTTCTTACACCCTGCCTGACGAGGACAGTGAGAGGAAGCGGCTAAGTCAGTGAAGGGCCGTGGGAAAGGATGAAGTTGTGGGTGATGAGATCATGCGACTGCACAGCAGTGCCCAGATCCTCACAACTACATACATTTCCTTTTTAAATCACAATTTGCCCTTGTGTTCTTGGTCAAGTCAGGCAATTGCAAGGCAATGAAATCTAAAGGGTTCATTTCTTAAAAAAACCAAAACCCCACACATTAAATCAAATGTCAACAGACCCTTAGTAATCCCTGCTTCCACATTTTATAACAATAAAAGAGATATCAGAGCTTATAAACACAAATTCCCCGTGTTACTGAGGAAAAGTTTGATGGATAGGAAGAGACTTCAGAAAAGAATATTTCCTTTGGAAATATAACCTGTAGTTCTTTTTCCAGAGCAAGGAGCAAGTCAATTAATTTCGGAAACAAGTAACCTGCTATGCTCTCTTATTTACACAACTGATCTATGCCATTCTATCAGTCCACCTCCCTGCATTTGACCCACCAAAATCCCTTAAAATCTTTACAAAATCCAGCTTCTTTTGTTCTTTTAATTCAGCTACAGCCACTCAACAGTCATTCCTGTATGATAACAGGGTTAATTCTTTAACAGAAGTGCCAGATGACAGTGTAACTGTGATAATCACCCTAGAGGTAAATAACATTAGGCCCATTTTTAGAGGTCTTCAAACACTTGCTCAGAATTGCCTACAGACCTTGTGCAAAGCTGATCTTCGAAGTGTGAAGTTTTATGAGGATGAAAGTGGACACTGTTATACATAATTAAAGAGAAGGTCAAAATTATTCAAATATTTGTTTTTAATGGGAAAAATATTACTTGAATATATTTTTTTATCCACTACAAAGAAACTTTTAGACTGTGTGCTAAGAGTGATATTTTCACCTACATTCACACAAGACTGGGACCAGATATGAACAACAGTAAAAAATACTGTAATTTCAGTAGGTATAATTGATTTACGTAACATCATTCTTAGCTGAAAATAATAAAAATAATGAAACAAATCAAACCATTTGAGATTCTGCTGGTATTTTATCTCCTGAATATTGTTTTTATCTGTATGCTGTCACCTCAGCAGCATGAGCTTTTTTCTTTGCACTTGAGAAAATTCCTAGGGACTTCAAACTACACAGACTTGCTTTTATTCACTTCAAACTGAAACCTACAAACAACAGGAGAGAGCAGTGCTGTCTCTTCAACTGCACAGGTTTTTGTGTCTGTAAATTCTGTGTCACCTGGAGGAACTGAGTTTTAAATAGATGTTCATTGTATGGGAAGGGAAAAGTGCAGGTGGTTGTGTGTAATAAGACCATTGTAATGTTTCTGGGTATTCCAGTGATAAGTCTGGGGTGGGAGTGTACCGCTGGTGACTTATGCTGAACAAAGAAATTGGAAGGGAATGTTCTTGAGGGAGTTGCTGACCTGCTGTGTTTGCTAACCTAAATTCTGTACATGCACTTGCCTGAAGATGACAGTGTAATTGGCATGCATTATTAAGCATGATACAGAATTGCGAAAAAACACACATTTGTCTTTTTTCTGTTAGTCTTTAAAATGAAGGGTCTAGATAAACCATACAGACACCAGCGTTGTTGTGTATCATTGAGAGGGAACAGCAGGTGCTGGAAGCGGCATCACAAGCTTGTGACTTTGGCTCTGCTTGTGAAATTTAACACTCAAGTAAGTGTTAGTGTGATATCAATGAAGCAAAGCAAACAAAGAGATCAAAACCAACTTGTGCTGGGGATGAGTGGCTGCTATGAAACCAGAGAAGTAAAACGTGACTTTCACGTACCTGATGGGCTATGCCACATCACATCAAGCAGTAACCCAACTAGATGTGTCAGTCTGATAAACTGGTGGGCTACAACATGGTCATTAAAAAGTTAAAGGGAATAAGAAAAAGAAAGCAGCAGCAAATGTTGTTGCTCCATCTCCTTGCATCAAAGTCCCTTCTTGTATTTGGGCAGTTTGTTGTTCTTCAAGCAAGCATGTTGAATTAACATAAATACAGAGTAGCCAAAATAAAAAGATTAAACAAATCCAACGGCTCCCTGCGCATTTTTTCATGGTGGAAAGCAGGCAACTAGCAGCTCAATGACAGTATAAAAGCTACTTACACCCTGAGTGAACGGGCTAGTTATATTCATACCTGTGGGATATTCAAATAATCTTTTTGAGTAAATGAAGGGTCACATGCAATCCTGCAGAATCAAGGCTGTCTCTATTGCTTCCGATTTGGTCTGTGGTGGGTATGATGAAAAGCTTCGTGGATGTGATTTTTCCCCTCTGTTCTAACAAATTGTGACATTTACTAGCCTATATATGTCTTTTGAATAAACTTTGCCCACTGAGTGTGTAAATCATGTCAATATTTAAATTGAATTGTTAAGTTCAGTAAATGGCAGCAAACAGACATGGATACATGCAACCTCTTGTCAACTGCTGTAGGTAGGGACCTGTAGTCCTCTGAACACTTTTGATTTACTTTAAACAAATCACATTCTGTTTCTAAATACCTATCACAAACAGGAAGTTTCTGGAAGACTGCCTTTCACCTTCAAAGATCTCTCAGGATGCTCAATCTTTAAACAGAGCCTCCCTTTACCTTTATACAAAGAGCAGGTTTGAAGCATTTTGCTTCTCTTCAAAGTAGCACTGTTTTAAATAATGAACAGTTGCCAGGAGCAATGGCACAGGCTTATTTGTGGTTCTGTATTTGTCTCTCTGATCATTATTTCTGCTCTTTGGCCATCTCTAACCTGGCAGGTACAAATAAATCCTCAGGGCTTAAAACCTTCTTACAAGAAGTTATTTTCTCCAGTCACCTGTCAACAGCAGGTTTTTTTTCTCTTTTCTTTTTTTTGTTCTGATGTACACTGTCTTTTTTTAATAAAAAAAAAAGACCAAGCTATTGACATTCAGTGACTTTATTTCTGTCTCTCTTTGGCTATCACTTCTGTGAATATAACTTGACGCTCTACAGATAGTAGAGTTGAAAACATACAGGAAAAAAGCATATTGCTCAATATTCTTAAGAACAAAGAGAAAAGGGACTAGCACAGCAGTAAAATTGCTAGTTCTTTTAATTTTTCATGTTTCTAAATACTATGGCAGTAGAAAAGAAAAGGCTATATGCATCAGTGATGAGCAATAATAAAAAAATATCATACGTAAACATTATGCCTAATAATGGCACTTCTATGTAGCCTGAACCTGATCTGCAGCTGGTGCAAGTAAGAATAGTTTAATTGAAATCAACACATCGTTTTCATTCCTGTCAGAAATAGCACATTCCATGAATCAGTGGTAGATTTTGTATACTTCAATAAAGACTTGTCATCATACAACTTTTAATGCTACCATGTTTATACTTTTTGTCAGTATTAAAACAGTGAAGCTAGGGGAAGAAATTCTGCAATCTGACCTGAGAACGCGTCTCCATCACTCTCTTGGGAATTGATCCCTTGTGTCTAGGGTTCTCACTGGACTGAATAGCAGAGCCACTAGGCTTAACACATGTTTTAATATGTATTAGAGAGAGAGGGCCTCTGTCCCTACTAACAAACTGCTTGTGTACCTGGGAAGTTAGAGTTGTTTGGTGTGACAGTCTGTTAAAATGGAAAGTTCTCATGAAAACGTTCCTTCTTTGCCTTTTATCAGTAAAGTTGATGATAATAGAAGGGAGAAAATAGTTCAAGTGGGTAAACAGTCCGTAGCACATTGAGAATGGCAGACCACATGTCAGTATGCTGCTCTGAGGGGACTTCCATATCCCCAGTTCTGAGTCCTAGGAGGGACTCTGCAATGGGAGTTCCTTCTTTCTCTGCACTTGCTTTTTAAACATTTGGTTTTATTTTAGAGGAACTGAGGAGATTTTGAAACATTAACAAAATTTTGTTTTTCTGAAGCTCAATTACTGCTGTTTCAGAGAAGCAAAACTGCAAAGGATCTTTCCGTCAGCAATTGCTGCACTGCTGCAGAACACACTTGTGAACCATCTTCTTCTTAAACCACTGAATTTGCCTTTCATTTGGATTCAGTAGCTGCTCTGTGAGATTAGGGATAGATGACACTTGATTTTCTTCTAGAATCTGGGAGGCTTGCAAGTGTGTTTTCTTTAAAGTTAACCGTTCAATGTTGTCTCAAAATGCTGCAGATTTTAAGATCCAGCACAACATAACCTGAATTTAAGTCTGGAAGTTATTGATCAGTTTTCAAACACTTCAGCTCAATGTACTGAGAGTGATTTTCTGTGTAATTAGATCCCATGAGATGACTTTTTGCCTGAAAATTTGCTGGTAAGTGACACAGCAAATTTATTAGTTAAAATATCCTAAACATCCTCTAAATCCACCGAGTGATTACATATCTTAATTGGGGCATTAAAACCCTTTGGAATGGCTAAAATATTAATATTAATTAACGAGTAATGTGGTTTATGCTTACAGACTATGATATTTATTTATGTGACCAGATTTAATTTAATAAGAGAAAAATCTTGGCTTCTTACAAGTAAACAAGGACATTTAAATATACATTAAAAATAAAAGTCAATTTTCAACAGAAATAGGGAAAGTCAAAATTGGTCAGATGACATAACTAGGTCAATATTGATGATTATTCAGACAACTCCCTGGCAGTTTTGGAAATGTTCAAAGATACAAAACTTTCAGGTGTGTATTCACAAATCCATATTAATCTTAAAAATTCTCCTAGCAGTATCATATGCTGTAAACTGCAACCCTCTAGTCTTCATTCTCTAGCTTTATTGTTTTAGTTATCCAGATGCAAGAAGAAATATTATCATATGATCAAACCACAGACTGGATGTCCTGGTTTTGACTGGGATAGAGTCAATGTTTCTCCCAGTAGCTGCTGTGTTTCGGATTTAGTACGAGAAGAATGTTGAGAACACTGATGTTTTCAGTTGTTGCTAAGAAATCAAGGACTTTTTTCAGTTTCCCATGTTCAGCTAATGAGCAGGTGTGCAGGAGCTGGGAGGGAGCTTAACCAGGCACCTAACCGAAGCTGGCCAGTGGAAATGTTGCGTACCATAGATGTCGTGCTCAGTTTATAAATGGAAGTTGCCCAGAGGGCAGGAATCTTCTCATTTCTGGGAGTTCAAACTTTTCCACGCATTTGGTCTTTTTTCCATGATTTTGGTGAGTTCTGTGAAATTAGTGAGTTTGTCGAGATCTGCAAAATTCATGAGCTCCGGGAGACCTCCAGGTTCCATGATCGCTGTTCGGGGACTGGCTATGCAACTGGACATCGGGCAGTGAGAAAAACTGTATTGAGTATATCTTGTTTTGCATATTCATTAGTATTAGTTTTAGTATTATTTCCTTTGTTGTCTTCTTAAACTGTCTATCTCAACCCACGAGTTTTACCTTTCATCCATTCTACTCTCCATCCCACTGGGAGGGAAGGTCAGGGGTGAGAGCGTGGCTGTCTGGTGCTTAGCTGCCAGCTGCCAGGTTAAATCAGAACACTGTAACAACTACAAAATAGTCAAAAAGAACACATCTTAAAGAGATATTATGTTGAAGACTGTTTATCTCCATAGTGTACTTGTTGAGATTAGCATTGACCATCACAATTCATGACTAATCAGGATATAAATTTACAGACATTAATTTGTATCCTTATAATTAGGATTGTTGCAACAGTTCCTTATTAAAAGAAATTACAGAAGGTTTATACTTTGGAGAATAAAAAAAGTGGGACCAAAACACCCACTGCATACTTTAATTCTTTTAATACTGCAGCAACATTGCAATATTTTATGGAAGCACTTGTGTCTCAACAGGCAAATTACCTCCCTATAAAGCTTCTAGTGACTTCACAGAGCCTGTCAGGGAAAACTTGGTGTTTCCTCTTCTGTCTGGGTCACATGAAAACTCTGCACATTAAACTGTCAATTCAAGCAAAACTATCCCAGATCTCACCTACTCTAGCTTCCCGAAAGTGTCACCTTCATGGCTGTCTGTTTTGAATCTTCAGATTTTGCGCTGGGAAATAAAAGAATAAAAGAATAAAGGAATGAGGAAAAGGAAGAAGGAAGAGGATTCTGTCCCTGCTGATACTTCACAATGCCTGGGACATGACTTTTAGAATTTTTGAAGTTTCAGGCAAAATTTTTGCTGACAAGAACATGCTTCCTCACATGCTCTTAAAAAAAAAATAAACTCCAGCTTCATGGGTCCCAGAAAATTCTAATAGAAATAAATGGTAATATTACGGAGTTCACAACCAGATAAGAAGTGCCCTTTAACTGCAACAAACCAACCTACTTCTCTTCAGCTGTTGAGCACGTGGTATCTGAATGAGCATATCAAGAACATCCTTGTTCCATTGCAAGTCATAGACAGTTACTTGATAGGGGCAGTACAAAAGCAGGAACAGTTTCCAAAGGGTAGAAAGTTTAAAATGTTCTTCATTTTAGATTCATCTAACTTATCCCCGAATGCAACCCATCCCAACACATACTTATGTATCAGTAAGAGATCAAGTGTATTTTTATCTAGACCCAGTCAAATCCCATTGCTTCTGCTAGAACCGGATATCATGTTAGCAAAGGTCTGTGTATGAATATCGGCAAATTAATATTAGCAAATGGTAACCGTGCTTAAAAATTACCTAGCTGACTAGTCCAGGTGTCCTGGGTTCGGCCAGGACAGGGTTATTTTTCACCAGAATCCAGGAAANGGCACAGCCGGGTGGGCTGACCCAACCCCAACCTGGCCAAACAGAGCAGGGTATTCCATACCATGTGCCGTCATGCTGGGTTCCGGTGGGGGGGACGGCGTGGCGGGAACTCTCTCGCGGCTCGGAAGCGCGGGCGCTGGTCCCGTCCGGGAGAACGGCTCTGTGGGTTGTGCGGTTCGTGTTGTGTTTTCTCCTTATTTGTATCGTTGTTGTTCCTGTTCCCTCTGTTTCCTGATCTTTTAAACTGCCCTCATCCCGACCCACCAGTTTCTGCCTGTTTCTTTCCATTCTCCTCCGCAGCCTGGCGGGGGGAGAGGCGGCCGTGTGGTGCTTTTGTTGCCAGCGGCAGCCGAACCAGAACACCAGGCCTTACCCATTCAAAACTGGATCTATAATTTATTTTCCTATCCCTAGTAGAATTATGGCAATATTCAAAAGCAAATTCATAGCTCCTCTCTGTGCTCTGTTCTCTCTACTTGACTATGCAAAGTTTATATGTGATGAATTAAAATTAGAAGCTGCAAAATAACCTGTTTCTAGGTTAGACTTAAATGAATGAATGAATGAATAAATCACTTAATGAACAAACATCAGGAAAAAAAAAAGGCAAGAAGAACAGGAGTGAAGAAAAGAAAATCTGCAAAATTATTGCTTTACATTGGTATAAAATAAAAGAATATCCCAAGAAATCACTGCCCAGCTCCCATCTTCTGCTTCAAAGTGACTAATCAGTTTCCTGCAACTGCTGTTCAAAGCATTGGGTGACAATGACTTCTTCTTAAAAACACACATCAAGATGAAGGTGTATCATGATGTCAACAAATAATATGGTACAAATCCTGCTAAAGAAACCAAATGTCTGTATTCTTTGAGTGAGGTTTGCAGCTGATTTTTACCACGCACAGATCTGTCCTCACTTATTTTATTCCCCTTCCAGATTAATATTACTGTTACTCAAACATACATCACACCATCTGACGTATTTTTAGATTATATTATATGAAGCTAGCCACCTCAACACATGTAGGATATTTGCTTTTCAGTTATAGAGGGTCAGTGTATTTTTTCACATATTTTTCAAAGCTACTGAAACTTCTGACCCCAACAGTAGCTGAGAGTAGTTAGGTATTTGGCAAGCCATCATCTCTAATGCACTTTTTAATTAAATTACTTTGTTTTATCCCCAGCTATGCAGTTTCTGTGAAAATATTCAGCTTCTCAGTGAGTCAGCCATCTTGCCAAATTATGTAAACCAGATCTCCTGCAGACAGTGTTTGGTTCTCTAGATGAAAAACCATTTACAACTGCAGATTTCTGAATCTACATAATTCTGATGGCCCTACCACAAAAGCTGGTAGAAAGGCCTGAGGATCATATGATCAGTGCTCAGAAATTGTTTCAAGCCTGCCCTCATGCATGATGATTTCTGAAAGCTGTAACCCTTGGATTTTCATGCCATTTGAAATGGGAGGGTGGCAGTGACTGAACGTGGACTGAAGTCAGCCCCCATTAAATGGTTACCTGGGAAGACAAGTGTCCCTGCGAAAATGAGATGACAGTCGAGCTTTCCTCCAGAGTGCTGGAATTATTGCTCCATTCAGAGTCATTGAGTGTGCGATGTGTAGGTACTGAAAGAATTCACTGTAGCGTGGTACATAGTACACGGAGCTGCAAATAGGGTCATTCTTCTGTTCAGAGCCTCAATGCCCAGAGTAATTAACTTCACATGCCATAGCTGAATGCTGAGGCTGAGTTCAAGTGAAGTGGTGAGGAGCCCAGCCCTGAAGGGCATGGTTGCTTGAGTTCTTTATTACAAACACAATGAAAAAAGTAATAGTTTTTTCTATACAATGTTGCAGTGCTTCTGCTCAGGAAATGAATTTTTATGTGTTTCGTATCTCATGAATTCTGCATATTTTATTCCCTAGAGTTTAGTGCAAAAGCTCTTTTTGTATTGCTAAGTAACATGACTAATTGCACAAACAAAACAAACTGGCCTTGTACTTTATGAGGTTGAAATATCAGGAGCCATCAGGAGGTCCCCAGGAAAGAGAGCCTTGTCATTTTATATAGTCTTTACACAGCATTATTTTGAGGTAAACACAGAATGTTTTAGCCAATTTGTACTTTAAGATTAATAACAGCAAAATCTATTTGGGTTTAACTTTGGTTTTTAACTACCCCAGGCAAAAAATCTTCAGCACTGTAGGTATAAGATTTTTGTGTAGTAATTTGTGCATATGAAGGTAAATAAAGTACAAAGTAAATAATAAATGCTGAGAACTCATTCCCTTCTTTAAACAAACCAGCAGTCCTTCCCTCAATACCAAACCATCTGGAATGCCTTGATTTGACTAAACTATAGCAGTCTAGTCTGGATAATGCAATGCTTTCCTTCCCCTCTCTTTCTAGTTGTGGTACTGATTTCAATCCTAAAATTTCTATCATGCTTTTTGAATGAGGTTGGGAATAAATAACTTAGGCACCAGACACAGGGAAGGCAGTGGCCACCAGTGGGCACTTCCTGAACGTGTTCTTTATTTCTGGTCTTCTGCTGTTCATCCTGCTGTCTACCTAAAGCAGGTTATCTCCATGTTCCCTTTCAATTTGTGCACTGACAGTAATATCTGTGGGTGGATTGTGAGTTTGAGCTGGCTGCTGCCTAAACTCAAGCTTCAGGAGCAGACAATTTAGAAATCCAGAGATTTAACATCATGGATTTTTTAAACCTTTCCTGGCCTCCTTCCCTGTAATCTAGGCTCTCCACTTACATACCGGAGGGGAGTATGAGGGGAAGTGGCTGAGAAATAAAAGGGAAGTTACGCAGACTTCTTTAACAAGCTGTTTGTTGTAAGCAGTTTTGTTGTGCTGCATATATCCCACAGGTTTCAGTGAATTGATGTAGACAATCAGCATGTAAATACACATACCTGTTATTTCGTCTCCCGGGGAAGTTTCATATCAAAAGAAACAGAAGTGGCTCACAGCAGAAGTCATCTACAGTGAGTGGTGAATGCGTGAGGGTTTGTCATGCAGATTATCTTTATTACAGGCTTCAAACCTCTGGTTAGATGTCCTGATGAGTCTGATAATTGGATAACAACTTCCAGTTTTAAAGGAAGCTGCCTGATAAATACTTTTACTATTGGGAAACCATAGTCTTTGAAGTTATGTGTTCACAGAATATACCGGATGAAAAGTGAGTAAATATTTTGAACAAATCATAAAAAGACCTTCAAGAGGCCATCATGTCTGGCCTTTGCTTAAAGATAGAATAAACTGTATCTGTACTTTGTTTTCTGAAAATCCTTCATTCCTGTGGAGAACTACTTCACATACTGTGAGTTATGATTAAAAACCTATGGTGAATTACCGAATAGTCTGTGTGTGTTGGGGGATTTAATTTGTAACCTACTGAAAAGAAGCCTGCATCTCTAAAACAGGTTGAAGGACAGAACTCATTGTCCTTACTTGACCAGTAGCCTCTTACAAACTCTGAAAAACAGAAAATTCAAGACAAACATCTTTGAGTGTCCAGGGAAGAGGGTTCAGTCACTACTCTCTGTAGCAGTAGTAAAATAATCCGCAGAGTTCTGGGTCTTTGCCCGGCGCTTAATAAGCTGTTTAAAGTGGATAATGGCTGTGAATCTGAACAAAATTCACTCCGTCCTAGGATTGATCCCCACATGGAGGTGGCTGTGAATGTCTTCCAGAAAAAATCCTGTAGCCTTTTCCTCAAAACTTCTTATAAAATCCTGGAGTCATGAGCTGTGATTCAAACCACTGGCTGAAACCCTCCAATCTTCTGTTGTAAACTGTACAAGTGGATTCACAGAGCTGCAATTTGGACACAGCTGCTAACCTGTTCCTTTCATCCTCCTGTCATTAAAAAAAATGCTACTTTGCTCTGAAAATAGGATCAAGCCTTGACAAAGGGTTTCTGTAAGCAATGGAAACAATAGGTAGCATTAGTCTGCTGGACAAAACATATCCAATAACAGAGCCTCATGTGTATATCATGTAAATAACCAGGCAAATTATGAAGACTATAGTCAGAATACGACTACAAATACTGTTCGGCAAACTGAAAAAGGATGCAGTGCTGGTCATGGAAAATGGGAAAAGACCAGGCAAAAAACGTGCAGCTTGATGGGTCTGAAGGGGCAAGCAGAGGAGACTGAGAAGAAATAAGCTAGTACTGCAGGACTGAGCTATGAGGAGCCTTACAGATGAATACATAAAAGGTGAACTTGATCTGGCTGATCAAGAAGAGGGAGTTAATAAGTGTCTATATTTTCACCATGCTTTAAAAAAAAATCATGCCTTTTGAATACATTGGAGGGGAGCAATTAAGACATTAGAGGAGAAATCTTCATCAGTACATTCATTCAAACGTTACTGACCTTCTCTTCCACTTACCTGTTTACTGCTTGATAGATACTTTGTATAATTTACAAGGCACAAATTAGTACTTCCTAGAACAACAGAGAAACATGTACTCCCAGAATCAGTTGCCAAACCCAGGCTGTTTCTACTGAATGAATGATCTCACTAAAGATATGAAGAGTGATTTGAAATTCTCCGACAGGCGAGTATGTGAAGTTAAGCCAAACTGCTGTTTCCCTGCCAGTCTGGTTTTTGTCTTAGGGATAAGTGGCAGTCTCATTCAGCAGTAACAGATAGCACAGTGCTACCTAAAATTTTATATATTTATTGGATTAGTTACAATCGGAGGAGGGTTCTATCAAATCATGGCTCTGTTCATTAAATAACCTCTAAAATTATGATGAGCTGAGAGAAAAGATTTTCAGCATGCTAAGTGATGTCTCCCTATGTATTAATCTAAAGAAGGGAGAACAGACATTGCATGTGATGTCAGATTTGTAATTCTCAAAGGGTAATGTATGATTTCATTATCTTAGATACATTCTCACTGGATGATGAAAGAGTTACCAACAGTACAATTTTCAACAGCTGAACTATGCCTAATGGCACAGATACAGTACAGTATATCTTTTTATAATTTATAATGTGGTGCTGAGAAAGCTCTGGCCCAGTTGGGAGATTCTCACTTATTCAAGTGGTTCCATTTAAGTCAATAAAACAACTCATGCCAGGGCTGCTTCTTTGCCTTTTCATGGGAAAGGATCTCTTGAATTCCGCCGATTGGCACATTTGAATTTCAGTGATAATGTTCTGATTATTTATTAGGATTTTTTTAGAAGGGGAATAGTCTAACGAACATAAATATTTCTTTATTTTTCATTCTATACTAGAAGTGGGGCACTATTTTATTTTAGAATTGAAAGACTGAAGAGACTAATTTATTATTTGCTTTATGTAGTTTGTATCAAGGCATAACAAAATCTCACTGGATTAAATTCTGTAAATTTCCCAATCCAAAGTTTATTTGAGACTGTTGCCAACACTAATTGCATTTCTGGGTTGCTGTATTTTTTTTCCCCAGATTCGTATATTTATTTAAAAGTTCATTTTATATTTGCTCAGGGCTTTTTTACCTACTGGGAATCACAGCACATGTGATAGAGGTGCCAAGATTTATATATTAAAAAAATCAAGAAAATTTGTAAATTTAACAACTGAGACAATTACTTTTGGAAAGCATGATAATAGCTTTTAAGGGACAACACAGTTGTACATTTACACTAATCAGCCAATTTGCGATTTCTTTCCTTAATGGTGAAAGGTGTTTTTAGTGGACAGAGTTCTGCTCCATGAATGATATATCAGACATTAGGTTATTAACTCCTGTCAGCTTTTCCTCTGAAATTTGGACTGTGTGCCTATACAAAAGTACATCCATATCATACAAAGCAAGTAACTGATTCTGCTGCTAGATTAATGCAGGACTCAATTTTAAAGGCAGTTTCAAGAAGCATTTGTCATTATTGCTTTTTCTCATTTCTGGTACTTTCTTTGGTGGAATTCCCATTGCTCTGTTTATGCCATAAAGAGGGCTCTGAAATTTAGTGATGAACCTGTTTGCGGATGTATGGTTGCATGGCATATAAGCAGGTGGCAGCACTTTGACAGAGAAGCCCACAGCTGTCTCACAGCTGCGTGGTGCTCTGGTAAGGCTGATCTAAACAGAGAAGCGAGAACTTTGGAACCAGGTGACTGCAGAGATGAGTCACAGACGGTTTGAAACAGCCCCAGTTCAGTGCTAAGCTCCAATGAAATGAGAGTATTGTCAGCTTTTTAAAGGTCTACTCGTTTGTCTTTAGGAGACTTGGCTTTCTGCAACTTGTCCAACGCTCGACCGTGACTGCAGTTTCCGACTGAATAGGTGCAATAAGAAGGACAGACACAGCTAGGACCTGTGGGTTATCTCAGCTATTTTACTGGCTTTATGCTGGTGATGTTGTTGCTCCAAAAGAACAGGGAGAGGGTAAGGTGAATGTTTCTTACAACTTCCTGTCTCTGCTGGAGGCAATTACACATCATAACCGTTGCTGTTCTGGCATGGATCCTCCAAAGTTATCTGATACCTAGTAAAAGGCCTACCTTTCACAGATGTCTTATGTCCTGCTTCTGTCTGCTCCTTGCTGCTGCTTGCATGAAGATATAACTATGATAATGAGGGGCTACCACTTAAAGTGACCATGTCAAAGAAGTTAGTAATCAGATAGGGAGGAACAGGAGAAGAAGCAGACTTACTAAGCGAATGCAGCTCCTCCCTCCTAAGCAAAGTTTAAGACAAACTAAGATAACTTAGCTAATCTCACATTTAGAAATATCGTTACGCTTTGTGTTGGGTTTACATGACAATGTTTTGGTAGTGGAGGGGCTACAGCGGTGGATTCTATGAGAAGAGGCTTAGAAGCTTCCCCTGTGTCCAATACAGCCAATGCTGGCTGGCTCCAAGAAGGACCTGCCGCTGGCCAAGGCTGAGCCCATCAGTGAAGGTGGTAGAGCCTCTGGGATAACATAGTTAAGAAGGGGGAAAAAAAGCTGCACAATAGCAAATGCAGCCAGAAAGAGAAGAGTGAGAATATGTGAGAGAAACAACTGCAGACACCAAGGTCAGTGAAGAAGGAATGGGAGGAGGTGCTTCAGATGCCGGAGCAGAGCTTCTTCGCAGCCTGTGGACAAGACCATGGTGAGGCAGGTTGTCCGCCTGCAGCCCACAGAGGTCCATGGTGGAGCAGATATCCACCAAGGTCTGTGGAGGACCCCACGCCGGAGCAGGTGGATGCTCCTGAAGGAGGCTGTGACCCCATGGGGAGCCTCGTGCTGGAGCAGGCTCCTGCCAGGACCTGTGGACCCATGGATGGAGGAGCCTACACTGGAGCAGGTTTACTGGCAGGGCTTGTGACCCCATGGGGTACCCACCCTGGAGCAGCCTGTTCCTGAAGGACCGCACCCTGTGGGAAGGGATCCACACTGGGGCAGTTCATGAAGAACAGTAGCCCATGGGAAGGAGTCACGTTGGAGAAGTTTATGGAGGACTGTGTCCCATGGGAGGGACCCCACACTGGAGCAAGGGAAGAGTGTGAGGAGTCCTGCTCCTGAGGAGGCAGGAGCGACAGAGACAACATGTGATGAACTGACCGTAACCCCCATTCCCTGTTCCCCTGCGCCGCTCAGAGAGGGAGGTAGAGAAAATCACGAGTGAAGATAAGCCAGGGAGGAAGGCAGGGGTGGGGGGGAAGGTTTTTAAGATTTAGTTTTAGTTCTCATTATCCTGCTCTGATTTGATTGGCAAGAAACTAATTTCCCCAGTCCTAATCTGTTTTGCCCATGACAGTAACTGATGAGTGATCTCTCCCTGTCCTTATCTTGACCCATGAGCCTTTCATCATATTTTTTCTTCCCTGTCCAGCTGTGGAGGGGGAGTGATGGAGCAGCTTTGGTGGGCACCTGGCATCCAGCCAGGGTCAACCCACCACATATTTCTAGAGAGAAATGTCTGTGTTTTTTACAAGAAGAAATCACCCTAGTAAATATACCTATGGCAAGATTATTTGCAGTAGAAAGTACTGAGAAAAGTTTTAGAATATGACTGCTATCTTCTACATTGGGAATATGTCTTCTGGGTTTCCTGCTTAGCCGTAAGCAGAGCAAACATGCTCATTATTGTAATATGACTTGCTTTCAGCCATGCCTAGCATGTGCCTTTCTGTGTGGGGAAAAGAAAACCAAAAACCAACTGCCCTTCCTCCATTTTCTGGAGTCCCTGCATTAATGTTCCAGATGCTCAGGGAGTAAAGACTTGCTCCTGAATCCAGATGTTTGTCATTTATCTCACCAAGAGCTGGGGCTTGTGAGAAGCTGAGTACTTTCAGCTTTCAGGAAAAGTAGTTATTATCTCACACCAGTCAATAGGCTGACAGCATCGTAAGTGCTATACTTTTAGAAGACATTTTACTAGCCCTACAGCATTATACAGTTTTGCACTTACTTTACTAATCTTTATTAGTTTAATAGACCATTTCATACAGTGCGCCTGTTGTGACAGTTGCAAACCTATGTTTTGCTCAGGTACCTATGCTAAAATTTTAATGCAGGCTGAAAAAATAATGGTTACAGTCTGGCCTTTCAGTGACATGTGGTAATTGTTGCTATTTAGTGTACAATGCAGTTTTACAGAAGTAAGAATATTGGACAGAAAAGCAAGCATTTCAGCCTTGTATTTTTTTTCCTCGCTGTATAGATTGCAAGCTTTTAGGAGAAGGCAGACATAATTGTGTAAGTGCTGCTTCCATTAAAGAACAGCTGATAAGGCTAATACTTTTGAAACTGTGTAACAGGAGTTTGTAATATCTAAAAATAGTGGTGCCTTCTAGAAACTTGATTTTTAACTCTTACAGTACTCGGGTGTTAGTGAGAAATCTATTCTGGACACATAGTTTTATGAGGTCCAGAGAAATGATAGACAACGGAACTTTGTTTTGGGGCAGATGACATTTTGCAAGATACTGTATGGGGTATTCTTGGAATCTGCCAGAGAAGGAATAACAAGGTCTAAAGACTAAAGACGCAAAGCAGTAGTCAGAATTTATATGACTATACAGTAAAAAAATACTTTCTCTTCTTGCAGTTACAGCTGTAATGATATAAAGGAAATGATATCATTATAGTGACGTTGAATGGATAGGTTAAACATTGAGCTATCTAGGGACAAACTACTTCCTCCCTTTCTGGAAGAATCTGATATTTCTTCCATATGACCAGCATGAATTTATTGTAGACTTCAATGCAATAATTTTTTCCGGAGCCCAGACAGTATTCCTAATGCATTAAAGTAGGTAGGACTCGTCTCAAAACCCGGTTTCAAATGGGTTCCTTGTTTTCAGGCAGGAAGTTTGGATTTTGATGGAAGTGTATGTATAATTCATTCTTCCACTCGGATGTTCATTCAACTGTCTCAAGAATGTATTTGTTCCAAATATAAATAAAATTTATATAATTCGCATAAATAGTGTGCAGATAACACTTGAGATCAATGTTAGTGCCTTACATTGATGCTATACGTTGGCATGGATAAAGATCTGGCTGAATGGCCAAGCGCAGAGAGTGGTAGTGAATGGAGTTAAATTCAACTGGCATCCAGTCACAAGTGGTGTCCTCCAGGGCTCAGTTCTGGGTCCAGTCTTGTTTAACATCTTTATCAATGATTTAGATGAGAGGACTGAGTGCTCCCTCAGTAAGTCTGCAGATGGCATCAAGCTGGGTGGGAGTATCAATCTGCTTGAGGGTAGGAAGGCTCTGCAGAGGGATATGGACAGACTGGAGTGATGGGCCAAGGCCAACTGTATGAGTTTCAACAAGGCCAAATGCTGGGTCCTGCACTTTGGTCACAACAACCCCATGCAACACTACAGGCTTGGGGAGGAGTGGCTGGAAAGCTGCCCAGCAGAAAAGGACCATGGGATATTGGTCGACAGCCGGCTGAACATGAGCCAGCAGTGTGCCCAGGTGGCCAAGCAGGCTAACGGCATCCTGACTTGTATCAGGAATAGTGTGGCTAGCAGGAGTAGGGAGGTGATCGTCCCCCTGTACTCGGCACTGGTGATGCCGCACCTGGAGTTCTGTGTTCAGTTTTGGGCCCATCACCACATGAAAGTCAATGAGTTGCTGGAGCGGGTCCAGAGAACAGCAATGAGGCTGGTGAGGGGTCTAGAGAGCAAGTCTTATGAGGAGTGACTGACGGAGCTGGGGCTGTTTAGTCTGGAGAAGAGGAGGCTGAGAGGGGACCTTATGGCTCTCTATAACTACCTGAAAGGAGGTTGTAGTGAGGTGGGTGTTGGTCTCTTCTCCCAGGTAACTAGTGATAGGACGAGAGGCAATGGCCTCAAGTTGCATCAGGGGAGGTTTAGATTAGATATTAGGAAATATTTCTTTGCCAAAAGAGTGGTCAGACATTGGAATAGGCTGCCCAGGGAGGTCGTTGAGTCCCCATCCCTGGAGGTGTTTAAAAAATGAGTAGATGTGGCACTTTGGGATATGGTTTAGTAGGCATGGTGGTGTTGGGTGGATGGTTGGACTCGATGATCTTAGAGATCTTTTCCAACCTGTGAGTCTATGATTCTATGATTCTGTCTAGGGCTGGAAAGAGACCTGCTGAATTCCCATTATGTAATATTGGCAATTGCTCTCATCACCAAATGTTTAAGTACTACCCAGCAATGCATTAAGCTGAGTGACTATTTTGTTCTATAGGCAAAATTTGTTTTCTTAGTCTCTTCCCAAGAACAGATTGCAAGCAATTGTAATTTTGGTTTGGTAAGGTTTTAATTAGAGAAGGTTTTTTTCTTATAGATATTCCCCTGCACCTCCTTCAATAGTACAGGTGTTGTTAATTGTTCATTTTTTCATGTAAGAACATGAAAAAAGGGTTGAAGAATGTACCTTGCACAAGGAGAGGCAGATCTACATAAAATCATCGTGAATGGTAGTCAGTTTGTATACCGCATCAAAACTACAGGCAAGTGAAGATGCAAGTTAGACACAAGTTGTGGAATAGCAATAGACTGCAATTACTGACACAGGCTTTTATGTTGTGCATTAGGCTCATCTGCTGCACCTATGTTTTCTCAAGTCCTATTTGTGTCTTGATTTGGGTAGAGGGTAAATACTCATATGCTGTTTATTTAGGAATTGCCATTCTTATTAGTATGTGTTAAGCAGCTATACACAACACTTCTGGTTTGAAAATATGCTGTTTACAAGAAATGTGTAAGCTATTTTCTGTAGCTAAATATGGACTGATATAATCCTTTGAAAAGAGGCATGTGGCACCAATGTGGCAGGGTTGGCACATAATAGGGCACTATCAAAACCACATTTTTTCCCTTTCTGGCAAGCTACTTACACAAACCCACTACATTTTATGTTAGGGGTAGGGATCTGAGCAGCCCCTGAGCAGGCACCTTGCCACTGTTGCAAATGAACAGGAAGGAGGGAATATGTGGATGTCTATCAACAATTTCTGTAAATATCATAGCGATTTTTCAGAGTCATTAAACTGACTGTCCATTGTGATTATGTCTAAGAGTCAAAGGTATTTAAGTAGAAGTGACAGTAAGTATTTATGGCGCTATGATTCACAGTCTTTCTTCATAAAGATTTGGAAGGTTTATGTAATTAATTGCATTGTACACTTTGTCCAGGTAGTTTGCTAATGTTAGTTTGGAAAACTCATAAGGTAAGAACAATGAGCTGGGTATGCTAGTAATGTCAGTTGTCAAATAACATTGTAATAGTATTACCGTGAAAGCCAAAAGGCTCATAAAAGAAAAATATATTCATCACTGTATGTCTGAGGGACTTAAAAAAAATCAAGACCTCAGCTGTTTGAAAAGGAATGTCATTTTACTTTATGAATTATGTGGTCCAAAGGAATTAATTAACTTGGCTAGCACACTTGCAACCCTAAAATGCTGTGAGGACTCCAAAAGCCCCAAACGTCTGTTAGCACAGGTGATCTTGAAGGGAAACTGTGTGAGTGGTTTTGCTTTCAGACAGTGTCATGCTGCTTTGACAAGATGCTGAGGAAAGGACTGGCTCGTAGCATGCTGCACGTCCAAGTGAATATTTCAGCACCTGGTAGGTGAGTTTTCCATAATACGCATTGCCTACCAATGTTTTCCACAGTATGCACCCAGACAAGATTATTTTTGTCTGGTGTTTCATACTTTTCTCTCTTTTGCTATAGAATTGCCAAATAAATGCTGTTTGATTTAAAACCATCTCGCAACGGATTGCAGGGCCATTAGAGCAATCCCTGAAGAATCTCTTGGAACACACAGTGTCTGTGGGAAAACAGAGCCAGGAATAGGTTCCATGGTGGGGATCAGTTCCAAAGCACAGAGGAGCCTGTGATGAAGCTGTCAACTTTCATGAAGACCTACTCAGCAGGGAGTAAAACCCTGTCTTTCCTCAACAGCACAAGCTTCCAGAATAATGAAACTTCATGTCTCAAGACCAGTTTGTCACAGAATGACAAGCCATGTTGCAGTTCCTGAACTTTGCCTCAAGCTGCTCTGTGGCCCAGCCCCGCCGTGATGAGAAGCTCTGCAGACATTTTGAGAAATGGAGATAGCTCTCTTCCTCAGGCACGTAGGAAACAGCTGTCTCACTGGCAATGAAAAGCAGTCAGCGGAAGAGAAAGAGGAGCTAAAGCATTGATCAGAAGACGGGCAGTGCCATTCTATGGTAACTAAACGCTATCACAGTCTCGCACTTTCCATGACATATAGCTGCAGTTCATAATAAAATTGGTCTTGGGAAGTGTCACAAGCTCTTAAAGGCCACAGGGATAGTTAGGACGTGCCTCAGAATCATGGGAAATGCAAGATATACTGACGTTGTTTACATGACCATCACTTGCTTTCCACAATAACTGTCATCTACTACTTTCGTATATCTAACAATATTCTTTATTTCAGCTAGTAAGAGACGGGTGTTGTGGTTTTGGTGGCAAAGGTTCAGTCATCACATGGGACCGGACGCTGTCAGTAAATGCAGCCACAGATAAGTTGCAACTATTAGTGGCCAGGATCCGTTGTACTACTTAAATATACAGGTTAAGCTGAACTAAATAGAGGAAGTGGTGTAATATGAGAATGTGTAAGAGAAGAAGAAAATTGCTGTCACGCTCAAAGTTAGTCTACAAGTTAGACATTAGTCACCCTAAGTTCTATTAGTATAATTGTTAAACAGGGAAATTTGTATAATACGTATTACAGAAATCAGCACTTTTTAATTAATGTTGAATTTTTTAAAAATCAGGTTAGAAACATATTTTGATCCCCCCTCGCCCCCCAAAATACCAATTCAAATTGTCCTGAGCAAGAGGGTACTGCAAGAAATTAATATATAATAAATAAGTTCCTTATATTTACTTCTTCTTCTATATATTTTTTACAGATGTACATTAAATTAGTTCAGATGGGTAAATAGAAAATGAGATTTAATCTGAATATATAATATTACTAATGGAGAAGCAAGTAATGTTGTACAAAATCTTTCTAAAAAGAAGCTTATTATAATTAAACCTGTAGATAAAAAGGACCTTGAATTTTGTAACGGGTTTTGAAAATAAAAGACATGAATTTCATCAGCAATTGAATAATAAAGGTTGTAATCTGAAATTAAATAGGTATCCTACTTCCAAATATAATAAAGTTGGACGTGCTATACGTGTTCATACCAGTCCATACTACAAAGTGGACACTATAAGGTGTTTTGAAGACAAGTCTAAAAATTTGCAAAGTTCAATAACCTTCTTACAAGGAAAATTTCTGTTTTGATCCTAACCACTCAGGTGATGACTTGTGCTTAGAAGCCTGAGGATTGATAACACCAAGGTAGTTACAATAGTCTTAATTAACTGGAAATGCGGCTGTTCTAATGCTCAGCCCTGTGCTGGATCGCTCTAAGGTTTTGACCTTAGTGCCACCCTTGTGGCAAAGACATCTACAGGTGAATTTTGCACACATAGAGGATTTCCTTTTAACAGTTTAAAAAATGCTCTCTCTCCAATTTCAGTGTAAGCTTCATTGCTGGTTTAGCAGACCATTTTATGAAAAAGGACAAATAGAAGTGTTCCTCTCTATACTATATCTTGTATTAGGATATTTATCATAATCTTTCTTTCATTTTCTTTCCAAGTAAGGCTTTTCAGTGAACTTCTGTGGACATTTTTCTGGTTTGCTAATATTCTTGCTTTCTGTATTCGGAAACTGCCTAGTTATAATTCCACTTACAGAAAGGGAGTAAACCCCATAAACTAGAGGAAGAAGAGACAATGGTATACATTTGATGTTAAAATAATTCATTCATTATATACAGGTGACTGTGAGTATATATATTTTACATACATATAAACGTATTAAATATTTTTTCCGTTTTGTGCATAACTTTACTATTTTGTTTTTCATTAGTTAGTAGTTCAACATTAATTTTGGATACATTCCTCTCACGCTTCTTATGATGAGACGAAAATATCATTGAGCTATCCCGGTCAATTCCTCTTTCCTTCCCTGACAGACGGCAATTAATTTGATGTGTATTAAATTTTATGAACTGAAGAGACAAATCAATTCAACCCAGATCCACCAGAATGTTTAGATATCATGTATAACAAGAAATTTGTTGCAGAGCATGGATTCACAGCCAGCTTGGTACCAGTTTTACCTCTTTGGTTTGAAAAGAATATACCTGTGAATTCTAATTGGAAGTTTATGACACAAATATACAAAGGACTTGAAACAGGCAAGGAAACTTAATCAATTTTTACTAAGCATAGAAATACTAGACTAGATTTTCCTTTAAAACCAACCAAACAAAAAACCACGCCCATCCCCAAACCCCCAACAAAGACATCAGTAAAGTCATCAGAAAAAAGTGAACTGTATTAAAGTTAAATAGAAGTTCAGCTGGCTTATTTGAGGAATTGTCAATACTTTCTTACAAGAAAAATAAAAATGCATGTGATTTACTGATTTTATTTATTATATTAACAGAAATTATCTACTATCCAATCCTGTAACCTAGAGTTTTGTTTTTCAGTGATGGTTCCTGAAGACACAAAGAGAAATAACTGGCAAAAATCTGTCTGAAAAGTGTTGGTAGCTGGTCATCTACCACACAGTTGCATTCTTAAGTCTTCTACTCCAGCAATACTATTAAAAGTATCTTCTTTAACCATTATTAGTTGACAGAAAAATCTCCATTGGTGTGTGATAGTATTGGAGAGTCTCAGCATCATGTGTAGAATGTCGAATTACTAAATACAAATGTGAAATTTAGGAAGGCAGGTATCAATTTATCTCTTGCTGAACATCTTAGAATAAAATCTAGTTCTGATAATGTTTTAGGAGGAGCAGATCAAACTGAGGACAATTTTCTTTTGTAGATGTTTTGCGTTAGATTGACTTAAAGACTATCTGAACTAATCTGAAACTGCTTTGTTCTGTTGTTGGATTGTCTTACCAACCCGTTCTGTTCCTCTTCACCTCCTGCTTGCATTTCTGTATCTTGGCTTTGGACTGCTTTGCAGTCATTTCTGTGCTAAGATTTCTGGAGCAGGAAGCAGGAATTTGCCTTGTCATGTCTATGTCTTGACTTCCTCCTGGTATTAATTTCCCAGTTATAAAAAGTTCTGCAACATCAAATGCTAAACAGGATGAAAAAGTTAAATGATTTATGGGATTAGGATATTTGTCCCAAACTGAAGCCACTCACCATCACCGTGGAAGTGTATCTACATTAGTGTAAGTGATGAACGATGATAAATTCCCTCACATCTCAGCTTTTTTGGTTTGTTTTTGTTTGCAAAGCTATTGATGTTTCCATTTTGTTGTCTTGACGAACTTCAGTGAGATAGAAAATACTCTTTTGCTAATCTCAGCTATAATCATAGTGCTGTTGTTTGATTACTGCATAATCTTTATACACGCCGCTGTTGTGCTTTTATTTTTTTTTTTTTGTTTCAGGAAATAGTTTGCTCCGATACTTTGCCTTCTCTCCTCTTCTCCACTCATTGTCAGACTTTCTGTGAAAGAAGTAAGGTATTTGAAGGAAGGGTTTTCTCTTTCTTTGCCTTGTAAGACCCTGAATAGGATCGCTGCTCTGGTGATACAAATACTAACAAATGACAAACCCTAACTATTATGAGCATACAAACAAAAAAGAACAAGAATTTTTCCACTGTAAATAGATCATCATTGATACATTTCCATCAGCTTAGTCTTGCACCGGAACCTGTAAAACAACATATAACACCTAGAAAATTTTCAGGTGAAATTAGTGTATGGGGAAGGAAAAAGGAACTAATGCAGCTTGACCTTCCTGGTTATAATATAGCTTGAAAGCAAAGAAAAATATGATACACTGTTCTTCCAGGTTTTCACTGGCATCCTCAGCTAATTAATACCTTTCTGGTGTGGAGACTGTTATGAGCTGGTTACTGTATTATGTCAGTTAAGAAAAGCAGCAGCTGTAAACAAATTAGGAAAATTCAATGCTGCTTATCTGAATTCAAAACAAGAAATTAAATTGAGTGTGGGTAATTTAAAATTTGGGCATACTGTAGATAAACAAGGATAAGCAAATATGTACAATATTTGTAAATATATGCAATATTATAAAACATTTTATTTTTAAACCAAATATTTGCTCTATTTAATAGATATCTGTTTATTTTTGCACATGAAATAATTGCTCAATTCTCTGTCTTTATTAAACACTGCATTTAGAAAAGATGTTTATACAAACAAAACCTCAGCTTTGACTATGCCACATTGAATTGTTTAAAAAGTAATCATACCTTCTTTGTAATCTGGTGGCTTGTATTTTAGTTTTTAGTACATAGCCAGACAAATCTATATAGTTTAGAAATATTTAATGCTATTATAGTATAATCTATAAACTTATTGAAATACTTTGGCACAAGATTTTATTGTCATTTTTATTTGATATTTCACAAGAATCCCGTTTCTTTTTTTCCCACCTCCCTTTTTCTCTCCCCAAAGTAGGGCCATTGAGAATGTGTGGATTACCAAAAAGATCTTATACAATAGAGATGTCACATTTTGAAGCTATCTGGAGAAATAACTTGTGCTTTGAAAGGTCACATTCTACTAAAAATAAAAATTCATTCCATCTTATTGTTTTCGGATCTTTAAACAGTATGTCCTGAGCTTCCATATCAGGCAGAAGTAAGTATATCTTTCTTTTTCTTTACCTGCATCTCTAAGGTAAATACTGATTCATTTATGTGGGAAATGCATCTGCCTTCCTCAGGACAACCAGGCAGCTGAAGGTACTTCTTAGAGAGGTGTGTTCACTTGCATAATAAAGTGAAACACTGAAATAGAAACAGCATCTCTTGGGACAACTGCTTCTTATGAAAAACAAATTCATTAGCCTGTGCAGTCAGATTCATACACTTGCAGTTTCCTGGAACTGCCAAGACACGTCAAGCCGTTATTCTTTTTCTGAAGATCATCTGTTGACTCCAACACTTCATTTTAGTCGGAATTGTCATTGCTGAGGGCTGGGTTTTGCATTCCTTTCTTCAGCAATACTCCCAGCAGAGTTTTCTGCTAAGCAAAGTTAGCAGTGTTTTATACAATAGTACATATTCACATGGTTCATCTTGACCTCCCTCTTCAGTCTCAACACAAAAGAATTTTAGATGCAGTGGGAAAGGAGGCAGTACTGTAAAAGAGAGGGGCATGGCAGTGATGGTACAACATACTTTGTTAATGGGCAAGAGTTTACTTATCTTTTGTGAGCCTGGTGTTGTCACTTAAGGTATATCTTTTGTTTCCACTCTATGCAGGCTCATAAAGATGGAAAATACAGTAGACTGTACTTGTGATATAAGGGACACCATTCTTTGTTTTTCATGGTGGTTTTTTTTGGCTCAGTGAGAAACTGGTCTAGTCAGAAAGGCAAATTCCTTTCCCCAATATTTTGTAAATTCTAAAATAAATGCTATAAACACATTAAGTTTGCCAAGCCTCAGTATCCATTACAAAAAAAAAGCACTTTGACAAAGTGCTTTTGTTATTGATTGACTGTGTGGATGTTGCCTGGAAGACATCGGATACAGATCTATCTGTTTCCTGATCTGATTACCAATATAACATTTACAAAGACTCCTTGTTTAGCACAACATAGGTGTTCCACTTACAAGTGGAATTTTTTTCACTTCTTAAATCTGAGAAACTTCAAGGTGGGGGAAAAAAAAAAGAAAAAATGGAACATTGCACCTCTCGTGCCCTACACAAGACAATGATGACCTACCTGGGAAAAATCCCTCACATGTGATGAATTGAGGAACATGCACTCTGTCAGCCTTTGAGTGATCATGGCAATCTTGTATGTTCAACTCTAATTACAGCTGAAAGCAATCAGCAGTCACCTGATTTTCACTGCTGGTAGTAAATCTCCTTATCCAGCTATGAGGAATAGGAAGACTAGTAATTCAAAGCTGTTCAATAGAGGTGTTTCACCTTTGTCCTCAAATGATGGCCATGAGGTACCCCTCAAAAAGACAGGAAGGTTTCTATACCCTGTTTAAACTATCAAGGGAGCAGAGCGGTGAAACCAGAAACAGCATGCCTTTGTTTACCACCATCTAAAGTCCAGGTACCTTTGGAACAAAATGTATTTCTAAAATATTAAGATACAATTAGTAGACAGAATTTATACATATGCAAAAGGAAAGGCATGCCTGTTGTATGTTTTTTGTCTCTAGGGAGTACAAACCTATGGAATTATATACATGTCTATGATGGAATCATTTTCTTCTTTGATGTTCATAGTATGTTATAGAAAAACAAAGTATTACTTTGAGTGAGAAAATCACTTCATAGCATAGCTATGTGAATCTCTGTACACTCAATAAGGCTTGCTGTGAGAAAGAATCGCTTTGGCTCTCTGGGGGGAAAAATAAATAATTAAAAGAGACTGATTATATAGCTAATATTATATTATGCAAATATGCAACCCAAGGAGGTTTGACACACAATGCATTGTTTTATATGCTGTTTAAAGGCACCTTATCTTTCTGTTTTGTTATTTGTAGGTTAGACTGTGTGTTTGTTTATGCAGCTGCATATCCAGAGAGAACTGAGGGGCTGCTACTCGCCTTGGTGTCTCAGCCCGCACTTTGAACTGCTTGAAAAGGGGATCTGGTACGAAAGCAGGACTTAGCGTGCTCTTGTAGATAACATGAACTTCAGCCTAAGCTGAGAGCCCTGGTGCAACTTCCAGAAGAGGGAATGAATACTTCACTCTTGGAAGTTTGATTTGTTCTTTGGGTGATGGGTCAAGTGAAAGAATGTTTGTCAAGGACAATTTTACAATAGATTCCTGTTAAAGTATAGTGATGAGTCACCATATCTATTTACAACAAAATGATAAATAGAGATACTTTTCAATGCAGAACCTCTCTTTCTTAACAAAGAGGGTTGAATTTAAAAGACAAGGAAGTCCTCATTCAGAAAGACGTCAAAAAGATTCCAAGATGAACTAATATGAATTCCTAAACTACGAATTTTGTTTCAGTGTTATTTTCTATAAGACAACATTTAATCATATAAGCTGCATCGTCAGTGTGGGTTCCACACCTCAGTTTATGCCAGGTATCATCAGGGAGTCCCAAAGAAGCCTAATTCTGGAAACATACAGAATTAATGAGTACTTCTGGTGGCAGTCCTCAAGGCTAGCAATGTATTTTTGATCTTGCCTTTGATTTGCTAACTTTTTCAAATGTAGTTTTCATCCTAGTTCATGCTAGTGTCAGTGTATGTGAGAACTAAATCAGCGTTTGTTCATCCAGTGTTGCTTCCACCAGATGGAACTGTGGCGTTCAGCCTGTCCTGGGGATAGCTGTCACAGAAACAGTAAAGAGTCATCAGCTGGTGACGGCTTTTGGATAGCACTGACATGGATCAGATAAAATCTGTGAATTGAAGACTTCTATTTTGTGTCATTAATTTGTTACAAGTTACTGGTTTTTTTTTAAATATTAATCTAAGTTATTAATTTATGCAAAATTTTCTATAAATGCAAAATTTTCTATGCATGTATTACACTTCTGTATATGTGCAGGAAAAAAAAAAAAAGCTGGAATTAATCATAGATACAGCTCCATAGCTTTGGGAAAACCAGCAGCTCATCACATCTTCCCATTAGGACAGGAGAATAGTAGAGATTTATCATCTTGTCTTTCACAAGGGTAGATGTTAGAGCACAGTGGACTGAGATGCCAGCAAAAAGTAGTTGGAGACTGTACTGGTATCTTAGCATATGTTTCTGAAATGCTTTCTGTAATCAAACAACGAATGGCTCATGATCTGTTGTGAAGCCACTGATGGATTATCTCTCAACCCCCCTACCATGATGAGTAAAAGCTCTGGAAAAGACTGCTAAATTATAAAAGAGTTTCCTAAAAATTCAGCACCAGCAGATTATCTTTGAAGTGAACTTTCTTTAGTATTTTTCTGATTTCATGTGACTGGGAAGAATTCTCTCTTTATGAAAGGTCTTTTACCCCAGAGCCAAGATGCTGATGGCTGATGAAAGTGTTACAGAGCCTTGTTACATTCAGCAGCTTAGAAGCCAATGAAAATTAATTTTTGTCTTTTTGCACTGTTTTTTTTCTTTCCTCCAGAGGTCTTTGCTATTGGCAGGGTAAGCTGTTAAATGCTTCTTTAATCTGAATCAGAAGACTTTTCACACAAGGTTTAATATTTTTCTTTTTAAGTAGCCTGTTATCAATTGAAAGAAGGCTGAGAACTAGAGAGGCTTCATTTACCTTACCAATGACAAGAACCGAGCGGAAAAAAAGTAATTTCAATGTACTATTGACAAGTGTTGCAGCTTCCTGTGATTAAAAGCTGCATTACATGTGGACAGCAGTAGTGGACACTATTGTTTGAAAACTGTGGCCATATACAGTACTTTAATAGAGCTGTAAACACATGGGTGATCAATACAAAGTAAGATTTTTTAGAACTAAGATTTCAAGTGAAAGAACAGACGGGTGAGAAGCAAGAGAACCTTTATGCCTTGTTTGGGAAGAAGACAGCAATTCTTGGACTTCGGTCTTTTCGTCATTGCCCTGGCAGATCCAAGATCATCAGTTTTAAGCAGTGGCATTGGAAAGTTTTTTAGATGGTTTGCTGAGGAGCAATTTTGGAAACTACTTCATTGTACTTCTATCACTCTTTCATTAAGAAACAATTCATAGTGAGGCAGAACATTGCAAGTTGAGGATTGCTTCCTCTCTTTTTCAGGCCTTACATTGCAGTGAACCACTGCATGACAAGAGCCTTAGGCATTTTAGGAGCCCCTATGGTGTCTACACATCAATGTCAGCTTTTTTAACTTTCCAACTTGAACTAATTTCTTGCTCTTCCTTGTCTTCACTACTACCTTATAGAAGACAGACGCAACACTGTGACCTGCTTTGACAGACATTTAACTGTTGCTTTTTCATGTGTCTTGCTGTTCTTACCAAAGCTGAAATCTGAATATCCCGGCAGAGCAGTTGAAGACCTATAAGCTGGTACAACAAACTAATGCTGTTACAAAATTAAACTATAGTGCTGAGGTTTATGTGGAGCAATCTACTTCAATTACTTGAGAAGATGCAGATTTTTCCTATGCAGGCTGTATTTCTCCTTGAAGAATACCTGTTTTCTGTCTCCATTACTTGTATCCTGACTGATCTAACCACAAATCTCATTATTTTCCCAAAACAATCAGCTTTCAGGTGTGCTTCAGTTACAACCAGGAAGCTTTTATTATGCCAAGTGTCTTTAATAAAAAAATAAAAAAGAAGTGCTTTTTTGAAAACGTATATGGTGAAGATATCCTTAAATGAATTAACAGGTTCTTAATTTTCCCTAATATTTAGACGCTCTCTGTCACAGCACAACTTTCTTCTTCTTACTTTTCACTAACACCCTACCTCTCTCAAATAAGGTGTGAATTAGTCTTTCTTGCCTAATTTAGTCTTGTGTGTGTTCATGTCAATACACCTCTCTGTTTTGTATACTCTTGTAATAAAATGCGTAATTTATGATGTACTGATGTTCCACTCAAAATTAAACCACGCTTTTTTTAGCCTCACAGCTGTCCTTCTACACTTTACAGACCCACAGTTCTTATTATTTCCAAATCAAAGGAAGAAGCAACCTTTGCACATGATACCCATGGAGATTACACGATCTGTGACAAAGCATGAAGATGGTTGCAAACTGGATCTCTAATTTGAAGGTAATTGCACTCTTAGCTGTAAAGTGATCATAGTAATCGGTAATATGAGAGTCAGATTCACTAGCGATCTCTCACTATATTATTAACCAAGGCAAAAAACCCACATGAAACATATACATCAATTTGGAACCATATTTCAGTAATGGCAGAGATCTTACTCTGTTGTGCAATTGCAGGGGCCTTCTAAGTCATTCTGTGTCCAGTAATGTAGCTTTTGTGTGCTAAATTTAGGCATCCACCATGAGGTTAGTGGCCTTTTGCTTTTGGGTCTTATGGCAGTGCATACTTTTTTCCCAAGTACTTCCTACAGCAGTTATTATCAGTAGAGGTGAACCAGTTGGAAGAAGTGGAGAGCATTAATGTAGAATTTATGGTGGCCTGAGTGTTTGCTGTGTGCTGCTGAGAAACTGCTGGTATTTTGAGTGCCCGTTGTCTAGTTCTGTTAAAATCAGTTAGGCACAGGAGAGTGGTGAGAATGTCAGAGGTTATCAACGGTAAGTCTGGCCTGAGCGTTTTGTTTCCTTAATTGCAACAGAGGCCATTTTGGCAACAGCTCTGTAGCAGATAAGGCATGACAAGCCTGTGTTCACAGTGGCCTCCTGGTTGAAGATTTTCAAGCTCTCTGAAAGCTTGGGTTTTGAGGATAGCATTCTTTTCCTTTTGAGCAAATCTGCTGATAATGTTTGGGTTTGCAGGCTTGTTCTTATTGTGTTTTATTTCAGGGCATTATAAACTAGCTGTTATAACAATAAGTTATTATTTAAATGATATATGTCTGTTTATGTGCAAGTGTCTGTATCACTGAATAAACATGATCAAGTAAAATAATGCCTATTATTCCTACTTTTGGTGATATACAAAGTTTCTAGAACTGCAGCATTGGTATCATTTCATTTGAAGTGACATCGGATTGCACCAGGAAGGGAAGTTACATTTCTGAACATCACTTATTTGGGTGCCCTAGCTGTAAATGAGCTGTACTGTATTTCACTAGTGAAGAAACTTCACATACAAAAGCATATTAAATGTAGGTGCATAAACAAAAGAAAATGCACCTATGAGTTTTCGTGTCTCACTTCAACTACTTACAGATATAAATGTAAAGACCAGCAAACCAAGGTCCCACATGGGTTTGTACAAGTCCTAATGTCTATGCATTCCTGAAACAATGACTTAATTGAACTTCTTTTGGTTGGTTCTGTAAGATAATAATATTCTTTAGTTAATCAGTCACTGAAAGCTAATTCAATGAATTTGATTAATGTTTGGAATAGTCTTAATTTTATTTAACAGATTCCCAAATCCAGGTAATTAAGGTTTAAATACCCGTGGAAATTGCTTAGAAAAATATTGAAGGTTGCATGAACTTTTGTTGCATATTGGTAAAGTTAAAACCTTGTCATGAGACTGCCTTTCTGAAGAGGTAAACTATGGTTAAGAAGCCAGTTCATGGTAAGCTCTCCATCACACTTAAGAGCAAGCCAAAAAGGAAAAATAAAAACCAAACCCCAAACATTGCCCCCCCATCATGTCACACAGGTGTATGTCATTGCTGTGTTAGGTGGGATTTATGATTCCACCAGCTATGTTAGGGTATGGAGGCGAGGGTTAACATGACTGTCTGTGTGATGGCCTTAGATGTGACCCTGCCGCTCTTTTTGAGCTGTTGGAAGACATTGCATTGCTGTTCTATACAAGTAGCTCAGAAATATCAAGTGAAAAAGAGCTCTAAATACCTCTTCCTTCAGCCTAGTGTGGATGTTCTACTGGAAAATATCTTGAAGATATTGGTTTTGGACATAAAAAGCAATAAAAGTTTGCTACATTTGTTATATTACAGTGTCCTAAAAACTCAGATGTCCATCAGCCCAGGGGATGACGTGAGCACAGTAGTGACCCAATTTCAACCATTTTTCCAGGGAGATAATGGAAAGGATAAGAAATGGACTCTGAACAGGCTAGAAATAATGAAATGACACATACAGATTTGAAAAAATATAGTGAACTATATGCAGACAGATTTCAGCCAAATATATGGTCACAAGCTTCTCACTCGTGGTTAAATTTATACACTACCACTTGACAAAATGCGAAGATGAGTAATGCAGTGTGAGGTATAGCACATTCCTTTTAGGGCAGGTAAGGACACAGCTGTTCACTCTGTCTTCCAGCAATACTGATGTTTGGTAGTATAACAGACAATTCTTGACTTACATGTAGGAAGAAGGGAGGAAAAAAGTGTGAATGAAAATGTTAACTTTCTGTAAAACTCAAAAAAGGCTCAGCAGAAATTCAGGCCTGCTCTTATTTTAGCTGATCTGATTAACCTATTTATAATACTCCTACTACTATTACTAATGACTGATTATGTGACTCCTTTGAAGTTCTTTGAAGGATGTCTGATCCTAAAAACCATGCCAAGTTCTGCATAGTTAAGCTTGTCTGCCGTAGGCTTTTGTACCCATTATAACCAATTCCCTGGAACTATTCAATGTTCTGGAGCCCCTACACCTTCCCCCATGAGCTTCCTTCAATCTCCGGGGACTCCTTTATGGTATAGCTTCCTTCCTGAGGAACAGCGCTCTTGCAAAGAATAAATTTTGACTACCAAAACTGATGGGAGATTTAGAAGAAAAACAACATCGTCTTCAAGAAGACCCATGATGGCTTGATGCCTAGGCTTCATAACAGCGTTGACCCCAGAGGCATAAAACTGGAGCTGCTGAAGGATAATTCTGAGCCAGGCTTGATGAGTCTTGTATTTAATTTTTGCCTAAGTGAGAGAGAAGGAACTGTTTTTAGGTTGTTTTTCTTCCACCCCCCACCCCCTCAGATATTTTTAACCGATGCAAATAACCGCTTGTTTCTACCAGAGTGGTTGACGCCTCTGAAATGGTCATTTTTCCTTTTCATTTTTTCTGCCAGTGGTCAAATCTAGCATTAGGGTGCAATGTGAGTTCCCTGCAGGAAAGCCACTGAACAGAAGATTGTACAACCTGTGTAGAAGACCGCTGTGTTACAGTTTCTCTCTTACCTGTACATTGTGGGTGCAGGAGTCTTTCGGTGTACACCATGGGCACTTCCCAACCCCAGTGCACCACTACCTTCCCACTTCACCCACTCTTCATCCACCTTCTGGCTTCCCCAGAAATGCAAGGAAGCAAGAGGTCTGGAGGAAGCATCCTGAACAGGTACCTTATTGGGATGATATCTGTATCCTGAGGTAAGCAAACACAGCTTCCCTGAATTTGGTATGCAGATCTTATCACAGTAAAGATTATACAGGTATATCTATCAGGAAGAATTCTTCAAATACAATCACAATTTGGGCCACTTCTGAAATTTCTGCTGCACCTCTGGGTAACAAAGTAGGGTGCAGTTTGTAACCAAAAGATGGTGGGTTTTTTTCTAAGTAGGACAGATACAAGAAGTCACTATTATGGATGACCCCAGGTGTTTTAAAATATTTTGGCATTAAAAAACCTTCTGTATTTATTTATATCTATTAAAAGACTCAGACTATTTCAAGATTAAGTAAAGCCATTGAAGACCTTGTAGAAGGTCTTGCTAGTCAAAAAAATAATAATAAAGACTTAGCTCCAAAGTCTTGAAGAAATGTCCTCAAAAGATTGAGAAACTCTTTATTCCTCACTTGACTAGACTGAAACTTTCATATATCTATATAAATGTGCTTATAAATATTTTGAGAATACAACAATAAAAAGATTGTACATCTGAAATGAAAGTTATATCAGCAAAGACACATGCCTGCCACACTCTTTGTGTGAAGTCCCTGCAAGAATAAGATGCATTAGGAATTCAAGATAAGGCCCCAGAGTTCAACAGGACACCAATTACTGTGTATGAGTTATGAAGTACTCCTATTGTTTCCCTCTGAAATATTTTTTGCGTGAGTTTAGTACACATGAAAGATATGAGAATGACAGCTCTGGAGAATGAAGATTTCTGTTTATCTGTATAACAGGCAAAAAAGCAAGCAGGCAACAGAGAAATGAGCTTCCTCAGCACAGTTCTGGAAGAAAATCTCTACAAGTGGGAGCATATATTTTGACCTTTATTAAATAATCTGAAGAAACCATACAGGCACAGTGAGTCCAAATAATCACATTCTCTAAACGTATCCTGCATACAAACCTAGTTACGTCTATTCACAGTTGCTTTAGTTATTTAAAAAAAAAAGACAAAGGGAGCCCCCTCTAGAATATTCACAAACAACTAAAAAGGATATTATCCTCTTTTTTTTTTATGTACTCCAACACTTCAGTTGTCATGCTTACTCAGCCTTTGACCTTTCTGTTCACACTGCTACAGTGCCATTAGTGCCAAAATATTTTTTTTCTAGTTTGCAGAAGCAACCACCTCCACAGCAACTCCAAAAACCCTGCAGCTGAAATACAACCGCTGGACTGTAACAATGATACAACAAAGCAACAGGAACTGGGCAATAGTTGTATTGTCACTAGAAGTCCATGCCATGACTTTAGAGTTTTTCTAGCTGTTTTGGTAACACAATGGCAGGAAGCCAGTTCACTGAGCAAGGCTGTTTCTGTGGTTTGTTTATTACCCTTTTTTCTTTTCTTCTTTTTTTCTGATTCACATCAGCAGCAGGTACATAGTGCTGGTGACCAGGCCACTCTCTGATCTTGGTTCTGTGGCACTTTTGCACATGTCTAAGAGAGCAAATGAATAGTCATACATTAACATGTAGGTGCCATCCTAGTGCAACTTAGTCTTTCAGACACAATAATCACCCTTTTTTATACCTAATTCTAAGTTTTAATGGAGACTGCCAGCAGCTAGAAAGCAAGCTATTTTTCCCTAGAAACCCTCGGATAAATTATAAGACATGAACGCCACTCAGTGCGATTTTGCAAACAAGACTAAGCAAAAATTAATGGCCATCACTTGAATGGCTGTATGTTTTGAGGAAAATATGCTCCAGGGCATATTTGCATTTGCAAATTAACAATTAATCACCTTGAAACACCCCAGTGTGGACAGAGAAGGATGGCACCACTCCAACAGTACAGCTGTTGGAGAAACCTTTAATTATCTGTATCACTCCGAATCATCGACAATGTGGAAGGGAGGGCTTGTCCTGCTCCCGTTTCAAACGGGTGCTTTTAGATGGCTCACATTTTCCTCTGCAACTTTCTTGAAAGACACCACAGTCCCCCTTTGATCATCCTATTTTGTAATCAATAGCCTCGTGTTTCATTATATAGGATCCAGGCATCTCTGGACAGTATTGTTATAAATCTTGATGGATGACAGAACATTAAATGAATTGCTGTAAATTTTAAGTGGCTGTATTCTGGCACTGCTGAAGATACTCAGCAAGCATGTAAAATGAGATGGCAAATGCTAAGCAAAATCATAGTAATAACTGAAATCAGAGGTCTGATTAAATAATAGACATATTTTTTTGTTGCTGAATTTTAGTTTCCCATATCAAGGAAAGGAAATAAAATATAGATGGAAAGAAATTTTTATATTTTGACAGCGTGACAGTGTGGTTTTTTGCATCACACTGGATTAGTTGCAATAAAATGCTTTCCTTCCTTTCTGCGGTTTAGACTTCATGATTCGGGACGTCTTTTGCAGTCCTGTGTTTCTCTCTTTTTTTCATCCTTTCTTTGAAGAGAACAAAGACTTTTAATTTTAGGTGAACTAATCATAAATAAACCCCAAACATGTGTCTTTACTGTAGGCTGTTGTATAAAATTGGATTGATCTTCAAGCATTCTGACCACTGAGAGCTCAGACTAATTTCTGGATGCTAAATCTCTTCAAAATTAGGCTCTGAATGTGCTTTAGTGTGAATTTTGACAGGGATCTTTTGGTGTGCAGTGTGTGATTTAGATGTACAAGATTTGAGACTGAGATGATCAGTGTGTGGCAGTCTACATAAACATATCTTTAGCTTTAAGCACCTGAGCAGTCAATCTGGTTTCAGATCTTATGCCTAAGACTAAGGCTGCGCTTATGTGGAATAAACATGCACTTTGTTAGAATAGGGCATGAGGGTGCATTTCACAACAATGAAAGTAAAATGTATCAGTCACAAAGATGACACGTCATTTGCTTCAAAACAATGTATGCAGTGTTTCCTATGAAATGTTTATGGCACTTCTTGCCTTGGGGCCTTTGCTTCTGCTTTGTCACTCACCTGGTAAGTTCCTCTGCTTGGGGCCCACATTCTGTCAAATCCGTTATTTGGAAATGTCACCAGAGCAATGACGTAAGAGGGAGGTAAGAAGCTGACATATAAGGCTGCATACAGCAAAGCTCTGTTGCTCACGAATGATCTGTGATAGGTAGCTATGACAGGAACAGCAAAACCTCTCTCTTTTAAACACAGTGAGATCAGCTCATGTGAAAGTGATAAGCTCCTAATTCCGGACTTGTGACAATACATTTTATAGTGTCTATCTTTCCACACAAAGATTTGGGCTTGATTCAAAGTACGTTTATAGCTATCTTAAACCAGTATGACTGTGGATTTCAGTGGCTTGGTCTTATTTCAGATTTGAGTAGTGATCACTAACTAATCTGTTACACCAGTTTTATGCTAATGAATCGGACTCTAATTCTAAAATGATATCTGCCATCTTTTCATTCTACTGTACATCACCTGGCAGCTGCATATGTAGTTGTTATGTAATTTATGCTTTGCAGGTGTCAGTAACTCCATGTCAGAAAACAGAAAGATGCTTGGATGTATTTGGTAATTACTGTGTTACTAACAGGGTAATTGCACACTTATTTCTGCCTACAAATTACATGGTAGTCGCACTCAGAATTACTATTAAAGACATCTTCAGCAGTTGCTAGTGAATAATTGCTTTTTAATTACAATATAATTACATTCTTATTACTGTCTGGTAGAATAAAGCACTGCTTGATTTTGTATACTTTGTGGCATTGTCACAGCAGCCAAAAGTCCATGGGTGTCATTCGCATAAACACTGCTTGTGGCAACTCACCAAAATGTTTGAAAGTGCTTTTACCTAAGAATAGGAAAAGACTATCTCTAAGGACATGGTACCCTTCTTTGAGTTAACAGTTTGTCATGTTAGTAAAGCCCCTCTCAGTTAAGGTTCAGCCTGCCATGGTTTTCAAATATCGTTGTGACTTCTTTGTTTTAAGCTGACAGAAACGGTATCCACAGGTAGACCAAGGATAAGAGTTCGCACAGGAGCCTCCAGCAAGAAAATTCCAGCCCAAAGCTCCAAGTAACTGCATGACACTTTCCCATTGACTATAATGAATTGTCATCCAACGGCTGACTCTATGCTGCCCTACTGTAGTCTGTTTGGCTATGAATTTAAGAGCTGAGCTAGCGTAAAGCAACACTTGCCATGAGTTCCAGGCCTACAAAAGAAGATGAAAGTCAAAGTTTGACTTGTTCCTCGCGATTGACAGCTTCTGACAAATGGCAACACATAAACCTCAGGTGTCTAAAGGTTTAGAAAGAGCAGTGTTTTATTCACCTAATTGTGGTGTATAAAAAAAGTAGTAAGTATCATTAACTTTCACTCTGTCTTTGTTTATAAGCAGTGGAGAGCAGCAGAATATTCAAAAGGTAGATCTGATTTCAGGGAGGTCCACCCAAAAGGAATCCCAGGGAATACAACTGACTCAGTCTACACATCACACCAGGAGAAAACCCTTCTCCAGATCCATGGAGAAAAAAGCCTTTTACTGGCTTGAGATCAGATTCTGCTAATATTTCCTGAACTTTCTCAGCAAGGGGTATTTTCTTCACCGAGCCTAGCCTAGGGGAGCTAGAGGCTTTTAGCTACAGCATCACCTTATCAAGAACCATGGCCTCACTGAGATATTGTAAATCATGATTAAATACTTTACTGTAAGATTTTAGAGTCTGTTTTACTGCAGATACAACAGGAAAATTAAATGAGTTTCAATTAATCATCAAGATCTTGATAGCCTGAGTTCTGCAGAGTGTTAATCACAATTTAAACAAATAGGTAGCATTTTCAACCATTTAGAGCATGGTGTGCTGTTCAACTTGCTTTACAAATGAATGAAATTCTTCCTGGAAAAACAAAACAAACTAAACATAACCAAGCACTTGAGAAACTCAATCTCTGTTTTGACTTCTGCATTGTAAAAAAAACTTTCTGTTTGCTAGTTTGTCATTCTCCCTAGTGGCACTTTCAGGCAGTGCTTATTCACATACCTTGCCACTTTCAATAACGCACTGATTTGCAGATAATGGGGAAAATATTTTCTATCTATCTCAAGTTTCAACCTGAATCTGATCTTTCATACAGGCAGACAGTGAAATGATTAAATGTAATAAAGATCTAAAGGTTTCTAGCTAATCATAGGTATTGAAAGAAGATAAATACTTTCAGTTAACATTCAGCTACATTTTCATAAAGTCCTTCTAGTTGTCCATTCTGCTTGCATTTTGTCCTCTCAAGGATAGTTTATGCCTTGCTCACAAATTCTCTTATTAATAGAAGAAGTTGCAATTCAAAGAGCCGTCAACAGTCACTGTGAACAGAGTCACCAAAACTATTTTCTTTTTCACTTAATCCTTTGATTTGAGTTCATTTAATCTAACTTGAAGGGCTGGCAAAATAACAATAAGCTAAAATACTGGATTTGTTTGTTCTTAACTGATAATACATTTTGTCTGAGATCAGAATTTTCAAAATGACTTAGCATGCATAACATATTGGCAGTTTTTATTTTCAGAGACCTCCTTTTTAATCTAAAATATTGCAGTTTATTTTTGAAACTGAATTGGTGGGGTGGACAAAAAAACTGCAGTCCACTCAGTGGTATTGCAAATACTTCAATGGGAAATGCAACTTTTGAAAGCAGTATCATTTGCTAAAGGACATTTGCTAGCAGAGAGAAGCATGAGACAGAACTATTGTCTCAGCTCAACTCTGCAGTCTCAGCTCAACTCTGCAGCACAGTAAAGTCTAGAGCGTGTGTGTGTTTGGGATTTAGAAATTAAAGATCTTCTACTGAAATGCTATGATGAGATTTGAGTGTTTAAGTAAACAAGGAACTGCTGGACTCCCAATATTCTCAGAAGCCAACATCAAATGTATAAAACAATGCTTTCTTCATGGTCTTTGGGATGCTTAGCATGATTTCGCTGAAGTGTATTTATGCTTTCTTTATACTGGAAGTTTTCACTAACTTTTTGTCTTTCTAGTGTTGGAAAACTGGTTTTGATCTTTGCTTGTGATCCACCCAGTACCTAGATCTAGATAAATCTGCATCGTGGTTTGTAAAAGCTAGGAAGGGTTAACTGGAATTTCTGACTCTACTGGCAGAGAAGTGCAGTCATGAGGGCTCCCCATTTTGGAGTTAGATCTCCAGCTAGAGGGTACGTGCTCAAACACAACAGCTTCTTGGAATAAACTTTTTCACCTTGAAAGCTTTTTGCTGAAGCAGCAATCTTCTGTCAAGAGCATCGAAGCAGAGTGATATATAGCGTGGAGAGAAGCAGCAGCTGATCTGGAAAAAGGCCCATTTCAACTTGACGCATTCATCCTAAAAAGATCAAGTAAAACTTTCAACCTATATACTCTTGATTCATGCATGCTCCATTACTGGAAGAACTGAACCTTGAGTAGTTCCACTAATCAAAAGAAACATAAAATCAAAACATAGGATGAAAATAAAGAAGACTATGGAAAAATCTGGTGGACTGAGGCAAAAGACTGCAAAGAAGGAGACATGAGTTTGCAGCTTGCTTCTGTCTTACATTTATGACATTTGAACAAGTCATTTAAGTTTTCTGTACTTCAGTACCCCACTTACGACACAGGAATAGCAACCCTTCCTCAGTTTCCCTTTTCTGCCCTGTCTATTCAGCCTGTCAGATGTTTGGCACATGGGCTCATCTCTCAGTGTCTAATTACAACGTTCCAGTTTGATGGGGATGTCTGGCTGACACACGTAATTGATGCCAATAATGCGAGTCAGAGGTGTTTTACACAGGCATTTCCTGTGTGGTCAGGATTTACAGCAAGTGATCATAAATGGCAAACACAGTGTTACCCCCTCATTCCCTCTCCACACAACCTTTGAGTCCGGTTTCTGTTTTTTTGCTGAACTGTCTTAGCGTGCAGTTAGGAGCCTCCTTTTTAAAGTCTACTTTTGATTCGATCTCTTTGTGTCTGACTATGTGTTCAGGGTTTCTTGAAATTTCTGTCTATGTAGACTTGACGTTTACAGATATGCCTCCTTTCCTAAGCATAGTATTGCAAGCTTTCCTGTAGCCCCATTAAAAGAAATAAAAAAGACACTAGAGTTTAATTAGGCTAGTGTCATGTATACAGTTGGTTTGGTCTTTACTATTAACATTAATAGAGAGCCTTATTTACTTAACAGTGTCTGTGTGCTGTATCTGTGCATGGTCTGGGCAGAAAGGCTCAGGGGGAAAGGATATTCTGAAGAAAGTTGGTGTGAATGGAGTTCTCTGCAAAATACAGACGTGGCACATCTTGTACCTGTTTTATGTGTCAGACACTTTATGGGAGGAAGTAGAAAATGCAGCTGGAGATGAGGAGCAGCACGGGAAAGAGAGGGGCATGGGTAAAGCCTCGAAGGTGGAAAAGCCTGAAGTGTATGAAGAGCAGCTAATTTGGTAGGCTGTATTGTCTGAGCAGGCAGTGATGGGAGGCAAGAGAATAGGGAGGGAAAACTGGAGGTGAAGATGAGTGCTTTTAGTTTTAATTGGATGGGGAATCCAGGAGGAAGGTGCCAGCAAGCAGCACCCAGGCAGCCATTCACTTTCAGTGTGTTCTTCTTGCCCTTTTCAAAAAGCTACCTGTCTTCACCAAATGTTCAGAATTTCTTTTACAAACATTGTCACAAAGACATATACGATCAGTTGTCTATAAATTGAAGCTTGCCTATGATACTTTCCTCTAACTGTGGATTTGGACACCATAGAGGAAAAAGATGTATTGCATGCGCACACTATACAGAAAAATCTGTTTACAAACAACCAGACGCTGCCTAACAAAGAGTGTTACATCATATCCAGAAAGAAAGAATAATTTCAGGCTGTCAGCATCATTTTAATTTTATTATAAAATGCCTCTAAAATGTGTTGTGACTAATCATATGAAAAGTTAACATTTATTTTTCAATGGGTGGACTTAGGTAGGCATAAGAAAGAATACACTCTCAACTAGTAAATCATTTTTATATTAGCCAAAGCAAAATCTTCACAGTGAATGTATGTAAATCACTAACTTTCAGTGCACCAAAGGGAATGTACTTCATGCTATAACTTAAATACTAATGAAATCAAGTGAAAATGATAGTCATTAGTCAGCTGTGCCTTGATAGGGTTCCCTGTGGACTGATATAAATTCACCATTACAGATGGATTCTCTCACAGTCCACAGTGAGCATTTAATCCTTCTGCAAAGCAGATTTAAATTTGATGTTTAATATGTGGTTTTTTCATTTCAGGTCTCTTATGTTTCCATATTTGCAGCTTGTGTTTAATCTTTTTTAAGTCACTCTAAGTTTTTTATCTGCATTCTCTCGGTTTTATGTGCATATTATTGGTCTATGCGAATCATACAGCCACAGGTATTAATGATAATCAGTGGAAGTGAACTAATTAGCACACAGCTCAGAATAATGATGTCTCTTACAAGCCAAATGACCCACTTTGGTTTCAGTTCATAAAAGGAATGTGTTACCCAATAGAAATTTAGGGGTAGCGTTTTGAATGTTATCCAAGCAAAGGACAGCTATAACCATTCCTCAGCTCTTTCCTTAGATTAAAATAACTTTAAATACTTTTCCAGCACCTTATTCTGACAGATTATTTGAAAATAAGGCAGCAGAGGCTCACAGGTGTGCACAAACACACACATTCACACATGAAACTTCTGAAATCTTAACTGAGGTCCTCTGAGAGGAGTGAGGAATGAGATTCTTGCCAGAATTCTTCTGAGTCAAATCCTACTGCTTGGTATCAGGAGTATATGCTACCCACTCAAGTTTTGTTCTAATGCTACCTCCTCATTCCCTTACAATTTTGTCAGATCTGCATAGGAAACACCAGTGGAGCAACACCAAACTTTGCTTTGAACAGAATCTTTACTCAGAGAAAACTCCTACAGAAATGAATAGGACCCCTTCCTCACATCGGAAAAAAACATAAAAGAATGGAAAATTCATAGCATTTCTTAGGAATATTGTGCTATCTCCAGTTTTTCTTGGCATACTACTATGTCTAGATAATATTCAGTATTAGACAATTGCCAGACTATGGAAGGAACAAAGCACAGTAGCAGTGTCCCATGTGTGCTCTGCCCTTGTATAATTGGAAGGGAAATCTCTAGGAGTAATGATAATTATTGTGAGCTGTGTGTTATATAGTGTTATAAATTATAAATCATAAGGCTATGTAAAGCCAAACCGGAGAATGAACATAAACATGGACTACGGATTGTCTATATGCTTAATAGTCAATATGTTCCCTGTCTAAGTTTTGGCTCTTGCAAGCCAGCACTTTCCAGCAGAACAATCAGGCATGGTTCAGGGCATGGCTGTATCATTCTCAAAAGGCAGCATGGACAAGGTAGCACAAGATGTGGTTCCCTCCAAACACGCAGAGTAAAGTTCAGTCCCTGAAATGCCCCTCCATATCTTCATTTTATCCTTAGGCATGCAAAATATGTCCCCCTGCCCTCTAGCCTTCCATCCTACCAAGCTGGTACTTTTCTTCATTTATTTAACACAGATGTACATTAAATGTCTTCTGCCTAGTCGATCTTTATACAACCCCCCCATATTATTACAAACTTATAAGAACTCCTTTTAGTACTGGATTTGAAGCATACCATGATGGTGGTGGTGTTGACGACACCACTGTGGCAGACAGACATACAACAGTTGTTCTCTGCTTCTTTCATAAACACTCAGACCTGATCTGATATCGCTTGGCAGACGGAGTGCTGTTCTCCTGTTCTTTTGATGGTGTCCAGTCCCTGGTGATGATACAAGCAAGTTGATGTGACTGACTTTCCTCCTAGCAATCAAAATCACACCTCCTCTCTAGCTGGGCTACATTTTCAGTCCTATTACAAGCCATTACAAGTATTATCGGTCTAATCAAGCTCTAGTCAGGAGTTCCCCAACCCTGCTTTAAATTAAACAGTTTATACTGACTGTGTTGAAGAGGAATTAAGCTAATTCCTATTTCCATATTGCAGCAAGATAAATTAGTGGAAAGCATCTTCACATATAACTCACGAAATTGTTACGTCTGAACTTTACCAGCGTGGGAAAAACAGACAGCTTTTGTATAAATCTATTGATTTAGAGCTTTTGGACTGAATTTTCATAAAGTTTGTCTTTTGACCTAGACTACTCTGTGTGCAAAGGTATAAACCATAGACATGTTGCTATTGCTACTAAAAATTTTATCTCAGAGCAATATGCGATTTGCATGCAAAATCCAATCAGAAAGCATTAAAGAGCAAGAGCAAACATCTTAGATCAGCCAGAGTTTTCAGCACGGTCCTGATTTACACAAGACTGGATGAGCAGCTGTGGGCTCGACGCGTGACTCCACCATTGTCATGGTCTTGCTGTGCAGTCTGTCATCCCGCTTCCCCAGGGCTCCATCTCCACAGTGTTTGTTTCCCACTCTTATCTTTCACAGTGGTCTGGCCTCTGCCCTGAGGAGCACTGTTAGGTGGGAAAGCATGGGGTAAGGGAGAGCAGTGAGTGCTTTTGAAACATGATGAATATGCCACTTATGTTCAGTTTACAATTAAACGATGTTGAGGCTAAGTATGCCATTTTATGACACATTTTGTTTTCACAGTTGCTGAGCAGGGGGTGAAGTGAAATTAGTAACCTACCATCTAAATCCACAACAAATAAAAAAAAGCAAACTTAAACTTTTTTTTTTTTTTTTTTTTGGTATGTAGCTACCCTTCCTAACAAATCTAGAGCTGCTGTCTCATAATTTATGCTGGCCTGATATGAGCTTGTTTTCTGGATGAGTGTGTTGGTTTAATTCTAGAGGCATCTGCCTGCAAAAATGCACAGAAGGAAAAGAGTGTATTAAGATTAGCCACTGCTTAGCAAATACTTGAGGGGGGAATTGTTAGGTCAGATTCTGGTTCAATGTTGTGGACCTACTGGGCTTAAAAGACTAGTTTGGCTGCTAAGGCTCGAAGCCTGAAAAGAAAGCACGAACTCAGGGAGTTCTGATGACAACTCTTTCCTCAGAAGAGACCTCAGTTTTTTAGAGAGCTCAGTCCTTGATGTGGGTATGTAAAGAAACTGGTTTAAGGCACCTGAACCTGGCAAAGGAGAAAGCTTTTTATAAAAAATGAGTATGCACACTATTGATATTTTAAAAAGAAATACGGTACTGACAGGGCAAGGGCTTTTTTGCTACTGATGACATATACACATTTTACTTTAAGAGGGTTTCCAGATGGAAGAAATATAGGCTTCTGAACTCACTTCAACCTATAGATAACTATACCTCAATGTACTTGATATTTTGCTCCAGGGCACTTAAAATGAGATCATTTTAATGATTATGGGGTAATAACTTTGATGTTATACATATATTTATCAATAACATCAATCATAATATATTCTTTCTAACAACCAGGACTTCATGTTTGATGCAATTACTTTTCTTGGGGTATTTCATAGTTTCTGAAGTGATCTCTGGTGGTCAATAATTTCAGTAAAATGGAGAAATAAAAGGAAATGGAGTAATAGAAAAAGTCAATTTTTCAAGGCCAGCTGTAAGACCTATAGTACCAGGTCCCTCTTTTTTATAGCTAGCTTATCTACAGAAGGTGTAGTGATGTCTAAGATGTCAGATGTCAGGCTCAGTTACTTTTCACAGCCTCTCTCATTTGCAGAGTCATAGTGCCAGCATGATCCACTCGCAGATAGTTGGTCTTTCCACCCTCACATACCTCAGACAAACCAAGGTAGCAGCAGCAGTGAGTAACATGAAGCTACAGGAACCAAATGTTCAGCTGGAAAGAAGTGCTGAAGCTAGGGCTTGCTGAGGAGAGGTTTATGGCCTCTAGAAGATATCTTCCAATAAATTTGAGTTGACAAGCTACAAGGGCTATGGCTTTGGCCTTTTTCACAGACAAAGCAAGTTCTCCTCATGCCTGGGCTCGTTAAAAGGGTGGAAAAAATCTGATGGCTAAAATTCTCAGGAATCATTTGCTCTCTCTCCCTGCTCTCTTTCCTCCCCTCAGGCCCTGCACACAGTCTGAAATCAGAATTTACTGCCATTTTGTTCATGATTCAGGAGGCAGTGACCTCCTTTCCCAGAAAAATAATGAATCATCAACACAAAGCACAGTAAAATGTGGTCTTTGAGTGGCCCTTTTTCTATGTCTGGCTATTTATCTAAGGACTGCAAAACACATCATGAGCATTAATGCCCATAAATTAACTGGCAGAAGGTGAGTTGATACTTCTAATCCAGAACAGATTCCTGATGCCTTCAATGGGATCAACTCTATTCTAACCCTACCACCTTCTGGTGGGTTGATTTAGCTGATGAAGAGACACTAGCTTAGCAATGTTTATGAACGTGCTCAAGGTCCTGCATGAGCACTGTGGCAAATCCAGTCATGAATGCAGACAGTTTAACTCCCACACCTGTGCCTCAAATACATTTTCTTGGTATGCTCCATGGATGTTACTCAGACAACTCACAGGAAGCAGATGTTTTTGTCAGAACTGCCATTTTTCTGGCAATAGCGTCATTTCAATGCGATGGCTATTTGAATAGCACAAATGAGTGGGAGCCGCACAACCTCCCTGTGCTTTTGTTGTATTTGTTTGAGAGTTTTCTTTCTGAATTTTAGCTTGAAATTGTATTTTAAAGGCAGTTTCTGGCTCCATTCACAGTAGCACAGCAGTTATTAATTCTGACTGCCCTGCTTCTCTTTTTCTCTTCTCTTTAACAAGTTTTTCACTAGCTTTCATCAGTGCAGATGAGGCTTGTGAACATGGCAAATATGAAATAGATCTGTGAGGCTCACTCATTAGACACATTTTACTTAAATGGGGGTGCAGCTTGCCATGGTGCCAAGCCAGTCAGTGCATACCAGTGAACAGCACAGCCAGACGTGATGAGAGAAGGGAACTGGGGTTTGCTCACTGCTGTGCCTTGTCATCACGCTGCCACATGCTTCGGTGGTTAACCTGTATTACTCACACAAGGCTAGACACATGGAGAGGGTTGTACGGTAGGCAGGATTCAAACATATAAATCCTAAAACTTTAACTTGATCTATGCATAGCTAACCTTAAAACATAAAACATTTACTTAGGCATACAGCTCAGGATCACAATGCTTACTACGCTTTGAGGGTCAAAAGTTTTCTCTTTCCTTGCACAGCGAAGTAATTTGATATGTAATGAAATGCTGCGTGCTGCTGGTCATGTGTGTCTGTACATATAGCTTTATACATACACCTGTATGCATACTCTGCAGCAGTGGTGTGTGTGTCTGCTTATGGCCAATATATGTCACGCACGAAGTGTGTGTATATGCGGTCTGTGCAGAGAGTATCAGGTTTCTCTGAAGCTCTGTGAAATACATGTGTTTTTTTCGTAACTAAGCTGAAGGAGAAAAAAGAGAAGACCAGTACAATACTTTTTTTTCTCCAGCATCTTTGCAATGAAATAACGCAATGTGAATGCTGCTACTGGTCGACAAAAAGTCCTTACACATCTGGTTTGTACCATCTGACATCCCATAGTGTATATCAAATCACTTTCCCTTTAGCCCTCTTTCTTTGCTTGCTTCACTGTTATTCCCATATGTGCAAATTATTTGGCATGCTAGAAAAAGGACCTGGGCAATGACTTTACTAGTGCTAATGAAATATTAATGTTTCCTAGAAAAAATAATAGTTCTTTAAGATATTTTATAGATATTGGAAGAAGAAAAGTGTCCCTTATTAGGTATTTTGTCCATTCTGCAGCCCTGTAAGATGTCTGTAATATTCTTCCCTATTTTGTTTTTGAAAGTTCGTAACTCTAGACCTTATTTGCATCACAAAGACTGCAATAGTGTTAGGGAAGGATATAGCGTACCTCTATTCCTAGATCAAGTAAACTTAAAATTTGATTAATTACATCTCTTTTTATATTAGATCTGCTTAAAAATTCTATTCAAACTATAATGTCATCATTAAGGCTGTTTCAGCATGGCAGAACTGACAATAGATAGTTCCAATATGTAATTAGGACATATAAAAATCTTCACTATAAACAGAATTTTAATACCTACGACATCATCAGAGGAGAGATTTTATTTTATGGATTGCTTTTATCCTATTTTGAGCATCTAGCATGAGCTGGTGTCTTTGTTAAAGTGCAATGAAACAATGACAAGATCAAGTCTACTGGCAACCAAATTGTCTCATGTCAGGAGCAGTTGTGGGCTTTTTTTCCCTATCAGCCTCACATCGTTCTTCAGTGCTAAGGCAATGCTGCAGCAGTTCTGATAAGATATGTAAGATTTAATAGTTTAGACAATATTCCACTCTTATTTAGCCAGTCTCTGTAATTTATTTTCCATTACTGATTTATTTCTTTTCACTAGATTTGAAGATAATAATAGAGCTAACTTATGTGTTGAACGGATAGGTATTAGAAGGGTATTCTTTATCTTTCTGTCCATATGGATTTAGCTAGCATTAATTTTCATTCGCAACCCTGAGTGCAAAAGGCACCCACAGAAATCTCATCCTGATGTTGCTCAGCGTTCTTACTGGAGTACAGAAGTGTCAAATACTATCAGGTACTAAATTAGCAAGGACATTTTCACTGAAATTTATTTCTTGGGTCTTTGGAATCCTTGAAATCACTCAAAGTCCTTGTTGCTTTTCAGGTACCCTATTAATCTTTATAGGGTTTTATTGGCATTGTTGGCTGCAACTTTCCTGCTCTTCTTTCTGGGCAGATGTGAACAGATCACAAAGGGGCAGGGATCCACATCTAATTCAGAAGAATCCACAAAAATCTTATTAAAAGCAGTCATAATCACAAAGTGTAAATGAGGCGCAGGGTGCTGAATTATGCCTGGATAAAGATAGCATCTTACTGCTGACTTACCTTTGCTTCTCTCTAAGTGTGATTTAAAATCTAATAAAGAAGTGGTTCAGAGCTGGGTGAGTGATTCATATCAAAACTCAACATCTATCAAAAAAATAATAGTAATAGTGAAAAATAATTTAAAAAAAGGAAGAAAAGGAAAGCAAAAAAGCTTGGAACCAGGAGTAAGGAGTATGGTAGGGGGAGGGAAGGAGGTGGACTGCAATTCTAAGACCCCATTTGCAGGGAAACAAAGAGCAATCAATGTAATAGCAGTATAAAGCAGTCAAAAAAGGACAAAGGCTGCAGTCTGACATCTTTTATTCCTGAGCCCAGGTGGAGCTATAATTGGCAGCCCCAGCTTGGAGACAAATACAGTGCAAAAGAGCTGTTCCCTTGGAAGAGCAGACAAAGAAGTGTCTTGGGTTTTCAGAAGAACAGTCAAAGAATATATCTAGTTCTTTAGGGAGGAAAAAAATTGCAAAAAAAAAAAGTCAAAGTGGCCATGAGGGTATAAAATCTTGGCATGTTATGAAACTTGGAGCTGGAACCTATGAATTCCACAACTGCTTCAGCTCCCTTTACCTTCCTGCTCACAGTCCTTATGGAGTAGCAAGAACAGTCAGCTAAAGAGTGCCTGACATCCTCGCAAAGTGTTGCTGGCCATATCTGCTAATTTGGGTGTCAAACGCTGACCCCTCTGTTCACAGTTAACAGGGATGACAGAAAGTCTGGGCAGGATCAGTCGTAATCACTGGCATTTAGATTTAACTCGGGCAGAATGGCTGCTCTCTTGCTACACAAGAAAGAAAAGGCATTTTGCCACTGAGTATCCTCAGACACTGCTCAGAATTGCAGCTGTAAAGCCTCTTCCACAAAGAAGCACACCCAGCCTTTGTGTCAAAATGTGAAAATACCAAACATAGGCAGACAGATAATATATCCTTTTCAGTCATTTACCATCAATACTTTGCTTCTCTATTTTATCCTGGCTTCAAATATGTAAATTTTTTTTTATTAAGTTCATGAAGTACCTCTGAGGTACACACCCTAAAGAACACAGATTTGGCGATAAAGAGTGCTTTATTCCTTTTCTGAAAAAACAGCAACAGACCTCAAGAAAAACATCTGAAAATGTATAAAAGACAGCATCTTGGGAAGAAGAGCAGCATTTACAGCCTCTCCTAATAAACTAGTTTCTTAGGGAATAACTGCATTAAAATTAATCAGACACCTACACTTCAAATTAACCAGCAAAAAATGCTCATTTTCTTTTCAGACACTATATGCAAGTGTGCTGAACTATCATTTACTCAGTGGGGGACACGGATAAAAAAGGAACATAATATAAATGCATTGGTTTACTCCTTTCTTCTGGCCAAGAATAGATCAGGTATAAAGACTTCGTTCTCTGAGATTTTTAGTTTGTAGTCATTGACCTTCTCTTTCAAGTTTTAACGTGAATTTTGGGTGGAAAATATTTTTAACCTCTAAAAAGTTCAGCAATTAGTTGTTGACCTTCCAACAAAAACATGCACATTTATGACCTTAGAAAACCTTTTTAAAGTGTTTTTTTATGTGTGTGTGGGTATGTGTGTGTCTGTATCTGTCTGTGTGTGCAGATTCACGGCACACCTTCAAACAGGATATAGTGACCATATTGGGCTCACTCCAGCATTCTGTTACCAGTAGTGGCCATCAGCAGATGCTTGGAGTAAGTGCAGTGTGTATGTGATGTTTACATGTACTATATTTCTAACATAAGTATTTTCAGCTGAGAGAATTTACTGAGCTGGATGTGGTTCCTGAGTGCTGAATAGTGCTCTCTGTGTTTAGCATTCAAACATTTGTTCAGTGTATTGCTGAACCCATGCAGACCTTTAAAACTTACAAATTTCTTTCCAAAAAAGATAGCTGTTTTTTGGAATTTAACCCATTGGCTAAATCCTGCTGGGATTTAAGTTGCAAGATCATGCAGAGTTGTTCTAGGAAGCTAGTAACTGGTTTCCATATAGATAGAAAACAAACCTTCCGTCAAGTCCTAGTGTCACATCCAGCTGACAGGGGAAAGACTGTGACCACACAGATAGATTAAACACACCTGGATCAATCTCTTTCACGCCAACAAGCACAGGAAACCCTGCATCCATATAGCAATGTATTTCATCCATCAACACAGGGTCACCCCATATGTATTGCCTGTTGGAAATGGTTCTTGTCCTGGCTAATTCTCAAAATATACCTGAAAAATTTTTAGAAAGTGTTAATGTAAGAATGCAAGTTGGCTGGGTCAAAAACATGCAAGAATTGTTTCTAGATGCTTAATATTATAGAGGAACGAGTTCCTGTGCTTAGGAAGATGTCCAGGCACCCTTTGATTTATTACCACGATTGCAGCCTTTGAGAAGCAATAACTGTTGGGAACAGAGTTCCTTGCCTTGTTTCCTAACCTGCCATCGCAATCCTAACTGCTGTTCCTGATGACTTCACTCCGCTCGTGCCTACCCTGCCATGAATCCCTTCTGCTTCTGCATCTTCAGCCTGAACTCTGTGTCTCCTCTTTGGCCTATTGTTTGTGGAGTTTATAGTTAAGTCTCCATGCAGCCTTATAGCCACAATATTTGGTGTTCCATACAAGAAAAATGAAATTCCATTTAATTATTTTCAGTCCAGATTGCGTGATGCAGTCAGTGATGTTCCTCATCTTCAAATGTATCTTGTGAAGTGTAGTCTTTCTTCAGTACAAGGAGAAGAGAAAAGTCTTTAGACGAAGTCACTATGAAGAGAGATGGATGCGTATTTCATGGGTGTTTCCTCATGGTGGGGAAATCACGCAGGTGTGTCCTGCACCTCAAAAATCTATGTCTAAGCTGTACTTTAAGTGCTTCAGAGACTATTATTTGCTTTTGAGGGGAAATGGTATGTCCAGTCTTGTGTCCATATAGCTTGTGTCTGCTCCGCTTGGAAGACAGTGTGTAAGCTTTCAAGCTGCCTAGTGGGAATAGCTCCTGAGAGGTGCTACGCCCTAAACCACAGCCACGCATTGTCTGGCGTGTGCCAAAACTGTGCTGAGGAGTGTGATAGTGATAAAAAAATGCAATGATCTTGGTGCAGTACTTAACTGTATTTCAGACTGTTCCCTGACCTTATTTGATATGGTAGAATAGGTCTAGGTTAAGGTATTCCTCTGTTAACCTCCATACATGTGACCTCTTCGCATGTTCTGTCTACAAAAGTAGCAACAACTGCAAACAGCTGTTTTTTCTGCCTGAGCCTCTCTCAAGTGCAGCAGCAGATTAGGTGTTAGCGTGCCCTCATTCTAATCCCTTTTCTGTTTCAGACAGATCCATATACATCTCACCATGTGTAAAAACCAGGATGTTAAATGTGAGTATCTAATAAAATACATAAAATAGGTCTCAATCTTCTAAATAACATGTCTCGTAAAAGCAAAAAGGGGGAGGGGATGGTAACAGTTGCTACACGTGGAGGTGTTGGTGAGCAGTCAAAGCATCGCATGCACATAGACCACAGCCCTTGATATCACCTCGGATATGCGCAACCTGATTAGAAGGGTCAGCTCAATGAGTTCAATGAGAAAAATCTGTTTTAAATTCTGTTAAATTCTACTCAACAGGGTAGCTGAATTTTTCACTGACTGACTTTGCTACTGGACCTTCTATTGCTGCTAGGCCTGAATGTCAGCCTGCACTTGTTTGCTTAATGTCATACATCAATTATAAAATGACATGTCTCATTGGAATCAGTGTAACCAGGTCGATGAAATGTACACCATAAAAAACAATTATGATGAAAATTATGGAACGTTTTCTGATGAGTACATACATGGACAGTGATTTGAGACTGTCACTTTGCCACTCATTTTCAATTCTACCTGGTGCTCATTAGGATACTTTGCAACCATTTATCCAGATTTTTCTCCAGCCTCTTTTCCATCTTTACAAGTATAAGACAGGATAATGATGCTGAAGTATATTAATATGTATTAGCTGTATACATGCAACGAACTGAGATATACAGGAAAAACACCTACATGCGCTCATGATTAGACGCATTCCAATATACATGCAAAACCTTGTGATTGCTGATAGTCTTTCTCACTAACTTTTAACTTTTTGTGTAATGCATAAACATATGGTTTCTAAGCATATCTAAAATTATTCTCATATATTTCTTCATGGAATTTATCTTCATGCAAGCATAAAGCATTATGTTTTGTACCAAAAGAGCTTAAAAATTAGCTGCCAGAGTTGGATGCTGAAGACAGGACATGGAAGGAAGGAAGGAAGGAAGGAAGGAAGGAGGGAAGGAAGGAAGGAAGGAAGGAAGTTGGGACATTTTTCTGATAAATGCTATGCATTTTATTTTTCACTCATCCAGCCCTGTGCTATTTATCACTTGTGTTTACCTGCTGTACTTGCCACAAAGACTGCAACTTCCTGAGGCAGGGACTGTTTTCTTTGTTATATGTCTGTATACTACATAGTACAATCAATCCTCAATTAGGTGCCTCGGCAGTAGTGTGGGGTAAATAAATAATAACTTTCCACTGTGTGGCCTTTCACGACTGAATTAAAGACAGAATGGGACGGTGAGATAGCTATATTGTAAATTGAAGTCAGTAAGGACAACAGACAAACCTTGATGTGCCTGAATACATCATAAAAATAACATGCAAGAGGTTAATAGTGAAACTTTAATTTGATTCAGAAGAGCCAACAATTGGCAAAGACCTATATTCCCTTTATTTCTTTATATAGTTGGGACGAGCTTCCATACTTGTCAGCCTTGACCCAGCTGTACTTGCTGCCAATGCCTTTGAGAAACACAGGGCTGAGTGGTCTTCATAACCTATTAATCCTTGTGCTCACTACCAGTGTGAAAAAGGACTGTTAATTAATACAAGCAGTGAAAACAGTGTATGAAGTAGATAGTTGTCAACTTAGAGAATATTTGGAATAACATACTCGTGGGAAGATATATTCATCATAGAAAAATACAGTTGCAAGCTGTTTGTGTACTTGTCAGAACAGTACTCATTTAGAAAAAAATCGTATTACCTCGAGTTTATGTCAGAAGAGTATGGAACTACTTAGGAGTTGGCATCTTGAAAGGAAGGTCAGTGGGCAGCAGCCTAAGTGTGTGGCTGTGCTCTGCACTCTTCCTTGATGGCCAATTTACCCAGCATCAAGTAGCTGAAAGGAGGAAGAGTTAAGGCTGTGAAAATCTGAGTTCAGTCATCACAGAGGTTCTGCAACCATTGTTAGCAAGTGTGCAATAGCCGGACTTGGCTGCCATACGGAGGGATGTAGCTTCCAAGCACTTAAGAGTCAGCAGAAATGGGAGATTTAAAGGACCGTATTGGTCCTTGAACAACTCTTGAATGTGGATTTTAGGGCCTAATGAGGTCCCTGTGGTCTGTTTGACGAAGCTGACTGGCCACAATATTCCCTCTAGACAAAGCTGCTTCTTCAGGGCTCAGCTTATGGAGGTGCATTTTACTTATGTGTTCTTGTAGGTCACAGTGGCACAGGTAACTCAGATGATCTTCCCACCTAAAAGAAATTGTTGAAATAGTTCTGATGATCATAAAATTATGAAAGGAAAACACTGCAAGGCAGGAAAACCTCTTAGGAATAGAATGCAATCAAGAATATTTTTATATATTAAAATAAATGTTGCTGCAAACCTTGCTTCTCAGTTTCATAGGTGCCAAAATCTTTACAAAATGTCTCTAGTAAACTAGCTTTAATTCTGTTTCACCTTGACCTTGACTCATACAGTCTGTTCTTATCCAAGTCCCCATTCCAGGAAAGTATTAAGACAAAGAACTCCTGGAAAAGGAATTCAGAACTGTCCTCATGACGATGGTGATATCACCACCTTCATGATGACTTGGCTAAGCTTACCCATTGCTTTTGACTGTGTGTTGAAAATGCAGGGTATCACAGAGCCTTATGGCCATTGTGGGGCTGAGCAATTGCCTGATCTCATTTTTGAGAAATTCCTGGAAGCAAGAAGCTGGTCCAGCCTCAGAGCAATCCCATCCAAGCCTGATGTTGTCCGGCAGTGTAAATCTTGCCCAGTTTGGAGTTTCATGATGACCTGTAATCACTTTCACTGAGAGGCTTATTAACATTTTCTGCCTAATCAAACTATTACTTGGTAGACTTTTGATATGACAGAGACAGATTTGGGTCATTCTGACCAATCTACATTTTTTAACTCTGAGTAGTTTACATTACAAGTCAAAATTTAAAAAACTAAACAAAGCCTGAAAAATCTTTGAGATGTGGTGCACACCTTAATACTTTCCTATGGTACAGATGTTTACATGCTGCTAGCAAGGCTTGAGTAATTTAACCTGTTTTCACATTTTTAAACTTGAAGTAAATTATAGGGCAGAAATTTGTTAATTCTCTCATAGTTAACTGACACTGCCTTAAATAACATGTATGACTTGCCTGTTTTACCCTATGACAGCTTTGAATTTGCTCAGCAGAGACTTAGCAGTACGTGTAGTGTATCACAAGTGGCTGTCGTGGTGGAGAAAGTAGAAGTAAGACAGCAGGGGAAGTGGGAAGGCTTGCAAATAAGCATTCGAGGATAAACTGTTTTTCCTGGACGAGATTGTTGCTTCATCTGCATGCCTCACAAACTAGTTTATGAGTTCATAAGGTTCACAAAGACAGTTGATACTCAGAAGTACTGCTTTTTCCTGTGATGTAAGCCTACTTGCCAATTGGAAAGACGATTGAGCGAATGCAAAATATACCTAGGAAAAGATAATCCTATGCTGTTTAAATTAAGTTCAGTATATTCAGTTGGTACATGTGTATGTATATATATGTATGTGTGTAAGTATACATGTGTGTGTGTATGTATTATGCATTTAAATTGGATTTTCCTCTCTCCTTCTTTCAGCTTCTTTATTCAGAGTATCTCAGTCTTGGCTCAGTTAGTGATCCATTTTTACATCTTAGGTAACATTTTCAAAAGTGCCATTGTATGTAAGAAAATAAATGGCATTCAGGCACTGACAGCAATTTAGGTGCTTTTGAAAAAGGGGTCAAAGTTTCCTTGTCATTTGGATGCATGAAAATTTTTGCTTTCTGTGCTTATAACAATTTATTATTAGTATCACAGTAACATAGAGGAGACCCAGTCATTGGAACAGAACTCTATTGTGCTAGGTTTTGAATAAACATATTCTAAATAGACAGCCTCTGACTCAGAGGATTTAGAATTTTCTCGCCCCCCGTCTGTCTCTCTGTTTTCTTTTTATTAAGAAGCAAACACTTGACTGAACAAGCAAAAATCTCTCTTGTTCACAGATAATAAATGTTAGCACTAAGAATACCACATTTAAAAACAAATAAATCAAGAATTAATTAATGCTGTTAATAACAATTGGATATTTCAAAAGGTCATAGTATGTGATGTAGTTTTAACTAGTTTTTCTGTGCCTTGACAGTGATCAGAAGTGAGATGAAAGTGATTTGTGAATCTGTAAGAAAATGTGGCTGAGCCCCTTTGATTCCAAATGAGCGGAGCTATCTCCCTTGTTCTCTTGGTTTGCTTTCAGTGAGGATTATCCAGGGAAATTGCAAGGCTTTTTGCTGCGGCAACAGAAAGGGAGAGAGCATTATCACATGGACAACCTCGTATTTAATGATCAAATTCATACTGCCAAATCAAGTTCTATAGGTATTTCCAAATTACACAGTTCCTTTAATGTTCTAGATGCTGTTCAGTGATCACCGAGCTACTTACTTATTAAGAGATTAAAAAAAATCAAACAACCCTGAACATAGAAGGTATTTTAGGAATCTATTCTGTGTCACTCATAGTAGAACACCACAAATAGCACAGAGTGACCTTTTGTTCTTTGGTTGCTTGAATCATCTCTTATTTTGGATGGTATAGCCAAGAGCTGAGTTCTCCCGAAATTCTGAATTCATTACTTTGTACTGCTGAGAATGACCCATACAGACATTTATCAGTCATTAAAAATTCCTGTTTATTGGATAAAAGAATTCATTACATTTTCAGGTACTGTGCATTAACAGAGACACCTACTGATTTTCAGGAGCAGGACTATGTTAATTTAAATGTATCAGCCCCATTGGCTTCATTTAGCCTCTGGAAGCACTTAAAGGACTCTGGCTGTTTGAATAACTGTGGTTAATATGCTTTGCTTACATACATATGTGTATTTGTCAGCGGGGTATAAGAACTTTTCCCCCTTTTACTCTTTTCATGACCTACCTAAAAGCCAGGAAAATTCTAGCCCATTGTGGCAAAATTTTTATTGGAAACTGCAAGAAATTAAAGTTATTTCCTTCCCTACTCTGCTGTTTGATTAGTGCAAAAATATCACTGATATCAGAAGGTCTGAGCTAAATCCTGAGGAGGTGGATATGTATCTAAGCTCAGACACTTCTTCTGAACTGACCGGTAAGTGTGTGCTGTGGTGTGCCCAGGTTGTCATCCCCTCCCATCAGGAAAGCACTGGGACTTCTTCTTTCTCCATACTTCTGGACTTCTTCACCACAGAAACCATGGTGCGTGGAGGCTGATTTTTCCCATGATTGTCTGTGAAGTTAGAAAATGTCTGGGACATTATACCTGAACACAAAATCTCCTGTGTCCCCTCTGGAGATCAAAATACTAGATGCATTCCTCCATGTGCTTGAAACCAGAGGGTATTGAGAAGTACTGTGCAGAACCTAATTTCACTGTGTTACACATATGAGATCTCAATTCATTCTTTAGCTTTAATGTCTGTGGGCTTATAAGAAGTAAAATTTTTCTGTTGCATTTGCAAGTTTCCTAAATTGATTAAAACATTTGTACAGAACTTAAACCACTGTAACTGAATTAACTGTTTGGGAAAGGAGAAGATTAATGTATCCTGACTAGTTGTTTTTTTTTTTGGGGGGGGGGAAGAGGGGTTGTTATTGTTTTTTAACGTGGAGCTGCCTATGAACTGACTAGATTGAGCAGACACTTCAGGTCTGACCTAAAAAGAGTAGTGAAATATAGTTTTTCAAGAGCAATTTGGCAGATCCATAAACACAAACAAAAGAATGGAAATATATTTATAAATGCAGTCCACTTCCTCCTCCATTCCTTTTGTCCCCCCTTTCTTTCATCTCCCATCTTCTTTTCCCCTCCCCATATATTGATTATTGAAATAATCTATACGCTTGCATCATATTTAGATTTTAAGCTGCTAAGTGCTGAAACTTAATCATTTACTAAGTAGTCTTACAATGGCCCCCACCTTTTCAAGCTCGGGGGGTCTTCTGTTAGGTGGCTGAGACAGAAATGCTGCACAGAATGACCCATATACAGAGAAACCTGATAATCAATAGAAAACATTAGTATTAATGATTAATAAAAGTGTCCTGAAAATCAATGCACAATAGGGATTTGAAATGTTAGCAATTTCACCAGTGTTTCAGGATTGGCTATAGAGTCATCTACCAGTGCCAGCTCTACCTTATCATTAAAGTAATTTTATTTGACAGGAATCAGTTAAGTGTTCTAAGTTATTAAAATTATAAGAGCCTTTTTGCTGAAAAAGCATTGTATCTGCAATCAAACGGTCCACTGACCTGGCCAGGTTACACCCATACACAAAGGGCAAGATTATTACATTTGAGCTCTGCTCCTTGTAGAAGATATAGGTGGAGCATTAGGAAGCCATCTATAGATACTTAATCTATACCCCTGGTCTTGACAATACTTAGAGCAATTACTGTGCTCACTAAAATATGTCTACTTATATCAGTGCAATGATGGAGCTCTAATTCCTCATGCCCAGCTGCACTGCAGCAAGATCCCCTTCCTGCAGTAACAGGCCGGCTATAAAAAGCTGGAAAAAGCAGCTGATATGGGCCCTCGACTGAGTGAGTTACTGGTTCATCGGTTGTATTGCACTGGAATTGTCCAAAAGCCCACTTTTCTTTTTTTTTTTTTTTTTTTTCACCTCAGCAGGCTGG
>Ga0065711_1026752_pt1 | contig 60557 bp, 26 predicted proteins | sample Hoacrofraction12_FD_59098 | JGI IMG/M metagenome (GOLD analysis project Ga0065711, IMG submission 59098) | Hoatzin crop microbial communities from Cojedes, Venezuela - Epithelial fraction 12 v2 (version 2) | ecosystem: Host-associated > Birds > Digestive system > Esophagus > Crop | place...
CATTAGGAGGAGTGTGGCCAGCAGGACGAGGGAGGTTCTCCTTCCCCTCTACACTGCCCTGGTGAGGCCTCATCTGGAGTACTGTGTCCAGTTCTGGGCTCCCCAGTTCAAGAAAGACGAGGAACTACTGGAGAGAGTCCAGCAGAGGGCTACAAGGATGGGGAGGGGACTGGAGCATCTCTCCTATGAGGAGAAGCTGAGGGAGCTGGGCTTGTTCAGCCTGAAGAAGAGAAGGCTGCGAGGGGACCTAATAAATGCTTATAAATATCTGAAGGGTGGGTGTCAGGAGGATGGGGCCAAACTCTTTTCTGTGGTGCCCAGCAACAGGACAAGGGGCAATGGGCACAAACTGAAGCATAGGAAGTTCCGTCTGAACATGAGGAAGAACTTCTTCCCTCTGAGGGTGACGGAGCACTGGAACAGGCTGCCCAGGGAGGTGGTGCAGTCTCCTTCTCTGGAGATATTCAAGACCTGCCTGGACAAGGTCCTGGGCAGCCTGCTGTAGGTGACCCTGCTTTGGCAGGAGGGTTGGACTAGATGACCCACAGAGGTCCCTTCCAACCCCTAACACTCTCTGATTCTGTGATTTTCATCTCTGTGATATCACATTTGTAGCCATTTAGACTCCCTTATATATGCTTGGATTAAGAGTGACAGAATCTAATTTAAGCAGTTTTATTAATCACTTCTGAATCAAACTCTGTATCTGTTTTCTAAGGGAAATTAAGTAAAGAAGATATCCTGTTCACGTTTATGAGGGATTTTCCTCTACCTCAGAAACATATCCTCTAGCTTATTGTTTCTAAACAGCTTCTCAGAAGAATACAGTCCAAGAAGCTGTTTACACTGGGATGCACACAGCTTGCTTTACTTACATTTATTTTCTGTATCGGCATATAAGCAGCTGCCAGCTGAGGAGTACCCAGCACCAGCCCTCTTGGACTGAAGTGTTCGCATGCTCTGTGCCTCAGCCAGCAAAGCCATGTTCAATGGGGGGAGAATATGCATGTAATGGAAAACTTTACAGTTTATTGCAAAGTCTATGCTTTATCAAATTTAATGCATTTATTGGTACAGTTATTCCAGGATTTTTTCTGCTTATAGACCATCCGGTCTTATCAGAATTCATGAACAGTATCGGTTGGAAAAAATGATGATGGACAAAATCTGAAACAGTTTTAGTGGTCATATGAAGATGTGCTACTAAAACAAAACAGTTACTATAAATTTGTAGGAAAGTTTCAATAGACAAAAGTTAAGTCAAAAGGACTGAGACTGAAGCAGTCTGACTTCTAAGTGGCTTTCATTTACTTTAGCAATTGTGCTGAACTTACTGTTATCTCTCAGGTAGATAAAAATTGTTTGTGTGTGAAAATACTTACTATTTTGCATCCTTGTGGCTTAAATCCTCTTTGGTAAAAGTCTGATGAAAATCTGGAGTAACTTTCAGTGTCTACAGAGATTAAAGCCTTTTCATCAGGAAATCTCGAAATGCTACACAAAACCCACAAGTAACGGTTTTGGTTTTAAGGGAAAAACTGATAGAAAATTTGCTCAGGCCATACAGTTGCAGATGGGTGGAAATGAAATCTTCATCTGAAGCTCTATCCATTTCGTATTTTTTCCTCTTACTCTCTTAAGTAAGTACAGTATAGGTATTGTACAGATATATGGCATACATTGTATATGTGCTTTTAGGTTTCCTGTCAAGTTTAATCAGTATGAGTAGAGTATGTCTCTGTATGATTACAAAAATGATGATCTAGCTTTCATGCAAAAAAATCCCACCAAAATTAACCAAAAATCTGTCCAGACCTGTTTGGAAAACCACTGCCTTCAATGGCACCATTTGAACTTAATCATTTTTTTCCACTTCCCCTCATCTCTTCTGAATAACTTACATTTGAAGAAAATTCCAGTATTTTGATTATAGCTACTGTAGTAATTCAGTTAAAGGAATTCCGATTACAGTGAGCTACAGAAAATGTTTTACAGAATCTTACCCTGAAGATGTGTATGTCAGAGACTCAGCATCTCATTCGAGGTTTTACAGACTCTCAGTCAGTGTTGCACTTTGTCTGCATCAGTGGTGGGAGCTAGGGTTGGTCAGGGCAGAACGGACGTGTGGGGACTCTCAGGATGCTGTGTGGAGCTCCCTTGCCATTGAGAGGAGGCACATGAATGTAGGATTCTTTTTGAATTACTAGGGTCCAAAAGATTGGGCAAAAGATGCCAAAATCAAAGTGTCAAAGCTGCTTTCACATAAAATCTATTTTAAAATGATGGAATTTGTGGGTGGAGAGCATTTTGGGTGTAGATTTTTTAACTCTGAAGTTAGCATAAGTACTCGATCACATTGCTTGGTATTTCTGTCTGATGGGCAGAGTGGCACCAATATGCCTTCTTGCCATCTTCAAATTATCACATTGCTTAGTAATTTTTATTATTTCTAAATATTATTTTTTGTTGTAATTGTGTCTAATGGTGAAGAGGTAGTCTTGCAACAGAGCCTTCTATCGGGGAAATTAGCATTTCCGTCTTAAATATTCAACACTTTTCATGTTACTGTTTTAAAGAGATGGGTTTATCAAACCTGTTTTAAGAAAGCAACGTTCACTGTCTAAAGGAATCTGATCTGGTTCTGTTTACGACTGTTCAAATTGTAGAAATGCAGAGGTACCGCGACGCAAGATAGACACAACATTGCTGGAGTTGTTTTGCAGCATTGCTTAAGTGGATTTGCTTCATCTTGGAGGCCTTCTTAACCTTTCTTGGTGGCTCCTTCATGAGACTACTGGTGAAAATTTCATTGTGAGCCTTTCAAGTATGACTGACTGCAAACAGCCTCCATAGAGCTGCACAGCACACCTTTGATTCTCTAGTTTGTCTGCTTGACTCTGTTCATTGTGCCTCCTCACAACACCCTGCCTAACTAACCTTAAGAAAAGTTATTATACACTCACTATTGATTAATAAGGATACATATTTAATTATGTGTAACATGTTCCACTCTTAAATTTTTAGTTCTTTCTTCATCAACACGTCACATCAGATTGCCATTTACTTTTAGCTGTTGCAGTAATGATCTTCATAGGAAAATGAGATTTCCCCCTTCCTTAAGTTGCTTAAGGATGAGACTTATTTCCTGCTCCTCTAGCTGCATTCAAACTATCATCCATCCTTTGGTACAGAAGCGTGACCAGTCATTCCTCAATGAAGGATTTTATTTGTATTTTTTGCAATGAAAACAGTTTTGCTGAGGCAGTGCTTTGAGATCTTTGCCTTGAATCCATACTGCAGTCTCTGGGGACCAAGTAAGTAAAATTTGGACCTGTTGCCATAGCAGTTCCTTTATTTCTAGTTCACAGAATCTGTTAAATACTAGTGAAATAACCTCATGCACTTGAACAAACCGAAAGTCTTCCCTTACCAGTTCCTGTTTTCTGAAAATATAAACTTTTCCAGTAGAACAGAAGCATATGATTAAAAACTCTGAAACTCTACCTTTAGCATACTACAAACTATCTGACTTTGCAGACAGTCTCCTTAGAAGTAGTATGTGGTGGATTCCTTCCTGTTGAAAAAGGAATCATACATGAAATAAACCTTACGTTACAATATTTTTCTCAAACAGGAGCCTAATTGAATCTTCCTTCCAGGGAAAATCTAATCTACGATCCTTAGAGAAGCAGATTGCAATTCTTGCTTCTGAATCTGCATCCCGCTCATGAATTTTTTGTTTCGTTAGTTCAGAAGAATTAAAACCAGAGGACCGTAGTCTCTAGATCTGGTTCACATATGCTCTGTATTGGAAGGAAGGCCATGACAGCAACTCACATCATTGTAGTACTCCCAAAAGCCAGACCTTCCACCAGACTGCACTTCAGCACTAGAGTTCTTCCCTAGGCCTTCTCCAGTCCCAAATATGGGCTGCTAATTAAGCATCAAATTCAGAAGCATAAGCTGAGTGCTAAGGGAATTAACTTGGTATGAAAGGGAACTAAAAAGTCTCTCCCCAGAGATCACCTCTGTCTTCTTACTGGAATAGCTTCTACAGACTTTATACAGCGTGATGGTATTTGTAGGAGCATCCTTGCATCCATGGACCTGGCCTGTGTTTATATGATAACCTCACAGGAATCAATGTTCTGCATTGTGCAGAAGGTGTGCAGCTGTGTCATATTCTTCATTATCTCTTGGGAGTTTTGGTTGCTACCAAGGCAGAGCATGGGAGGGTGAAAAAGGAGAATGAATGTGTCCTCAGAAGACACCGTTACTAAAATACGTGCCTATGCAGAAACTGCGACATGAAAATGTACTGATGAGTTGAGTGCTTAGTGGGACTATCTCGGGGCTCTTTGCACTCACCTCTCACCCAGAGCTGTGCCTAGTGTAAGCAACTAGTTTTGAAGGTTTACTTAAAATAGTAGTGCCATGTTAAGCAGCGGAAACGTTTTCCTTCGGATATGGCTATACTCCAGAAGAAAGTAGTTTTGAGTAGCTCATTTGTGCAATCAAGCCAGCTGGTAATACGCTTGCCTCCAAGATGTTGTAAGTAGAGGAACATTATCACTGGAAAGTGCTTTTAATGGCAAATGGTCTGTGTGAAGTAACAAAAAGAAAGAGATTGTAAGGGAAGTGTAAAGATCAGGTTGAAAAGCGTTATCAGAGTGACTCATAGGGCCATAACAAAGATTTACATGGAGCAGTGTCACGGGGTTCTGTTTGTGTTGTGAGCATCCCTGGTAAGCTTTAGGACTACAAAGCATGACACTGCCATGACTCTGAACTGAGAGTGAGGTACTCATCTTGTAGTTGATGAAAGAGGTATAATAATATCCCATGACAAAAATAATAATAATTTATAAAGCACAGGTTTACTTATGTTTTTCCTTTACACCGAACAAGAACAAAATGAGAAAACCAGTAGTAATCCTAAGGTTTATTCATTCTCTGAGCAAGAACTAGGTCTCCCAATCTTCCAGGCTGCCTAGATCAACAGGAAAAAAAAACAGACTGTGAAAATCTGTTTTAAAAATCACTTCTAAATACAGTAGATAGCCAGTGGATTTTGAATAGGTCTGAAACCAAAAGGTAAAAGAAATGTGTAACATTCATATATCAGAATATGTGTTGCATTAATTATATAAATCTTTTGTATGCTAGGAGTCAGAGACTCGAAAGATGTTTCTTCATAGTCAGGATATGTGTTGCTGATACTGTAAAAGTACATTCTCCTGCTAGTAAAAACTTCTGATTGAAATCCTCCATTTTCTAGTACTATTGATTAGCTCTGGTGCATCCTGCAGACTGTTTCTGCTCTTATTTTATCTCTGATAGCACCATCGTGATGATTTGTGTTGTGTAGTTCTAAAAATAATAACAACCCTCAAACAGACATAATAATTTCTGGAACTAGAGAAAGGTATGCAAGAAGGTGATGGCAAGACTGACAGAAGAATTTTGTTCTGGGAAGTTCCCTCTCAGGGTTTATAAAATAGTTTGTGTGAACTGAGACAGAAAACATGAGGAGATGAGATTTTTATATGAAAATTACATCAAAACTACCTTTTTTATGATTATTTTTTAATGAATGCTTTTTGGAATACCCTTTTAAATTTTTACAAGGAGAAAATGGTCAGGCAATTACCTAACTAAAATAGTCCTATACAACTTACACTCTTGCTAAATGATTCACAGATCACCCAATAACCAAGGTCTACATCAGGTAGAGAACTCTGGTAGTTGATATAAAATTGCTTATGGGAAGTACTGTTTCCAATCTATTACCTGAAGCCAAGGCAGATTAAAAAATACCTAGATCCTCTCTTTAGGATCAATATGAACACTATTTACACTTGACTTCTTGACCTCAAAATACAAATTGCACTGCACAGACAGTATAACATCCACCCCTGCCTTCTCTTACCTTTTGCAGAACCAGTGTTCTAGGGCAGGCAAACAGCCAGTCCTACAAGAGGATGTAGGCACAGTGCCTCATATTTTGGCCTTCTGGATGCAAACTGAATCCTGACATGTAAGCAAGAAATCAGTGTGTAAAAGTGATGGCACAGTGTGCTTCACATCTCTTGAGGACAGCGTCACTAATTTCACGAGCTATTTGGAGTAAAGCTTGTTTACTCTCAACACATGTCTACATAAGCTAAACTGAATAGATCTGTACTGCAAACACCAGACTGAACGTCAGTGTTTTCCACTTTGTAATGAGCAGGCAAGAGTCATATACTTAGATTTCTTTTGTTACGTAGTATGATTTATATGTTTGAAGTTCATGTGTGTGCAAGTTTTTGAAAAACCAAATAAACATAGATCCTGCATGGAGCTATTTTAATATCCAAAATGTCAAACACCCTCCCCACAAAAAAGAAACCCTGATGTTTGAGACCTAATCTTTTTCTTCAAGCTATGCGCATGCATACACATGTATATAGTGGGTTATATTAATACTCCATCTGACTCTAGTATCATATGCATGTAGCTGCATCTTAGATTGCCAGTTTACAGACCGTTGTAGCTATTTTGCAGGTGATTCCTAGCCACTGCTTGTATGCAAATCTTGCATATAAAACTTCTGTTGAAATCTTGCATACTCATTTACTGTGTTGCTTCTATTTTCAATTAGAAAGTTGTAACCCCTGCCTAAATGGTAATGTCAGCCATTCAATGATGCTTAGGTAACTAAATAACTACTCAGTGTTACTGTTACAGTGGGGTGCATTTTGTCAGAAGTAAGTACACTGTAAAGTTATACTTCAGGCAGTATGCATTTTGCAAGAATACAGACAAAACCTACACCCCTTTTTTTTATTAAATGTTCTTGAATCAAATAATGTGACAAATCAAACAAATGCCTGAAATAAGGAATTTTGAAAGGCAGAAAGAGGGGTTAAAAAAAAAGTAGAGGGCAGTGCATTTGGATTCGGACTCATCTGTCATATCTGGGTTGACAATTACAAATGTGAGACTATATGTTGTCTTTAAGAAAACTTGTCCTCCTTGGTCAATCTATCAAAGCTCTGAGATGCATGGTTGTTCTAAAACAGGTTCTGACAGCAACACCTGAGAAAGCAAAAGTTTCAGGTTTCATGGGATTTTAAAATGTTCATCTGACTTTTCGTAGATCCACAAAAAAGTTAAATTCTGGAGGAAATCACAATGACTCTCCTCACTGATATTTGTCTTCAGTTGCTCTCCTCCAGATGCCCGTTAGGTTAATGCACAGAAAAGCACTGCTAACAAGGCCCAGCTAAGAGCCACACTTTTTCGTGTTAATACATGAAGGAGTGTCACAACATGACAGCCATCCGCTGTACACTTCCTTGATAAATATGTGTACCAGATGGGGAAACTGCAGTCAAATTGTGTTATTTTCTAACTAGCTCTGCCAGTTAACCAAGGTGCAGTTATGTCCTCCAGCAACAATTCATGGTACGTGTGATAGCCTGTCATTTACACGGCCTCCGAAAATCTTCAAACAAGCCTTGTCTGATATGGTAGAGAATCTGAAAAGATTGGGTAGAGGAATCAGCTCTCCTGTACTCAGTCCGTGTCGGGGAACCTCACAGCTAAAGAAACCATCTCAAAGGGGTCCCTAAGAATTACAAGAAGTAGCAGCTACTCCACAGGCATCATCACTCTGAAAGCAGCAGTGATGCCTGAGAACCCTGATGGTCCTTGACACGGCAGAGGACTTTTATGTTGTTGAAATAGCATTGCCTCATGAAAACATCATGAGAAAACAGGGCAGGGGTATGGGGAGATGGGATAGGGAAAACCTCAAATGGTGCAAGGAAGAAAGTTCTCTTCAGAAGGATGTTTGCTCTTGGATAGTGTTGAGAAGAAAAAGAGAATAAAAGGAGAAGGGAGTGTAGAGGAAGCACGTGTTATCCAAGGCACTAGAAGAAAAAAGTGAAGGAACTCTGGTTCCTTTACCAGTTCAGAGAAGAAGACTTAAGTCCCAGGCTGCATTCCTGGGCCGTATCTTGTTACACTTAAGTGAAAGACATTGTTTACTTTGATCAGAAATACTTCTATGAAAAATTACTTTGGACTTCAACTGTGGAAGGAAAATAATGTGCATAACCTAGTCAACACCTTACAGAGTGAGCCAGAAACCCTCAGATAAGTATGCAGGCATAAAGAAGACAAAATTAGGTTCTCCAAATAAAAAGTTGCAAGGACTGATGTGGTATTTAATTGTTTAAAGTCTGCTAAGCTGAAATAATGGAAGGATATAAGTCTGAAAATTTTGTGGCACAGCTGAGTAGGAAAGCATGAGTTTTGTCAAGTATAATATGCCTGGGAGCTTTCATATTATTCAGCGTATGTCAAATGCAGAGCAAACACCATAAATGCTGAGCTGTGAGAAACTCTGTGTGAATAAATATGTGCCTATCACACTTTAGACATAAAATATTCATATATTTCAATGCTAATTCTTCCCTAACTGGACTGCTTCCTGAAAGAAAAAAATATGTTTTCACAGAAAATTCACTGCCTAAAAGTTATATTTAATATTATTGGTACAAACAGTGGCTAGAAACACTAACTAGCCCTTTTTTAAACTCCATTCTCTTTTAATTGTGAACCTTCTCATTACAGGGTGATAATCACAGAAGCAAACTTAGCATGGGGGCAAACAGCAATTTTCCTACGTCATTGCCTAATAGTGTGGAGCTGGTTGGGATTCAAGTCCAGACCCTGAATTCACTGGTGTCTCAGAAGCAGCTACGGATTAGCGTTTAATAAAGAACAGGTCAGCTATGACCAGCTTTAATTGAAAAGGGACAGCCAGAGATACTTTCAAATGTAACACCATGGTTTCTTGCCTGTTTGAAGGAAAGAAGAGCTCTCACTTCCTTAAGTGAGCCCAGCATTTTGAATCTCTCTGATCAGGCCCGGGTGCAGTACTAAAAAAAATTATTTATATATACTATTTTTATTGGATATTTTGGTCATTCACAGCACTGTGGACTGAGAGAGACCACTTACCTCTTTCTACGACAAGTTTGAAGAGAAGAAGCAGTTTTAATCAATGCACAAACATTGCTCAACTTCTCCGTCGTGCTCCAAGTAAGCACGTATGCAATGCAACAACCTGATTCTGTGCCTCTGTTCCTAGATCTGTACCCTTGTAATGATAATCTCTAGGGATAAATAATAGTCTTTAAACTTGTGGGGTACTGTGATAATGGAGTGACTCTGCAAAAATAACTGTAAAGAGATAGGTGCTCCAAAGCAATCTCATCCCAGGGAAAACAGTGTGCACCCTACTGACACTGCAATTACCTAGCACTGACGAAGCCTGCCTTTGCTTGCTTTTATGCCTGCTGGATTCCTCTGCCATGTTATCGGTATACACTTACCTCAGCTAGTTCAGTTCTCTCTTCCATGGCGTTCCCAAGCAGCAGGTTCCTGGGGCTTTACCTACCTGCTTAAAAAGACAGCATTGCCTCTCTTGTGAGCTCCTTATTTATTTCTCACTTGGACTTTTTATTTCTTGAGCTCTACACAAACCTTACCCCAGGATATTTTATTGGGTGTTTTCTTTCTCAATCATCTTCCCTACTTTTCATACTCATCTTACAGCTGAATGTTCGTTGTGTCTCTGTATAATTCACCACTTGTGGTTCCTGATGCATTTTTTACTGCAGTTCCTGACATCTGAAATTGATTCCCTGCAGTCCTTTGCCTCATAAACTCTCCGTCTTCTTTCAAATCTCAGCTGAGGATGTGTTTTTTAGCACTTGCCTATAACTCTTAATTTTCTCTTTGCGGTTTTTTATTTTATAACCCATCAATTTTGTTGCTAAACAACACAAAATATTTAGGAATGCACGGTATATTAAAAAGAAGTTATGTAAAATATGGCTGAATTGTGTTGGCCACATTCTTCTTATTCTTCTTATAGTTGGAAAAGAACTCCATAATTCTGCACAGAATTACACAGGTACAATCAGTGAAAGAGGCTCAGACACAGTATATTTTATGAGAAGACTTGACAGCAATCCTAGATGCTGTGCAGTGCACCAGAGGCTGCTTGCCTGCATGGTGGGCTGCTCTAGATTGAGCAACAAGCTGGTTCAGGATCAGGAAATTGCCGTGGCAGCAAGAAGCCACATTATAAGAAGAAACAACCCAAGTGAGGGCTTCTGTGAAACAAACCTTCTGCATAAATTCAGCATTTCGCTTACTATCTTCCATGAAAAATCTTCTTTTAGCCCTAGCTACTTTAATCTCTGCAGCTTTCTTATTTATACAAAGCATTAGCATATGAACCTCATATACACGGAAGGAGCAGTAGTCTGTGCTCATCTTGCATCCTTGATCACTTTGGGTCCATATAAAACCTCCAAAACCACAGGGCCAGCAGAGCTGCAGTAAGGCTTTAAAATCACTTTAAGATGCTTATATCAAATGAGTTTTCCATGCCCCTGCTCTGAGGCTAAGTCAGAAAACAGAGAGTATATATGCTGCCCCCAGAGGTTGTGTCACTGGCAAAGAAGTCAGGCATAGCTAATTACTGAAGTGCCTTACTCTGTCCTTTGGCTTAAGTAACTAAGGGACAGATCCAAAGAGACCACAGGAATCAGTGGGAATTTTCTTCCATTTACTTCAGCTGGATCGGGGTCAGGCCTTTGTTAGAGAGTTCCAAAACCTGCTTAAATACACCTCAAGTTTCTGCTGGTTTTGTAAACTCTATCAATTGTTCCCAGATGCACTGTGAAGAAAATAATTTTCCTTTTCTGTGAGATTTCAAATACAAACAGCAAGCAATATGAGAAGTCTGTGGGCAGCTGGTTTGACTTTTGTCCTAGAAACTCCAAACTGGCCATGCATAACCTTTCTCAAATAGAAAAAATAACAATAATTCAAGCTGATTTGGATGTGAGTGCAGTTGAAAGGCTTGTAACTGGCTGAAAAGACCCTGGCTTGGAAGGAACTTCAAACACAACTGAGGAGAGAAATAAGAACAGAGAATGGAACTGTGAGCAGGAGATTATACAATGAAATTCAAACTAGAAAAGAAAAGTTAATAGATCTTCATCCAAATTCTGTCTTCATCTGCACCTTATGTATTTCCTTTGTTCCTGATCTCCTGCTCTCTTGCAGGTTTTAAATAGGTCTGATAAGGCCATTGACAACAGTAAGGGTGTTGCTGTTTTGCCTCAGTACCCCTGGGAAGTGTACCAGTCTCAAAGACTTTGAGATGACCACATGCAGTCTGGAAGAACAGAATCACAGAATCACAGAATCACAGAATCACAGAATCACAGAACGGTAGGGGTTGGAAGGGACCTCTGTGGGTCATCTAGTCCAACCCCCCTGCCCAAGCAGGGTCACCTACAGCAGGCTGCACAGGACCTCGTCCAGGCGGGTCTTGAATATCTCCAGAGAGGGAGACTCCACAACATCCCTGGGCAGCCTGTTCCAATGCTCCGTCACCCTCAGAGGGAAGAAGTTCTTCCTCATGTTCAGACGGAACTTCCTGTGCTTCAGTTTGTGCCCATTTCCCCTTGTCCTGTCGCTGGGCACCACAGAAAAGAGTTTGGCCCCATCCTCCTGACACCCACCCTTCAGATATTTATAGGCATTTATAAGGGCCCCTTGCAGCCTTCTCTTCTTCAGGCTGAACAAGCCCAGCTCCCTCAGCCTTTCCTCATAGCAGAGATGCTCCAGTCCCCTAATCATCTTTGTAGCCCTGAACATGCCCGAGTTTCTCATAGTCTTCAGAAAAAGCAAATATGAATGATATTTACATGTCTGTTCCCATATTTTCCTTTTTTCTCAGGATATGCTGGGAAGGGGACAATTAATGTTCTACAGTCAAGTGGGGATCTGGCATTTCCTAGTTCAGTGAGGGCTGTGTCCTAATGAACTTCCAAATGGCCTCGAAATACTGATCCTGAACACTGAAGTGAGAGAGTAGGTAGATTTCTTAGTGTGACACAAGATGGAAAAGATTTTCAATTTAATATTAAGAGAATTCAAACTAAGTATCGCTTCCTATCAGAAGGGAAGTGTTTCCCTTGAAATTTGTTGAAAGACCTGTTTTCTTGAGATGCCTGAGAAGCAGTGGAAGATAAGTACACTGTAAGAGGCAGTCTTGCCTTAGTAGGAGGAAGAACCAGGTAACCTTAAGGCCATATGTGTCTAAAATGGATCCTGCAATGATTTTAATGGAATGGGTCTAATATAATGTTAGCAGCTGAATTCATCACTACACTGGAGGATCAGTACTTATTTGAAAGTGTTCACACAGTGGTATATATTTAGAAACCAACAACAACCTAGTTTCAGCTGCTTGTCACACATGTAGGATGAGTGCTAGATAAAAGTGACATGGACTGAAAAAAAAAAAAGAGGGAAGAGTTTAAGTATGAGCCACAGAGGCACTGTGTTCTGCTCTTCCAAGGAAAGGTCCAAGAGCCATAAGAATTAGTTGAGAACTTGTCAAATAAGTAATTTATTTCAGGGGTTTAATGAAGCCTGGCTACCAAACTTACTTCAGAAAAAAGAAAAAAAAAAGAGAAAGAAAAGGACCTAAGGAGCTAGTCTTTAATTTGCAGTTATAAATTTGAGATGCTATATCTAGGACATGTGGTTAAACAATTACTAATATAAAATGTATCTGCTTTTGTATCTAGTTAATTTTAGATAAAACAATCTATAGCGAAAATTGATTTATGGAACTAAGTTAAGCAATTATGGTCTGGCCAGAAAATATCCATATGCATAAAAATCCAATGTGTACAAAAGTAATTATATAAGCCACCAATCCAATACAGTTAGACATACTGCACAAATGAGCAACCTAATTGTTCTGTTGTGCTGGTGTTAAGCAGATGTAAAATAGGTTAATTCCAGATCCAGTGGCTTGCTATATGTGCTTTATTCAGACCGGGCTTGTCTGACTTCATTTGAGTACAGTGGTATGCACCTAGTGTCATGGGGAGCAGCAACAATTTACTAATATTTTTTGCTAGTTTAAACATTTGTTGGTTTGTTAGGATGGACATAAAAATTGAAAGAAAGAGGAAAGAAGGACTGAGGGACTGTTTATTTGGGGAAGAAAATGCAGACATACAAACTAAAGGACAGATAGGTAAACACTTCATCCAAGTTGATTTTCACATCCATATACCCATCACAGTTGTGCTGGTAAAATCAATGCAATTTAGTTTTTCTTTTGCTAGAAATAGCTGCCTGTTTCTTTTTAAGCTACCACTCCGAAACTGCTTTCTCTCCTGTGTGCTTTTCCCCACTCCCCACCCTAGTCTGCATTTGGGGTTGATAATCTTAGGAGCGGAGTAGCATGGAGTCAGATGCTGTTCTTCTCAGTCTTAAAAGGCTTGTGTATCCCACTCTCCCCCTGAAAACCAAAACTCTAGGGGTTTTTTTGTGTGTTTTAAGGTTAGGAAGATTGCGAGGCTAAGGAAGTAGTTACACTAGCCATTTAAATCCATTGATAGACTCAAACTGGCAGGCCTAACTTGATTGTGTTGACAATGGAAGAGGCAGGAAGGCTCAGCAGACCAACCCCACAGTAAAGATGTACACCAAAGAGAGTAGGAGACTGAGAGGGACAGACAGCGCCTAGATAAAATGAAATGCTTGGGTAAAAAACAATGACAAATGCGGGGTTGGTTCAGAAATGAATAGCAAGTCTTGTAGCAGATGCTGCTGTTGCTGGATTTTACATATTCTTCACTCTTGATGCTTTTTTTTAACTTTTGTTTTTTATTTTTCCTGAGAAAAACAGATATATATCACATCCACATCTTGAAATGTGCTGCATTCATAAGCCTCTGAATGACAAAATACATGAAGAAATCTAACACAAAAGATGAACTGTAAAAAAATAAAATTATGCATAAAAACAGAAAACAGAAGAGTGTAGATTAAAATCCAAGAGGTGTTTATAGAACTGAGTCAACAAATCAGCTTGAACACATTCATACATTTACTTTAGGCCTATCTATAATTCAGTTTTTAGATTGTTTGCCTGAGTATGCAGGGACTCATTGCCCTCTTGCTTATTTGTTTAAACCAGGAACATCTTCGGTGCATTTACTAATGTAACAGTGACATGATGGAGAGATGAGTCAGACACAGAAAAAAGTTATATATTGGTATTTAAAAAAGATGTGCTGTAGTTTACTGTGAGGAAAAGATAATTTTTATAAGCAAAGAGGTGAAAAAGTTGGACTATATACTGGAGACCAGTTCCTCAGTGGCTCAGTCTTGATCTATGCTGATGAAAGATCTACTTGGGGACGTCAGTCACTGAAAGGAGTGCAAGGCAGCAGTCTCTCCCAGTGATGCTGTTGACTGGAATTCACGCTGGCCCTGTGCATGCCAGCCAGTGGTCATTTAGGCGAGATGTGAGAGCTGGAGCCATCCTGTTTTTCTCATTCCTGGACTCACATGCAAGGCATCTACCGAACCCACTTTTTGCAACTTTCACATCCAACACTGCTTTCATGTGGTGAAGAAACAGAAGTGAAGCCACATGATAGATTTGACCCCCTTCAATTATTTGCCAATCTTTTGGAACAAGGGACATCAAATACAGAGAACAGTTCATATTCAGTCCACATGGTTAAATGAAATTAACTCTGGACAATGAATACATTTGAGGAAATGGTGATTTGCAAGCGCATAGTCCCACAAACAGGAAATGAGACTAAATCAATCTGATAAATTATTCCTTGCAATGAGTCATTCAGACATACGTTTGCAAGCATTGCATTAGAGCTATCCAGAATGATTGGTGAGGAGAGGAACAGAGGGACTGTTCCTGTCAGAAATGTAAGCAAGGTGTCCATCCCAACCTGTCCAGGAGATGTCTAACGGTAGTTCCCAGGCAGCTCCCACTATCTCTCACCTACCACCGTGCTGATGTCTTGTTGCTGGAAAAGGTTTGCACAGTGACAAGGGGACATCACCGCGAGAGCTGTAGTTCACATCAATGCTCAGGTCACCTTGCGGAGAGCTGCCAGAGAACAACGCCCCAGTTCTTTCCTGGTGAGCTGTTCAGTCTGTGAATTTTGGACACTGTCAGTGTGGAGGTCCTCAGCCCTTTATGTATATACTTCATAGGACTGAACTATATGTCAGTGAGGAATTTCAGCCTTGTCAGAAACTGTGTTATATCAAATTAAACTCCCTGTGAAGTCACTTGCTTTATGTTGTATTTATCTTGTTTTATGTTGTACTTATCAAGACATAGCTACATTGGGGAAAACAAAGTTTGCAGATGGCTAGCTGTGTATATGAGAGTAAGATGGCTATTTTTATGTAGAATACAGCTATGACATAAAGTACAGAGGAATAAACTAGATTCCTTAGTGCTGATCTTAGACCTATCCAGGCCTCCTCTATCCGTATATAAAAGAGCCTGATATCTTACAAGAGGGATGAAGAAAGTGGCAGCTGATGTGGGCTGTTCAGCTGCCACACACACTTAGCCGTGCAGTGCTGGCTTCCCTGTGGGCAAGTGCTACGAGCACAGCAACCCTTTCGGGAGGTAGGAATATATTGGCTCAAAGAGATTTTGATGCGAAATAATTTAACGCCATTTCTTAGCTATCCACTGAATGCAGATACAAAGGTTGGGAGATAAAACTATTGAGTCATTGGTACTACTAGATGGAGCAATTCTGTCTTTATTTTTCTATCTTTCTGGGGACTTGATCCCTCTTTCTGTCAGATAAGACAGAGAAGATGGACTTTCTATTCCCACATATTAAATGGCAGGGGTATTCTGTTGGGAAAATAACAAAATTTTTCCTACCAAAACAAGAAGGAATAAGAGAAACTTGTGGGGAGGACTTAAATGGGAGTATACTGATAAGTGTAAGTGCTTTTTGCTCAGCAGAGATTGGTATTGTGTGTGCATATTTGTGAGTGAGAAAGAAATGCTTTCAAAAATACACACGTTTTTCAGTGCAGGTAGAATAACAGTTTTTACTCCTGAGAATACTCAGGTGACAGACAAAGTAGTGCTTAAAGAAACTTTGAGCTGAAGTGTTATTTCTACAGCCATTATCAGCTGCACTCCCATGACTAAAATGCGTTCCTCCAGAGAGAGAGGAAAGCTAACAGGGCTTCTAGCCAATTCGCAGGAAATCTGTCTTTTCTTCTTCAGAATGGTGTAGTGGGAGTACTAGGTGAAAAAATTAACTTTGTTGAGATCAGATTTTCAGCACGCAAACAGACACGAAAAGGACAATTATGTAAGAAGTTAAAGCTCCAGTCACACAACAGGGAATCCCAAGGCCTCTTGTTTTCAATGGCGTGGTGACATTTGAGACCAGACGAGCACTCATTCTTTCAGGCTACAGCACACAGAGTGAGGTAGTAAAGGTTTTCAATTGCCAGAACTGTAAATCACTTTGAGGAGTTCTAGTTTTTTAATCTTCCGTGCTTAAAATGATACCACATTATGCATATCAAAGACCAGAATATATTTCTGTTACGTGATCTGTATTAGGACAGCATAGATTCATGACGGGTGGAGCCTCACCACATTTATACCAGCTGATCCTATGGCTAACTGAGATAAGAAGTTTCATCATCTCTCAGAAAAACAGAGATTATCAAACCCATTTTTCAGATGGAAAAGCAAAGACTCTCACATAAATTCTGTAGCAGAGTTCGAAAAACTGTTAATTTGCAGGGCCCATTCTGCCTTTGCTGTGTCAGGTCTGTAGATAGTCCTCTGCCTCACTAAATACCATCGTGGAGGTCAAAGGGCGCAAGGTGCAACTGGTAGATGAAACAAGCACACAAGGAGGTAGCCCACAGCCAAGAGTCTCTAGTCTACAGACCCCATTCTGCAGTCTTTATAATTTCATCCCTCTCTCCTAACAGCTGTGTAGATGTAAAAATGTATTTCCCAGTTATTTCTGGTTCCTTTTCAGTACAGCATTATCATGTATCATGGAACTCTGTCAGCACAGATCTTTTCCAACGACATGCCACAGAGAGACATTTTGAAATGCAGGATAAGTAAGGCTTAAAAATTGATCAGTGAAACAAGAGAGTATCTCCAATTTTAGGTTGTTCCAAAGTCCTCAATGAGAGACATTTCATGAAATGTTTTTTAAAAACAAAGTTCTTCTGGACTAGAGGATTTTTTCCTCGTTTATGTTATGTGCAGAAAAAGGCTGACAGTACAAACAAGTGAGAGGAAAAATTCTGTTTCTCAAAGTGCAACAGGTATTAGCCAGTATCGTATGTGTCGGGTAATTGAATTCACTGCATTGCTTATACAGTTTGTCATTAGCTTTACAAACCAGTAACTCCTCTGCAAGTCAGAAAGCAGGAAAAAAGCCAGGAGTGCATTTTCAGAAATACAGAGGATGGTGGGAAGTATTTCTATCTATGTCAGTGTCTCAAAACAAGTGTTCCCTCCAAAATCAGACAAATATGGAAGCTCCGTAAGCACTATGCATGTATATGTCTGCACTGAATGTGTCACCACTATTAGATAAGAAATAGAAAACGCCAGGGGTCATGAGAGAAACAGCCAGCCATAGGAGATGATGAGAAGCAGTAAGATTTTGAAACTGACTCTGATTAGTCTTGGTATTGAAGGAAAGAGTTAATGTGCAGAATACTTATGTATAGCATATCTAATTCACTGAGATGAACAAATTATCTAGGGTTGAGCTAAAAAGAACCCTGGTTTTAGACTACAAGAGAAAGACCAGTGCTTTGAACTACAAGAAGTCAAAAAATCCTGCTTTGAACTACAAAAAGAGGTACCGGTAAGAAGAACTTTGCTTTAGTTGAGCTGCAAAAGAGTTCTGCTTTGAAATACAAGTAGGGGAAGAAAAATCCTATCGTATTCTGAGATTAAATGAAGTAAGAAATGCTCTTTCAAAACAAAGACAAAACCTGGGTTTGGGCATTTGAAAAAGAACAAAGAGAAACAGCTTTAAATACAGGAGCAGAGTTGTGTTATCAAATGGTCAACACCTAAGACTGGAAAGAACTTCTGAGTCATGGTTGCCGCTAATTTTGTCTCTCTTTAGCCACATTATTTACCTAACTGCTTCCCTTGCTCTCTGTGAAACATAGCTGACTCTGTTTGCCTGCCTCACAGAAGTGGGGGTAATTTTTACAGTGCTTTTAAGATATTAAGCCTTGTGTACGTGCTAAGTATTGTTATTATACTTTGCTATGGATTATTACAATCCAAAGGAGAGAATAAAAGCCTGCTTTAATATAGGAAATATAAATGAACTTTCTAGCTGTAAACAAGAGTAGGTAATGTAGAAAAAAATCAAAAGACTGAATAAAAGCAAATAAAAAAAAGAACGTGAGGAAACAAGTAAGTAAGAACAACTACATCCGGCATCCATGAAATGGAAATGATTTGGAAACGACTTGTGACAGGGTGAATTTCCACATGGAAATGACTTGCAGCAAGGAAAGTGCTGTTTGCTTCCCTCCTACCAGATGAAGTAGGCCTCTTGCTGTCGCATTGCCATCTGGTGGGGAAAAGCGCCTGGCTTTCACAGCGTGTGCTCTCCAAGGAAGGTTATCCAGGTAGAGTTGAGGCAGGAGCCACCAGGTATTGACACCAGAAATGCCACTGCCTGCAAAGACCGTTGCTTGATTGATCTCTCCGAGTGCTGCACCGTGCCGAGGAGACCAAGTGTGCTAATCTGAGAGGAAATGCAATATGTAATGGTGCTTCCGCTAATGGGTAAGGAGAAGAAAGGTAGTCATGCTGAAGAGTATGTGCTGAGCACTTCAAAAAATAATATATAATTAAGGAGACATAGGGGTAAATGAATTTCAAAGACTGTGTCCTTCGTCCACTCATCTGTACACTGTAGCTAGCGCTTTTTCTTTAATATTTCCAATGAAAATGGAGAAATAATGAGACAGAGCATATGTATGCATTAAACAAAGAGTTTGCTTTGGATGGCCTGGTAATTATGTCCAGCATAATGAAGATATATGAGGAAAACATAAAATTAACTTTCTCTTGCAAAAAAATCAAAATGTGCTGAATTCAAGCACACTGAATGTGCTTCACAACAGAGGAAAGTGAGAATGAAGCTGTCAGGGACAGAAAGGTCCACGTTCTGCAGAATGTTTTGCTGTTTCAGAAGTGAATACTAATTGTGGCATATGTTTGTTGCATTTCCAAACAAAGTCAGCTAGTTAAGTCAAACCTTTCTAAAGAAAATGCTGATGTTTGTGAGCTGAAGCATATTTCCAATATGTGACAAGACAAATCAATTGAATCAGGTGTGTCCCAAATAAAACTAGATTCCCTATAGTTACTTCTTCTTCATGAATGAAATGATTAAAGTCAGTCTTGTTCAGGGAGGCCAGATTCTGAGTTCATTTTCACCCATGTTTGTTAGATCACCTCTGCTGACACCATTCATCAGCCTTGCAGCAGTGAGCTTTCTGTGCCATCATTCAAAGGCATCAAAACAGAAAGTCCTTCAGATATTGATTCTGCCACTAAGTATTAGACACACGGTTACATTTGATTTTTATGGATTGTTACCTTCCTCACGGACCTTTCTATTCCAAGTTCCCCTGAGATCAATGAATGCGCATGCTAAATAGAACCTAACATTATTCTTCACTCAGTTTAAACCATACAATTCAACAAGCAGGACTGAATTCAACATGCCACAAAAAGCTGCTAGGGAACTGCAATTCACCTTGTTGTCAGACCAAAAGCAGTAAGGGCTTCTATACTGCCAAAGGACATCCTGCACAGGGAAGAACTAAGCTGCATGGCTGAATCACAAGACACTGGCATAAACCTTCTCCAAGTTCCTAACCTGTTCATGAAAGTGGAGTATGGACCCATTTTCCTCCCACAGCTTGCGATGACCCTTCTCTCAACGCCATGATGCAGCCTGGAAAGCAAGAGCCTAAGCTGTCTTCTGGTCAGTGATGTGATGATATGACATCAAAGTCTAACCATGTTTTGGTAGCAGCACCAGAACAAAACCTCTGTCTGTCCACAGTTTATATGACTCATTTTAGGGTTTTGTTCACTGGCTTAAGGGAGCTTAGTGACATCAGGCCATTTTTTCCTACATTGTTTCAGCTCTGTGGCATCTAATGTGTTGATTTTCTGAAGCAAAATAACTGTCATGTTTCTGAAAGTGAAGGGTGGACCTCTATAACTTTTTCTAAGAACAGGGAAAAATCAGGAGCACCAGAAACTGGGTGCAAGACCCAAATGGAGATACCATAATGTGAGAAGCAGCTGAGTGTACTAGCAAAAGTCCTTCTGCAACAATCTCTGTGGTGCTTGGAGCATCTTCCTGTGACTCCTGCTGTTTAGCTAGGCCAAGCACCAATTCTCCCAGCAGTAGACAGAAAAGGGTGAGGATGCAGTAAGAGAAGACTGCATTTAGGTTTTGTCAGAGAGGTGAAATGGTCCCATGGAAAGCAAAGCATAGTCCAGAGCAACCTTTCTCCCTCCTCAGTTTGGTTCGATGCATACAGGCTGCCTAGGTCTACCGGCATGTGGCTTTTCCCTTTGTTGTACCCTGAAGAATCCCTTCTTTCCTTGAATTCTGTTGTGGTGCCTTTTTAGGTGGAGGATTTGGACGGATATGATTTTTCAAGATTTCTTTACCTCAAAATAATTATCTTTTAGCTTAAAAATCTAGAAATTACTTTAGCTGAAAGTGTATATTGAAATAGGAAAAATTGCCAAAATTAGGTGATTACTGGAACAGAACTTCTTCTGCTCTAGAATAAGTTCTAGACAACTATCCTGGAGGATAGTTAAGTCTCTGCACATAATAAAAACTTAAATTCCAGAATATGAAGCTCTGATAATCCCTTCAGAATGAGGAGATACTTTGTTCCTCCTTTCTGCGTTATTTTTGTTACATAACACTGAATTCTGGTTAGATATGTCTCTCAATTCATGTGGGCTGTATGGAACTCAAATAATCTGAAAAACAGGTGCATTCCGGACGGTGTTTTCAGGAACACAGGGCTTGAGAGTCCCATGCAGCATCCGCAGGTTGACTGTTTCCACCAGTTCAAGGTGAGAGCAAAGTGGGTGGGAAGCAATATCAGATCTGAATATTAAATACCCACTGAAGGCATATGACAGCAGTATAAGAAAAAATGTAGTGAAGAATGAACTCTACAGAGTGTACTATAGCCATTGCTTCCCAGGATTGTTATGTAAAATGCAAAGTCATATAGATATAGGTATAGGTACAGATAAAATGCAAAATACTTCTCTCAAATCTTCTTCAGCATTTCTGGAACACAGCTAGAGGGAAAAGTGTTATACACCATTTTTCTTTCTTCTTTTCTGAAGTGCCTATCAATGTGGAAATATAAAGTGTCTGTGTCTCACAGAAATCATACTGATATTTGTCTGTGGGCGTATTTCACCCCAGCAGAAGTTTAACCAGTACAGTCAAGAGACGAACACACCAAGTCAGTGGACTCCAAGTCCACGACTTGGCTTTGCGAGCATTACTGCAGTATAACAATGGGAGAGGCTCAAACATGAAATTGGTCATACCCGGTTTGTTTGGGTTTCAGGTTGTATGTTAGTTGATCAAGCAAAACTAAATGCCACTGTGACAAGATTGATTATTTAAGTTACAGCAAGATATGTGCATCAGCAGTTATAGCTGAAGTACAAGGCAGCAGGCACAAATGACAATGTATTTGCCATTTTCACACTCTTTCTCAGTTCCAGCTTTTACCTTGCAAACTCTTTGTTTCACTTAGTATCTTGCAGGACAGAGCTGTTTATGAGACTATTTAATTAAAACCAATTATCACAAAGTGATCCCATTTTCTGCATTGCAGTCCCTTTGCTTTACTTAAGAGTGCTCTGAATTTACATCAGCTTGACAATTAAAGCTCCAAACCAGTTGTGAAAGTCTTTTATATCTGGTTTTCATTAGTTCATATTAAACGATTCATTGGCTTGATTTTCACTTCAGTGAGCCTTCTCATAAAATCTGCTTAGGCATAATGGTGATATCACATAGGAAGTGAAATGAATTAATACATCAGCAGAAACACTAACTAGGAGGCTATTTTTTTTCCTACATTTTATTGTTTTGCAGCTATACTTGTCAGTCATGTGCAAGATATACTGAGACCAAGACAGTGGGAAAGCATCACTAAGTCAAAAGGATGCTTTGACACTGTGTTCTGTGTTCATTTGCTGAAGCAGGTGTGTAGTCAGCAAATCTCTGCTGAAGGGAATTATTCTTTAGCTGGTCTCTTTTCAGTATTATAATGGCACCACCAAAGCTGCAATAATTAAGGATCTCTCAGCATTTCATTACAAAACCATATTTTCAAGTGGATATATAAATTGTATACAGAGAAATTTTGCTTCTCATTCAAATGTCTTCCTAAAATTAGCATTCTGAGTGGTTTCTTAAAAAAACACACACATTAATTTGTTGATAAGAGTGACTTAATGAGTATTTAGTTCAGAAAACATGGAGAAACAGCTGTAACTCAATAAGAAATGGTTTACCACCTTCCAGATCTGTGCAAATATTGTATAAAATGTAGTGTACAAAATGTCCTTGTACAATGGAGCAGACATTGATCATCAGAAATATATCCGTTTAGCAGGCAGGGAGCATCCTTGCATTTACAGGTTTTTGATGTTCAGTGGAAGGCCTGTACAGGTTAACTGAATATACAAATCTGCAACATCTCATGTATTATTAACCTTATTAAAAGGTTGGAAAAAGAGATTCAAAGTACAGCTTGCCTAAGATGGCAATGAGGAGAAAAACACTTCTGTCATCCAGTTGCATGCCTAGTCCAATAAACTCTGTTTTGCCCAAATTATCCTTCATATTCTCTTGTATACACTTCAAGAAAAGATGATCATCAGCTACAGGAGCAATATGCTGGAAATGTATCATCTACTGCATAGCTTGCACATAGCAAATGTGGCAAGTTAGGCTGCCATAAGTGAGGGGACATTCTTTACTGACTGAGATGCTTTAGCCCATGACTACGTAGGCAGGCAGCTCAATAGTATGGCCAGGCACTCTGGCTTGCAACTGTGGTTTGCCTTGGTGGCAGACAGTGAAAGCAGAGAGTAACTTCAGGCAGGGAAGATCCCAGACTCATCTCCCCTGACCAGCTAGAGCAAGTCAGACCTTTCTTTCTCCAGTTATTATTGTTCTGTTTTCACTGTTCTCCCTTCCACAGCCTCCTAGTGACAAGATCAGACTGAGACCCTGTTTAGAGTGTGTGAAATGGTATGTGTTCATGAGGGGCTGTCTGTGGGTAAACACGGCAATAGTGGCAATGTTGTTCCTTGTCAAGCTGCATTCTGTTTTTTTTGGTGCTTCCCTTCTTGTGCAAAGCGTGTGTTCACCATGTAGGTGTTAGGTGGAGAAGGGTCAGCTGTGTACTGCTGACTTTGAACACCAAATGCTTTCAGCAGCACTGTCAGAGGCGGTTCTGGGGTCTGAGTTCTGTCTTACATGTGTAAAAGAGCCATAAATGGCATGCATTTTTTTCTTTCATTTACAAGGTATTCAAGAACAACAAAAAGCCATTTTAATGTCTTTGCTGCATTATAGAAGTGTTTGTTTAATTTAACTTTGAAAATACCTAAACATTTTTATTTCAGATTTATTCAGTATTTACCCAAAAGACTGAAGCAGCTCTGTTTGGAACATGTAGTGATACTATCTAAAAATAACAAAGGGGATTAATGAGGTATTTATCCAACAGATGGTCAGTGAATTAAATAATACAGGTTTTAGAAAACTTCATAACAATGTATTTTTGCCAGAGAGCCCGGTTAAATATATATAGAATACTAAACACGAAAATCCAAAGGATGACGTTAAAAGGCAAATGTAAATAACAAGAGCACTGAAGTTCCCTTTCCAGGGCTTGTGCAGTTCAACAGCAGATGTCTGCTCCTCCAATCTTATTTTGTTGGAGTTAGTTCTGATTCATGCCAGTATAACTAGGAGCAGACTCAAGGATGAACTTTTGTTCTCTATAAATCATGCTGTTCTGTCTTTTTTTTATTTTTGACTTAAATAGTTCTAGCTTACCTGTCAGTTTGTCAGATTGTTGACACTAGACTATATTAAACTGTAGTTACTGTTGGAGTTACCCACTGCATATCTAATACTTGCATAACTAAATCGCTCAAATTATGTGAAACAAGGCCTGCATGTGGTGGAATTTATTAACCTCTTGCATATTTATGAGGAAAAATGCAAGATTTAGTCCACTTTCTACATAAGGATACACAAAAAAAAATTGTATGTGCAAAATGTCTTGAATCCTAATGCTCAGGTTTAAGAAAGTATATGGTATTAAGCTTAGGTTTTGACAGCCTGATTCATTATAGATATTTACACTTATTTTGAATAATATCTTCTACATATCCTCTCCATTTCTCTTTCATATTGCAAATCCTCATTTTTAAGCAACAAATGAATTTGCACTCCAATTATGTTCCCTGTACCTGTCCATCCATGCAATCTGACATCTCGAATAGGTGACATCTGAGCCAGGTGCTGTGGAAAAGTCAGGCTGTCCCACCTACCGAATGATGGTCGTTTCCCTACTTGAACAAAATGATGACTCTTTTCTTGATGAACAACCCATGGATATTAAACTAGTAGTTCTAACACTGACATTACAATTCCATGAAATGGAAAAACTGCAGGGTTTTTTTTGTCTTACCTTTTTAATTCACTTTGTAAGCATCCTATTCTCATTTCAGCTGTGTAGAAGAAAGGCACCAGTTTTCTGCCTCTAATCTCTATATTTCAGTCAGTTTCAGTGTTGTCAATACCCACTCTTTTTTTGTATTTTACTTAGTACTTGAGGTCCTACAGTCATGTGAGACCAGAGCCATTTTTGATCACAAAAAGGAAACAAAAAGCTTTCTATACCTCATAACTGCAGAAAAAATATTTGAATCTGTTATCTGGATATCTGATAAGACTCTGAAAAGAACAAAATGAACTGAACTGTGTCACAATTTCAAAATCTCACTGCTTTTAAATTAAGCACATGATACGATTTGTTTGAAACCTGATTTTGGCTTTGGCAGAAGGGTTCCTCTGAGTCTTCACTGGACAGGGGTGGGTGTCAGGAAGATCCCCCTCCTGCCACCCATCTCAAGACTAAGACTAAAAGGTTAGGCTGCCATTAGGAAGCCTGAAGATCCAGTCTGTCTGTGGTGCCCTCCCGCTATCATGATCGCTTGCCTCCAAGAAGGTGAGATGTGTCTGCTAAAAATATACATCTTTCAATAGCTGAGAGGCGAGCAGGAACAATAGTGTAATGCCCTCTAGAAACTAAGGGTGGAAAAAGGGAAGAAGGGGGAGGAAGCACAGAAAAAACTGAGAAGAGATCTACAGAAAAGTCAAAGGGGAAGCAAATCAGGTGACCTACAAACCAGCTACTACTCTTTGGGAAAGCAGATTTGTCTTGGAAGTCAGAAGAGAAAGCATGACCACTAGTAGATATGGAGTATGCAGTACATGTGAGCCACCCCTGCTGAGCAGAACCTATAAAGAAAGCCTTTTATTAGTTAAAAGATTAGACTCAAATTCTGTTTGGCTTGATACTACTCATATAATTTTCTAGGGCCAGGGCTAAGGAGTCGTCATAACTATTTTTAATTTATTTTACATTACTTAACTTTTTAGGATTTTTCTTTCTTCTGTCAACTTTTTTTTCCCTCCCCTCAACGAAACAGGATGAGATAGATAAATGGAAGATAAACAGAACCATAAAAATGTTTTGTAAGATTTGAATCCACCTTTTTTAACCTTGGAGGAAATACTGGAAGATTTTGAATAAATATTTTTTTCCTGTAGGGTTTTACAAACTCCTGTTGGAGGTAGGACAAATAAATAAATATGGAACTAAAAAGTCAGGCTGTGCCCTGCCTGCCTTTCTACCACAGTATCTAAAGCAAGGGTGCCACAGTTTTCACATACTGAAAAGTGGAAAGAAGCGTGGATACTGTAACACTTGCTAACCTTCATTTGGTCTTGTGATTTTTCTGCAGCGCTATGGTAATTTTCCAATTTAACGGAGGGTCTGAATCTACAAAAATGGAGTTATGGTCTGAAGGGAAGAAATGCGAGCTGTAGCAGGCAGGTAAGAACCCCCTGCAAGTGCCAAATGCAACGTGAGCTGGGACCACCGCGTCTCTTCACACATGTCATCACGCAGATGCCATCTGAAAACAGTTTACTTAACACTGTAGAAAGGAGGTTTCTCATCTTAATTGCACCAGCTCCAAAATAACACCATGGATTTCACTGAAATTATTGCATAGTTAAAGTGGTGACTAATGTAAAGGAGAGTATAATCAAGATACGTGTTGTATTACTTATGGAGACCACAGACTGTGACCTGGGCTCCTGGTTTGTGGAAGTGGAGGAGGAAAATGTGGGCATATAATTGGAACCCCAGGGTAGAAAGACAGTGTAGGACAAAGGGAAGCGTGGGACGACTGTGGCATTGATGTTCTGCTTTGGGAGGTGGGACAAATTGTGATATACTACATTACAATGTGGAGTATAATGTGGAAGATGGAGTAGTCTGACGATCCGTAGATAAGTCTATAAATTATATTTCTTCTTAGAAACCTGTGGTTCGTGGCCAAGGAACAGCAATTCACAGCTGGCTGACGATGAACAGCAGAGGAAGCCTATGAATAAAGAAGTAGTAGGCAGCTACTTAGGGACAGTTATGGCAGAGACAGGAAGCATTGGAGATATGCTAATAGCTGTAGAGGAATTCAGTGCTGTGCCTGGAACTAAGATGCAAACAGTCCACACCTAAATTTCTGAAGAATAAATGATGAATCGGTCCAAAGGGCAAGAGAAGTGACTACTCAATGACCCACAATTTACAAAACCAAAACCATGAGTAGTTGGTAAAACAGCTTATGATAAATGAAAAACAACTCCAGCCTTTCAGCTCACACTTTAAAAAACAGCGAAGTCACCCTTCTCTGCCATCAGAAATAGTACTTGGGTAAAAAAAGGGGAACTGTGGAATGTTTAGAAGTATTGGCTGACTGATTTAGGGGGTTTTTTTATTTCATGTAATCATAGGAGATGGTCTGGCAGGGAGCTAAGGATATCATCTAATCCTTTTCCACATCACAGAAACGTCTCTGTACCAGAAAATATCTATTATATTTGATTTCTGGCTTTCTCAGAACCACTTACTATTAAATAACTTCAGAGAATCTTTTCTTTCTGAATTTCAAGCTGGGGCAGAGAGAGACAGAAAATCAAGCAATTGCATTATCTTTTGGAATAGATATCACTTCTTTCAAACAGGGCAGAAATCTGCCCTGGCAGAGCAAGGAATAGTCAGGTGCTGGAACCTGAACTGTCTCTTCAGTTTGCCCATTTAATGGATTAAGGGCACACGAAGGTTCATGCCTACCACATGGTTTCTTTCATTACTGAGAGCTGCTTTTATCAAGAAAATACTAACATTTACTTAACACCAGTAAAACAAATGGAAAACATTCTCCGTTCACAGCCCAGCAAGACTGGTTACATGGCTGTTGTCTTACATGGCCAACTGAGTGACAGCTTCCAGGATAGGGATGAGTGTGCTGCAGGATAGAGGCAGAGGAGGGATCTTCTTATGCCCTACAGAGAAGCCTAAAGGGGAACGGGATTTGCTTCTTAAAGTCAAAAACAAGAAAAAAAAAAGTCTGCTTATATGTAAATTCTTCGTTGTCCAAATAGCTAACAATTTGGTAATATGCCTGCATATTTTTAGGCTGAATTGAATGCTACTTGGTGTTATTCCTAGGGGAGTTTTATCAGTAAAAACATTCTTTCCTGTGTGAGAATTGAGACATCTCTAGGACAGTGATTGCTGAACAGAAGAAAACCAATAGAAATCCACTGACAGCCAAATATAGCATTAATTCATGCCTCCTGAGAGGTAACAAAACATATGTTTTGGTAGCATCAAGTGGTGAGCCGCGGGAGGAAATCTTAAGATCTCCCTTGATTATCTGAGATCTATCTCCTGTATTAAAACCTGACCTTTGTTTTGCCCACTGAGAAATCCTTTTGGCATTTCACAACACCTCTAAGAACCTTGCCCCAAGGCTTTGTAAAACTCCTCCTCCCAACTAGCTTTGAAATTGTGCAAATTCTGCACAGTGTCTTGGGGAATGGAGATAATTTGTCCATTTGCACATACTGCGGATCAGACAGCTCCCCAGTCAGGGCTCTGGGCAGAGTTTCCCTATGCAAATTCCAGCGAAGTGAACATCTTTCGTGCTAAATATTGCCGCACAGTACACATGTTATTCCCCCGTCAAAAACAGTTTGTGCTGAAGTACCTAGTTGTTGTAAACAGGGAGCAAGGAAAATGACTTCGGGGGAAGTCTCATACACACATCCACGTAGCTTTGCGAGCAGCTCTGATTGAAGCCGTAGGCAAACCAGCAGCTTAAATCTGTCATTGGAGACTGTAGGCCAAAGAGACCTAAACAGCACAGGAAACTTAAGACATTATCCAACAGATGTGGTTTAATTTTGCTACATCTGTTGGCAGATATACAGAACGTGAGAATATAGAATGGCTGATAATAACAGCCTTGGAGGGGCAAAGCCCCAGGCAGTGAAAGCTGAATGTCGGGGACGTGATGCCCAAGGCAGGTGTCTCTGGGCATAAAGCGAACTTTTTCCATTCAGTCTGCCAGCTTGATAACATTTGTTCCTGTAGATGGAAAAGATATTTCCTCTAGAGATGCTGCAGTCATCTAGCAGCGTACATCCTGCACATACAGTGAGCTGGGAAATAAAAAATTACATTGACAAATTAGCAGAGGGTTAAAAAGTTTAAGTCAGCATTTTCAGTATTGCACACAGATTTAGGAGGGCTCAGTTTCTGCATGCTCAGCCTCAGACAAATAATGGCTCAAATGCTAAAGGGCTAAACCTCTTCCCTTAGAAGTTCCGGCTTTTTAGGGTTTTCAGCCCTCATAAAAACCAGGCATTAGCCCTTTTGTGTACTGAACTTCTTGCTACAGATTAAGCACCACTTTCACTACCAACTACTGGAAAATGTCGCTACCTGTTTCCACCTTCTGCCTTTGGCACCTCCATCCAGCTAACCAGATGTCCTACTGCAAGTGAGAACTGCGAGCTCAAACTCACTTCTATTCTCATTCAGCTGCTGCGGTTTTTTTCCAAATTAACAATAAAACCTTACATTTAGGACTGTATTCAAATAGGATTTTCAAAAAGAAAGTGAAAATAGTGGATTTTTAATTTTTGAAATGCCATGTGCCTTGACTTTTTAATAAGGTCTGCCTGAGCATCTCCCAGTTGGCCTATTGCCAACATTCCTAATTTACTCCTAGCTTATGTGCGGAATCATTTAAAAAAGGAGCTATACAAAGACCTTTCACCTTCACCTTGCCCTGGCAGTGAGAAAGCAGCCTTGCAGCTGCAGTTTTTTCACCATATCTCTCCACAGTGCCTGACGTCTCCTTCCTCGAGAGGAGCGTAGGGATTTGGTATTACTTCTGCCATTTACAGACAAGAGGAAAAGCTCCAGCTCACACTCACTTTGCACTAGCAACCACTTCAGTAAACTGAGGGCTCTTTGGAAGGCACAACCATGGGCTGGTGGATAGCCAGCCTGTCTCTGGCCAACCCAATTCAGTCCCAGAGCAGTAAGGCAATACTAGCACAGTAAATTCAGTAAGACTAGTATAGCTGCCATCAGTAGAAATACCTGTGAATGAGCCACAGGCTCTGTAGGTCCTTGATACCCTGTAGTTGTGTCAACAGGCCACTCTGCCTTGTGTGAATACCCTACATCTCCTCGATGTCTGGGGTTAACTCATCCAGTAAAGGCTCACATTCTTCATGCATTCACCATCAACTCAACTTTCTTCCTTCTCCTCAAAAGGACATTTAATTTAAAACTAAGCATAAATTCATTGTAATAACAGAAGTATTTTTATTAAATTATTTCCTGGTACTTTATTTAAATACAGCTTGAGTATCCTCTACATCATATTGGGAGATATCTACAAGATTTCCTCCTGTCTTTGAACATGAGCATATGATCATCCTTTCAGAAACAGTGAAATCATTGTTATGTAGTTCTTTCTTCTTCAGCCTGTTCTTCCATAGCTTTCTATATCTGTGAAATACAGACAATGTTTTGTATAGGCATTCCCAGTGCCAAGGAGAGATAGGGAATGGAAGAAGATGAATTAACTGGAGCTCAGTCGAAACAAGACTAAAATTATATCATTTAAATATTCAGTTTATTTCAGAGGCAGAGATTAGCAACGATCATTGTAGTAAGGCAAGATACATGGAGAGAAATACAGAAAGTATCACTGGCCTTTGCCTAGCATAAATGGTTCTTGCTTGTAAGCTGTAAAAATCTACATGATATGATCATAGAAATAATTAGAAATTTACCTTCTAAAGGCCACTAAAATGAATCAGAGCATTTTCTCCAGTTTCCCTGAGTTTTGAAGCTGTCACTGAAACTCTTCTGTTGCGTTGCTCGTTCAGTCAGATTTCCCAGTGAAGTCAGGGGGGCTTTAAAGCACGAAAGAATACGTGACTGGCTCTTCAGGACACATCAGTTTTGATGTGAACTGAGAAAAAGACTCCTGCTGTGAATATAACCATTAACCTCGTGCTTTGATACTGACAGGCAGCTGTAGCTTTTAGCTACTGGGCAGAGAATGGAGCAGCCACAGCTCTGGAAGCCGGGGAAGGTAACGAGTTAGTGGGGAGAAGCTCGCTGTGCTCAGGTATTGCTGACCCCAGGCATGGGCTTGCCAGGCATGGCCTGACCCCTGCTTCCACCTCACAAAGCAGCTCCTGGCATTTATGGTCCGCAGCTGTAATGTACCCGTGTCCCAGAGGGTGCTTGTGCACAAGCTTAGAATGGAAAACCAGAAAGGAAATAGCTACTGAGATGAGGAAGAGGTGCTGAGGAGCCAGAGCCCTAGTCTACTGGTAGCCAGCATCAATGGGAGTTGGTCCAATAACCTGAAAACAACTGTTCTGGCTCAAATTCAGCTAAGGGCTTTGCAGGGAGCCGGGGTGGACTGCTCAGGGCTTGTAAAGGGGGGGATATGTGATGGTTGTGTTTCCCGTCACTTAGAAAATATATGTTGTTGTGTTCTGCTACAAGCACCAATGGGCTCCAAGGAAATTATGAGAAGGAATGAAAGTATATTTGGGAAGGATTCATAAATGAAAAATGACACAAAGGAGCTCCGGGAATTTGCAAGTGGGAGTGAAACAGAATTGTGTTTGCAGTGCCTGTAGTGGAAATGTGTTGCTTTTACACCGGGCTTCTATAAGCTGCTCTCACGTAGCCTGCAGCAATTTGGGAGGCCCACTGATGAAGCCAATGCACTTACAGAAGTGTAAATCCAGTGAGAGAGAAAAATTAGGAGCTATTATCGTGACATACATTAGGAAAGTATATTTACAGTGAATATAAACAAAGATAACTTGAATATATTTATTCTTGGAAAAGTTTTGCCTGTGCACTGTTTGCCCAAGCAATATCCTGCTTATCATAGGCTGAGTGCTTTTTTAATGAAATCAGTTCCTGTTTATCTTCAGTTTCTGACCTATCTGTCTTTCTATCTGTATTGTAATGGTCTGTTTTTGCATTTTCAGGCTAGTACTATGCAAGTTTTTCATCTAAGCCCACTCCTTTTGTTTGTCATTCCCAGGCCTGTTCAGAGGTCCCTCCCAGCTCCAACCTGCCAAGGCATCCTTGTAGAAGTCCTTGTGCAGCAGGAAAGGTTGTCAGTATTTCCTCCTGAAATAATCTTTTTCTCCTAAGTTTCTATCAAGTTAGACACTTTAAAAGCTATATTAAACCGACAGAGTTCTTTGGGCTTTGCTCTTCTTTTAATTCTCGTTTGACTGATTTATTTATCTTGTCTGCTCTGTCACCTTACTGTTTATTCTCCCCTTACTTGGTTCAGACCTGCTGTTTGTTCCCTCGGCGTTTTTCAGTTCTCTGCTTTCTTTTTGTGGACAACTATATCATCTAGATCTGGGATCACAGAACGTGCTTCCTTTCGTATCGCCCACTTCTGCCTGAACAGTTCATCTTAATTTTCTCAAAATTTTAAAAAAAGAGATCTGGGAGAGTTTTCCCCTCTCCACAGTTTCCAGCTACTGCTGCAGTGTGTATCTTGCAGTGTGGTAACTGGCCTTATTCCCCTTCTCTCTATCCCCTTCCCATATGAGTTCATGTGCTACTGAGTTTAACACTCCTTGAGGTAGAACAGTGGGCCTTTACTATCCCTGTAGAGTGCTGTATTTCAGAGTATAAAGAACGAAACGAACAAGAAAATTGTAGTAACAATACAATATTGTAACTGAAATAGAATTACTATCAAGATTCAAATGGGTGATCTCCAAATACGACTCAGCTGTCACAGGAAAGGACATTACTGAATGCAGAGGTTTTATTTTTCCAAACTCGGCACATAGCCAGTGTTTCACCAGGATGACGAAAGATGCTGTACTGCAGAACTTCTTTCACTTAACGTTTTAAAACCAAGTTTACGATTGCTTATGGTCACTAATGTGTCCTGGCATACTTCCAAGTGTTGGATCATTAACCTTGCTGTCAAAGCTAAAATCCACTTATATAATTAGGTTATCTTTATCTCAAATTTCCACTTGCAGTTTCACTTGGAAAAAAAAACAACCAACTGTTCTTCCTTCCCTTTCTTTCAGAAAATAAAACAGCTGTGTGGAGCTGCTGTCAAGTAAAGGTGACTTGGCTCTACCTTTGCCTCTTCTACTTGTTTTTTAAACACAGTAATAGATCTAATCCTTGATCTTATCACCTTACTCTCTTTGATTCTGTACCTACATCACAGAATTCAGTCTAATACTTTCTATATCTTTATTCTGCACCCGTGACTATTCCAGAGAGGTGTTAGGCCAAGTGAGTGGCAGCTTTCAAGGTTTTCACTTTCTCCTTAGCTGACTTCTAACCAGACAAAAAGTTATGGAGAGAGAGAAATGTTGTGGTTTGCTATGAGATCCGCTGGGTTTTACCTTTGAAGACAAGGTCAAAGCACCTTTTAGTCTTTGGAAAGGATAACGACAGGGTTTGAGGCAGTTCTTATTGTACGAGAATTTTTATGTGATATTTTTGGTGCTGTTTTTCTTCACATTTTTCCTCTTTCTATGTAGTGCATTCCTAAGTAATTTAGTACTTTCTGTCATCTGTGTAATCCTGTACTAGGATTTAATGTGATACTCATATCTGGAGAGTGCACCCCACTAGGCAAACAAAAGGCTCTGAAGTGCATCAGGCAGCAGAAGGCACCTCACATGCAATCAGCAGTGTGCGTGCTTGCAGGTTTAAATTGCAATTATGATTTGAAATTTGTACCTGCGAAAGCAAGGTTGTGAGAGTTTGGAGTATCTACTCGCAATAGTCAGAGACAAAGTGTGCTAGGAATCTCCTAATGGACAGTGCTTTCAGCTACTGCCTGTGTTAGCATCTGAAAATCCATCTTTATTCTGTCTGGTGGAGATAACTTCATCTGTAACAGAAATTCTAGCAGGGCAAAATCTTTCCTAATTTACATTTTTGCAACTTCACTGCCACCGGATGCCTCAGTTCCCATCACATTTTTTTCCCCTTGTATATGCCTGAAGGGATGTAGACAGTGGAACTGCACAGGAGCCATGGAGGCACATCTGGACTGGCAGCTGCAGCTGGGTTAACAGGTTTGTTGTGAACAAGAGCAGAATCCAGCTCAGGCACGCTCTGTGCCAGATCTGCATGACTAGCAAAAATAAGATAGCAGCTAAGGCACATTCTTGTCGCTAATTCACATCAGCTTGTCTCAAAATTCATCCATACCCACAATTTGATGGAGGCACACACTTCAGGTACCTGCTCCACTGATGGGAATTTGGACATCAGTTTGAGTGAAGGACTGTTTTCTGCTTCTTTTTTGCCAGAATAGAGAAAATGTTTTAACCCCTCCCAAAGCTTTGGTGCTGCTGACTCAATGTGGTGTTGTTCATGTAAGCAGAAGAAGTGATGGCCATACGAGTTTGCATGTATTTTGGTGTAACCATTTGTATTTGTCTCCCTGCTACAACCCATCCCTTTCAGCTGTGCTGAGCACTAGGAAGCTGTTCTTGGCAAAGACTGGAGGCACAAAAGAAAGCAACAAACCCAAAAATGTTTTTCCCGTGAGCCATAACTGAGGCTGCCAGCTTTATACCATGCACAGAAAACAAATGTCAAACCATGGAGGAGGTACGCTAGCCAAACCTTTCGTGGCTAAAGGGAAGGATATTTTAAGTAGTATAAAGTTGATGAGAAAGTTTTATTAGTGATAGCATTTTCTTGCTTTTCTCCTTTTAAGCTACTGTGGAGACTATTCTGTAGTTAGGACTACAATCTATCTCAGTTATATGTAAGAGAGAAAACTGTACAAAGTAATGTCAGTAATTGGATAATAAAGAACTTCACTTCTTTAGACACACACAGGGTCAAGTACAATCAACAGGAAAATACAGATTGCTTCCGTGAATTGCTGTGCTGTTCTAGTAAGGAGTAACCTGTGCTTTGGTGGTGAGAAATGGCATATGAAAGAAGATTAGCCACATTATATGTAATGCTTCACAAACTATCTCCCTGGAAATGCAGAGTTCACTTTCTGCTTTGCTTAAAACCTGTTTTGGGTAGATAAAAATAAATAAAAATTTCCTCATGAATAGAGGACTTCATTAGTCATGCATGGCATTGTTCTTTCCAGTATGACCTCTATTTGCAAAATGATATCTCACTCCCATTCTCAGACTGAGAGTCAGCAATGAAGGAAGAAGGTTGGGCAGCTTTGAAAAAGGTAAGTATTTGTCTGGAGTGCTTTTTGCAATACCTTCTGATGTGAAAGCAAAATCACATTGTAACCAATTTCCTTGCCTTCTGTCAGTCTGCTTCACTTCTTCCACAAGGTGCAAGTCATGGGACTTCACTGAACAGAAATGATATTTCTCATCCTGTCTTAAGCAGAGCTCTTACTTCCATTTTAATGTGCTCGCCATATGAGAGTGTTGCATGAAGTGGCACATCATATAACATATACCATATGATATTCTAGGCCCTGATGCCAATGGTGCATGGTTGAATACTAAAATCAACAGAAAACTCAGTGTGCTACAGCATTTTTTTCACAACACTTCTTTCACGGTATGAAGTTGATTGATGTCTTTGATTAGCCCAATTTTAGCATAGAGTATGGTGCATTTTCTTCTCTGTCTTGTCTGGAAATAGTAAAAAATGCAAAGTGTGATATTTCTAGTTGGTATTTGTTGACTATAGGTACTGCTCATTTCCTTAACCCCTTAATGCACTTAAGGATTTGTGCAGTGCAAGGTGAATGCATTCAATAGTAGAAGTAAAATCCATTCTCTCTTGTAAGGAATATGCACAAGCATGTATGTAGACAAGTAAATACTTTTATTTCCATTGTGAGAAACTTACAAATATAGCGTCACAATCTAATAGTCTGATTAATGACATTTTAATTCATTTTAATTATATATGTGCTAAATAGGCTTCAGTTAAATGTTTTTAATAAATAGAGCTTTTAAAATTTTAAATAATTCATAGTAGCTTAAATTAAAATGGTGATGAGCATTTTCTAGCAGTAAAATAAAAGTTGAAAAACTTTTAATTAAAAGACAGAAGTGTAAAAACTCAAAAAAAATCATCCGCTCGAATAATTTCATTATTCCTACTAATAGAAAATCTCAACTGAGTTTTCAGAGAACTCAATAATAAAAAAATGTAATACATAATAATCTTTCTTTTCTTTTTTCCTCTTTTTTTTTCATCTCATTCATATAAACAAAAATCAAACGTATTTTGTGAAAAGGGGCTATGCCATCACATTTTGTGGCTTATGTTTCAATTGGTTTAAAAATAGACACATCGATGAGATTAGGTTGCTATGAAGTTTTATCATTAACTTTAATGTTCCCATAAAAGTGAATGAGAAGTTACAGTGTTTTGGTCATCTCAGTTGTTAAACTAATAAAAATACATACATTTTCAACTGTGCATACAATACTAGTCCCAAACAATTACAACAGTTTCTGGGTTTTTTTACATCAGTTTTCATTTTTTTATTTATTCTCTGAAAATCTCCATTCTAACTATCCGAAATTCACCTGAGCATCAAACAATAAGGCTCAGAAACACTTCTCTTCAGGGAAGAAAATAAATCACAGTAAAGACAAAACAATATATATTCAAATTTTTTTTGTTCAAAGCCATGTCAATTTTTAGTTGAAGCAATTCTTTTGGAGAAAACATTAATTAGGGGGGATGTATATTCCATTAAACTTTATTGAATTGTTCCATTAAAACAACAAAGACAAGAGAAAAAATGTGAATATTTTAATTGGAACTTTTAGAATTATTTTTTAAAATTAAAATGCCTTAGTTTTTCATTCAAAAATAGTTACATTTTAAAATTTCCCTGCTTATTTCAGGTTTTGTTTTAAAGTGGTGACATCATAATGGTGTTTTTCCACTGTCCTGATTCATTCTCGTTGAACATTCTCATTTCATTTGATCCTCCATTCTTCATGTTCCTCCTCTAAAAGATCTCAAATGAACAACAACACAGAAAGAAATGTCTTCTGCTTTCAGTATGAAAAGCCAAAAGCAAGCTAACAAAAAATCCCACCTGCAGGTCACTTGAAAGCATTGGAAACCGTGTCTTCTGAAGGCAAACTGAACTAAACCAGGAATTGTTCTCATCATTCTAGTTGTATTGGCTTAGACAGGAAGGAGCATGGCGAACATCTAACCGTACATCGAGTGTGAAAGGAGAAAAACACAGGCATGGAGAGACCATACAGATTGCACCACAAGCGTGTACTCGCTGGCGCCGAGGCTGCCTCTGCATCGTGGCACACTGCTTGTTTGTACTAGGTAGAAATCACCGCAAATGTATCTAAATTATTTTATTAGCCAAATGAAACTCCCCCAGAATTCAGTGGGCCGTGGATTAGCAATGACCTTGTATGAGAACATTTCTCAATCCAAAGAGAAACGAAAGGCACGTACCAGTCGCTCTCGGTTGTATTCCTGTCACTTGCTTCCCCTACAGTGGGTCTGTTCTGTTGCAGCTGGTGCTCCTCCAGCTTCCTCTTTACTGCCCGTTATCTGAGGCGTAAAATGAAAAGATTAGGTATGTCCACACCATAGTAATAGCAATGACTGCTGTGTGGTGTTGAGATACCCACCTTGACTTTTAAGCAGCTATGCTTGGGCATAGGAAGCAGTCCTCTTACCCTTGCGTGTCTGCACCTCAGTTCACCCCGTTCCTGTGGCTGCGACTGATGTGTGGACAAATGCTGTGTCTCTCAGCAGTGGAAACAAATCATAATCCTTTCATGTTTCTCCTTGATTCTGCCTATTGAAATAGACTTGAAAACTAGTGGAAAAGAGATCATAATTTATTCCGTACTTCATTTCACCAGTAAGTCAAGATCTTTAAATATTCACTGATAAACAAGCACTGTTTGGAAAACAAGGTGCCAGAAGGTGACTGTAGATCTCTGCTCCTGGGTAGGAGCCCTGTTAGCTGATACTAAAGCAAATGAAGGCTTTTAAAACAAGAGTAAGCCCAGCTTCTGACTCTAAAGGGAGATGGCAGCTTACGAATTTGCTCGCAGTCCAGCTATTCATGTCAAGGACCGGTCATTCAAACATGCTTTCCTGAAAATATCATATCTGTACATTGTAATAAGAGTAAAAACCAGAAATTATTATGTTAATGTAAATACAAGCACAGCAGAATTATCATTATGATGTAAGAGGGAAAAAGTCGAAAATTTGGAAACTAAGTCATTCAGCATATGTTAACGTGGCCTTTTACTGGAGAGAGTAACAGAGAATTTTGTACAACAGCCACCCCTTCCAGAAAAATAAAGATGATATGTTGGAAGCAAAATCATTCCAATGTGAATGTTTAATTCCACAAAAGATATTTTTTGCAGATGGCTACTATTTTTTTTCAAACCATGAATTTATTATTAAATGTATGAATACCATGTATATTAATGCACAATAACTTCTGTGAGAAAATAATTCATCTAATTTACACAGTATCCACCCATTCTTGCAAAAACTAGACATAGCAACACACTGAGCTTGATCAGTTAGACAGGTTTCAAGATTTGTCTTTTCATGTATGACCTTGAAAAAAAAATAATAATACTGTTTTCTTTTGTGTGCCAAGCACATGAAAAAAGTGTGCACTTGCAGCATCTTGAAAGTAACAGAAATTTCACTCTAGAAATGTTAGTGCTTCGTGGTTTGGTGTTTTACTAACAAGAAATGAAAGAAAAAGAACTGCTTGCTAATCTGCTTCTCTGTGTTTCTCTCAACACATCTGTTCAAGCCCAGTGGAAATAATTACTTAACTTTTTTTTGGTTACGAAGCCAAATTTTACAGCTGACCTACCTAAGGAAATGTAGTCTTACTTCCCCAAGTCCATTTAAAAAGAGCCTTGAGGAAAGAAGACTCTGACCTTAGCAGTGCAGGGCACCATGGAATGGGCCAGCAGAATTTCGAAATCTTGCATTAGCAATAGTGATATCCATTTTTAAACTGTTTCACACTTTGTAGAGCAGAATGCAAAATTTTTACAATTTTAACCAGTAGGAATACTGAGCTGAGGAGTAGTGACATTCAATAAAGTAAAACATCTATTAGCAGTAAAAGACTACCTCTTAACCAAGCTGCAAACTCCTGTTCATCCAGGTGGACATTCCCATGAAAATCACAGAACAGGTATGATCCTAAGGTGTTAAATGAAGGTCGTATTTGAAGTTTAAGGCCATCCAGAGGGACCTTCACAGGCTGGAGAGGTGGGCCTTTGCAAACCTCATGAGGTTCAAGAAGGCCAAGGGCAAGGTCCTGCATCTGGGTCGGGGCAATCCCAAACACAAGTACAGGCTGGACGGAGAATGGATTGAGAGCAACCCTGAGGAGAAAGACTTGGGGGTGCTGGTTGATGAGAAGCTCAACATGTCCCGGCAATGTGCTCTTGCAGCCCAGAACGCCAACCATATCCTGGGCTGCATCAAGAGAAACATGGCCAGCAGATCGAGAGAGGTGATTCTGCCCCTCTGCTCCACTCTGGTGAGATCCAACCTGGAGTCCTCCATCCAGCTCTGGAGCCCTCAGCCCAGGAAAGACATGGACCTGTTGGAACAGGTTCAGAGGAGGGCCACAAACATGATCAGAGGGCTGGGCCACCTCTCCTGTGAGGAAAGGCTGAGAGAGTTGGGGCTGTTCAGCCTCGAAGAAGAGAAGGCTCCAGGGAGACCTTATTGCAGCCTTCCAGTACCTGAAGGGGGCCTACAGGAAAGCTGGAGAGGCACTTTTGACAAGGGCATGTAGTGATAGGACAAGCGGTAATGTCTTCAAGCTGAAAGAGAATAGATTTCGATTAGACATAAGGAAGAAATTTTTTGCTGTGAGGGTGGTGAGGCACCGGAGCAGGTTGCCCAGACAAGTTGTGGATGCCTCCTCCCTGGCAGTGTTCAAGGCCAGGCTGGATGGGGCTCTGAGCAACCTGATCTAGTGGAAGGTGTCCCTGCCCATGGCAGGTGGATTGGAACTGGATGATCTATAAGGTCTCTTCCAACCCAAACCATTCTATGATTCTATGATATTTGAAAGTGGGACTTCAAACCCTGAGTCACTTAGGTCTGTGTAGAATCAAACCAAAATATCTTCCAGATATCCATTTCTTCCTCTTGCTGTCCCAGATCTTGAAATTTATTCAGGTTTTTAATTCCCATTGAATCAAGCATCTTTGAAGCTCTGTGCATTCTGTCTCCAGCTAGGTATGGAGGAAATTGTTGTCACACACCGGAGCTCATATCATTCCTTCCATAGGTTTTCATCAACTTCCATCTGTACCACTGAGATAGTACCACTTCCTGAGCTTTTATAAGGCTGTGAATAGAAATGAAGACCTGAGAGAAACTGGTAGTATTGTAGCAGAAGTTTTGTCAGTACAGTAAGTGGTATCTAATGCTTTTCCTGAGGATGGTCTACTGCAGGTGCTCTCGTTGACTTTTGTGTGGCTTGGGATGGTATGAGGTACTATTTTCAGTGTTGGAAATGATGTGTGACATTAAATGAAGACTGATGGATAAGTGCATTGAGAGACTCTCCAAAGCAGGTAGCTGTTGAAAGAGAATTGTAGTTTCTGTTAAATAAATAAAGGAAGGATAGAGAGACAGCAAACCAGACAGAATCAGAAGAAAAAGCACAATTAAAGATAATTTTCATGCACAAAATTGTGCATCTTGCCCATGGGCTCCTTGCAACTAAGCAGAAAATAATTTGGATAAACAGGAAAACTATGTAGAGGTTCTTTTGTTTATCAATAGCTTCCTTTCCTTCTGCAGATATTCTGTGATGAGTTTAGGTACATGTTTGTGATGGCCAGTGTGTGTGAAACATTGCTATGGACTAACTGTCCCTTTCCTTACTGATTTTCCTTCAAGGCCTTTGAGGTCTGTTCCTGCTTGCTTTTACTGCACTGCTCTTTTGCTCGCAGAAATCATTTGTCCCTGATTTAAACAGATAAAATAAGTGAGATTTGTTCTTTGTGATCATAACAGAAACCTTTAAATATTAAATACCTTTAGCTAGTTTTGGATCTAGAGTCTCTGGGCCAGAAATGGTAAATATGATGGCAACAACTGAGCAATACCTCAGTCTTGACATGACCACCTCTTCTAGCAATTAGAGCAAAGAAACAATACATTCTTTACCCTTCCAAGCAAACAGTTATTAAGTATTTCCACAAGATGCTGGTTAATAACACTGTGCCTGAAGTAGCCAGAGATTTCTTGCTTTTATTTTATTTATTTATTTATTTATGTATTCTATTTTATTTTATTTTATTTTATTTTATTTTATTTAGTATATTTTATTTTTATTTTATTTTATTTATTTATTTTATTTTATTGGTGTCTTGGTGGTTCTTTCCTTTTTATCCCAAGGTGTTAGGTGGATATTTTCATCATGTAGACTGTCTCATTTGTCTTTGTAGCTCTTCTATTCAATGCATGCTCTTGCTGCCTGGAGCGTAGCCCTTCAGCTAGCAGAACCAATTAACCTCCCTCTTTTTCTTTAAAGGTGAAAAAAACCCTTCTCCCTTCTCTGTGCTTACAATAGGGTTAGCCAAAGTACATATCCACAGCTATAAATATATCTCTTGGAAAACTGTAAGTATGTGCCATGAATTGGATTTATTTTGTCTTGGGAAATCACACTTAATACAAAACTACAGTTTCTGACCTTTTCTTTGTTTTTCATTGTATTACTTATTAGCATAAACTAACATTTATACTCCCGCTAATATCCAAAGAGGTGTTGACATGCTAGTGGATACGTAAGCCTGCCAGAGAAATGACAAACCACACGGACATGTCTTACCCATGCAGTTGCTGCAGTGCATTGCAGAAAAGCGAAATATCCTGCAGGTCAAGGAGGTGTTGCAGAATGAATGCCATCACCTTGACTGAATGCAATCGATCTGCTTGAAAGAACCAACATCAGCTCAGGAAAAGGTAGTTGCTCTATCAAAACAGGATTGATAAGCATTGTTTGAGCCACCTGGGCTTCTTCCAGTTGCAATACCTACAACGGGGCGGGTGGATATCCTTTACTAACCACTTGGCAAAAACCACCTCTTGTTCCTGGCTAAACCCTAGATGAAACACAAGCTTTGTTTTGATTTCTGTAAGGGGAAAGGCTTGAGTAAATAGTTTCTGTTTCCCCAGAGTCTTTGTCAGCTGTAGGTTGGAATCCTTATTTATAAACTGAAATACTCAGAATCCCTTTTAAGGGATTTTGTGAGAAAAATTTGTATGGTTTTGTCTTTATTAATTTATATACCATATATAATATTTCACGTGCTATTATTTTATTTATGTATGAACTACCTTGAAAGAGGGTGTGATACATGTGGACTAGCCCCTGCTACAAACATGGTCAAGGTTTCTGCCAACTGTAAGGACCATTCTTCAATTCACTGAGCTTCTTTTACTGCTAGCCTGAAAAGGACTGAAGGTTTGTAAGCAGAGGTAGCACCTGAAGATACAGCTGTGATGGAAAACAATAAATTGTGAATAAGAGTCAGAGTAGCAATAAGACAATGGTATTTCGTCTCTGTACTTGAAATATCTGTAGTCTTTCCTAGGAAGGAAAATGCAAAAATCAGATTAAATAGTAAAATGTGATTAATTTTTACACATTCAGTCTCTGGTAAATGCATGTTTGTCACTCATAATGTGAAATTTGTGACTTAACCCCAGTAATATTCACTTTGTTCTCTTATCACTCATCCAGTCACAGATGTTTGGAGCATCTCCATGAACTTTCTCATTCTGAAAGTCACAAGATAACATTTCATAACTCCATCGAGCCCATTTCTATAAAATCCTTGCTATCCATTTGATATTACATCATTACAACAGTTTCACACAAACTGATGCATAGTGATCTGTTTAACCAATGTCTCTGTCTTTTGGAACATTGGGAGCATTGCCTTTTGGATCAGTGGAGGACAAGATGATGTTCTGACAGCGTATGTTGTCTGTGAGTGCTCTACCTAATCCCTCATCAGTCCCACTACATTATGCTGATTATGGCAATATGCTAACAGGGACTCAGCCTCTCAACTACAAGGTAAGGTTCCTGGTAGCCGGCAGTTTCCTTGGTGACCATCTCTTCCAGGACTTTGCTGAGGAGCACAGGCTATAGTGTCTCAGTTTCCAAGGGAAACTCCTGAATAAAGCTGTAAGAAGCAGCCATACATATTGCAGTTAGAGGTATGGCCGTGCTAACCCTTGTAGTATTATAGGACTGTAGCTTCTGCTTATCTGTGTGAGGGACTTCCACTCTTGCAGCTTTAGCTGCCTGTACTGCTGGAGGAAGAAACGAAGGAGGTGCAGCCCACAGGGCTGTGAGCAACTGTGTTGTGTTTGCATGTTAGTGTGCACCAACAAAAGCAAGCTGAGAGGAATCATCAGATCCTCGTTCCTAGGTCTCCCCTTTACTCATCCTGCCTGTTCTTCCTCTGATCATGAGAAAATTTTTATTCAAAGTTTTCTCCTCCCTGAAGTCTGTTACTTCCCAGAGAGTTCATTTTGTTTCCAGAGGTCTCCTACAACATGCAGGCTGACAATAAAGGGCCAGCCTAACATTTACAGTAGCCAACAGAGCTTTAAAGTAGGTAAGTAAGTTAGTCTACAGTAATTGTACCCTATGCGTGTTTTGGTACCTCCTGTGAATTTAATGTGGAGGTAGGTAATCCAGTACACTGGATTTGGTCATAGGGGAGAGGGGATAGTTCTGCAGAGAGCCATCTTCACCCAGCTGTGCAGGAGTAGCGTGCAATCTGTGTGTGAGGATGGTGTGGGCAGAACTGAAATACCTCCAGCACGTTTTGTGATGCCTAAAGAAATTCAGCAGAGATGCCCCCTTTCCAGGACCCCAAATGCTTGAAATGTAGGAACTATGATTAGATGCATGACAGCAAAGTTGCCTGACTGTTCTTGTTACTCAAAGACCTGCTTTTAAGGCTATTTTCTCTTTCTGTGAATCAAATAGAACTTTTGGAGCAGTTTTAAACTAGATGATTTGTGTGACTGAGGGGGTTTGTTACAGACCCATTCAAAAATGGGTCATTACCTTCTCACAGTGAGGGAAAAGGGTGGAAGAGGAGAGAAACAATTAAACAGCTTCAGGATTAAAAACGGAATTCGTTGCTTTTGATCTGGCATAAAACCAAATGTAGGTAAGAGATTTCCTGGGAAGAGAGATGAGGAAATCAAGGAGCACTGATTATTTGTAGTGCCTACTGAGTCAGAAGCAACCACGACACGGGAATCAAGCCCTGCTGCGCAGGTGTGAAATCGAGAAGTTGCACATGTCCAAAAATACATTGAATGCAGCAGATGCTGCTGTGATTTACCTTATTTTGTGTATGTTAGGTTTGTACCCTCTGACAGTACACAGTGTGTTACAGGCAGTACCTAGTCCTGATATCCAGTGTGCAGTTCATTTTTTCTTTGCCTCAACAGATTGATTCAATGATTTGCCAGCACCTCTGATCCAAAAGTGGCTGACCTTTCTGTCCAAGTCCCAAAGACCCGTGCCCACTTTTGCTTGCATGTGTTCATTGCAATTTTGTTTCAGATCAGAAGCTTCCCTCTTCCCAGATAAAGAAAGCAGTGGCAGTTAATTCTGCTGTGAAGTCAAACAAAGAAAAAGGAAGATGCAGGGGAAATATATGTTTCTCTTTTTATCTTAGGATTTTTTTAAATAAAAATGTTGATCCTTTCCAACCAACTTTGTCAGTAATCAGAAAAGAAAAAAACAGCTATTCAAAACATGGCTATTTCCCTCTCATCTTATTTTATCCACTAATATTGTTAACAACTTCTTCAATTCACAAGACAGTCGGAGTGGTGATTAGAGGAGTTTCCAGCTCTGCTCGGAGCGGGTTCTGAGATCCAGCTGACCACAGCTGGGCTTTCCATCAGCCCAGTTTCAAGTAATGCAGCAAGGTATGTCATGTGGGATCAGGCAATCATTTAGACTGAGTGGAGCACAGCCCCACTGCTCCGTGTTCAAAACTCCCACGGGCTTTGATAGGGCCTGAATTCCCCACTTTGCATAACGCCAGGTAACCACTACCCCAGTGAAGCAGATTAACTTGCCTTTATATTGGCTGTTAAAAAACAACATTATTTCTGCCACTTGTCCCAGTGAAATGAACATAAACCACTGGAAAACAAAATTAATTAGCAAGACATTCGGAAAGAGCAGGAGCCTTCCGTAAGAAGTGCAGAAATAGCAGCAGCAGCAGAATCACCGCCTCCATGTTCTGTCTTTTAACCTGAATCTCTTCCATTAACTGTCCTGCTTCTCACATAGCAAGAATTTCTCAGCAAAGGAGCAGAGGCAAAAGCTCTGTCTTATGATGAAAATATAGTGTTCATCGTAGCTTTTCCTACAGCACACACAGCTAAACTGCTTGCTCAGTGATTAAAATCTCCTACAAAGGAAACAAAAAATAGTTAGGTTTTACACTTCCTGCTGATAATGCATGTGAAGGATGCCCTGTGTAATGAATAGGCATGTGTGAAAGCCATTACAGGTTGCTGGTTTCTGTCTACTTACAGCATAGTTTCCATCTTGTCCCAGTGCTACTCTCTTTGCTGTCTGCATATTGCACACTTTTCTTCCTCTAAACTCATCATGCTCTACTCTGCCATTGAAGCAGAAATACATTAAAGTGCTCCTTATAACAACTGAATGCTTCAGCCGCTTTTCCTTCCACCTCTTTCAGCTCCTTGCACTGGCAACACTCCTCCTAACGGCCCTTTGATGGATCACACATCACTCCGTATACAGTAGAGCGTGGTAAGGCTGCATCTCCTTTGCAGCGTGTGTTGTAGGCACTCAGACTTCCAGGGAGCAGGTGCAGAGTTCTGCCTCTCTTTCAAGTGCTGTTCTGTGCTTGCTTAGTGTAGGTATAAATGGCTACAATGAGCTCAAAGCAGGGGTGGGCCCTGCGTATGTAATTGCTAATACCTATTCTTTCTTTTGAATCGAAAATGTAGAAAGCTTGTGCAAAAATCTGATCTTGGAGAGGAAAAAAAAAAAAGTGAAAAGCCTTTCTAGGCTTGGCTCTGCCTGCCTCTCCATACAATTGGCAGGATAGATATTGCCCTGTTTGAATAGAATCTGCTTCACTTCACTGAAAATATTGATAAGTAAAATATTTTACCGTCCATAACTTCACTGCTTCTGTTAGCTGAGCACATGTCACGGCAGTGCATCACCTGCTTGTGAAGGCTGAGCTTCACAACGTGGAATAAAACCTTCTGGGTCAGAAGAGCAAAGGCACTGTGGAGAGCCCTGCACCTCAGCATGGTGGCTGAAACAGGTGAGAAGACACGCTCCCAAGGTTTGTCCTTTCAGAAGAAAAGCAGTAAATTCTCTTCATTTCTACACCTGTGGGAGAAGACAAGAGGAGGGGAAAACATATGTGGATAAGGGGCAAGGGATGAAAAACTACAGGGCTGCTCTGCAATTTTTTTTTTAAAAGAGTATAGGAGTGGGAAACAGAAATAGATTAAGACTTCTGACCACACAGGCCATGAAAAGAGAGGCCCTGCTGTATACTCTGTAAAGTGTAAAACAAAACAAGCTTCATAGTATGATTCAGGCTGTTGTTAACAAAATGCGGTACCACAGAAATTAAGATAAATTGGAAGCTTACTACAGGTTCATTCCCAAAACATCATCACACTTCTGCTTAACATTGGATTTAAACGTCTAACAGTCTCCTTTCATCCCAGGAACTCACAGCAGGCAAGGTTTCATCTTGCAGATGCCATCATCACAATGGGCAGCCTTGCTGACCACCTTAGCAGAGAGGCCAAGGACTCGTTGATGTTGTGTTGATGTAAATGGAATAAATTGGTCTAAAGAGTCAAAGGCATTAGCACAACCCTGTCGCTGTACGCTTAAACAAGGCTCAAGGGTTTGAGAACAGCAACTTCAGCTGAGTCCCATGGCAAAAAGCACCACTAAAAATCTTTTAACTTTCATTAAAGATTCAGAAAAATGAAGAAAAACATTGAAGTCACTGAAATATAGAGTATTAAGGCTTTATTTCAGCCTTCTTTAATCTCTTTAGTTATAGATCTTGCTTTATTTAGAGGAACAGAAAGCAAATATTTAGTCTTAAGTAGGATGAAACTGTCGTTTCATCAACAAGTTTGTTGAGATGGTCTAGACTGTTGCCAGTAAATTCCAACCTCAGCTTCCTGAAAACACACACTCGCAGTCACACTGTGAATGGAGTTTCTGCCTCTAATAGTGACTCTTCCTTGCACTTCTCAAGTCCCCTGAATGGGTGAGGACAGGGACAATTCGAGGCCCACCACAACCCAGCAAGCTTACAACTCTTTTCTGTGCTATTTAGTACGTGGCTGTTAATGACTTCACTGGTTACAGAGCCTTAGTGGTACTGCAAGGGATTCCCTTGACCAGGTAGTCAAAACTGAAGGCAAAGGGGAAATGGAAGGAAATCGAGATTAAAAAGTCTAGAAGACACACAATGGGAACACCGGTTCCAGGGGGTCTAGTAATGCTCCTCTCTATGGCATATCCTGCTCAGGAGGCTTTCAGGGTTGGGACAGCGGAGGTCCAGCAAGTCCTCAGAGCAGTAGTGGTGTAGCTCTGATGGCCAAAATGGTGTCCTTCAGGGTGATACTTCTTCCTGGCAGAGCTGCTCATCAGGAAAAACACTGACTCTAGAGCTCAGCCCAAGTAGTACGTTGTTCACCAGTTACACAGAGAAAGAAGTTTTCCTTCTGTTTGCCTGTGTTCCTCAGGTAGGATTTAATACCATACTTGAGTTCTATCAGTGCTCTTGGCTGGACCGGTTCTGTGTCCCCCTAAAGTTTCCTAGCTTCACTGCATGTACATATGCAACAGTCTGATCTGGACTTTGTTTACCTTCAATAGCTTAATGCACTACTGGAAGAAGTGAAGACGCAGGCTGGGCAATTATATGGCTTATGGATCTAGCTGAGGCAAAGTCATAGACCCACATGGAAAAAGTATGCTGTACTATCTTGGAGAGTAACAGAATTTAATTAACCATGCCATCTATGATGATGATGCCTTAAGCAGCCAAACCTGAGCCTTGGTTGTGGTAGGTGTCACACAGGTGTAGATGACAAGTCTAGTTTGCAGATATTTGATAACACAGCGATTATAATAACTTAAAGTTTTCAGTGGCATGCCTGCTTCCCTTTCAATTGGCTACTTAAAAAACCCAAAAAAACCTAAAAGTCCTGCAGCGTGGTGGCCATATGGCCTCTGAAGCAGCAACAGCAAAGGCTCAGCTAATACATGGTTCAGATGGTCTAGTTAGTTACCTAACAGTGAAAATGAGTATTTAAAAGAAAGGAAACACAGCTGCCCATGAATGCCTTACAAAAACACTTGATGGCATGTTCTTTTAAAGTGTACCAGGCAACTCTTGCATTCTGTCAGTCACAGGCAGATATCAATATGGTACCAAAATACAGGAATCTGTAGAACTGCTTGAACAGAAAGCATTTTTTTTCCATTTGCTGGAACAAATAAAGCATGCAAGGCAAAGGACAGAAATAGAAAACAAAAACCTTCTCGCACCTGTAAAGGCAGACATAAAATGCCATGTGTAGGTCTGTACACCTATGTTTGTAGTCACCCGGCTTGCCTGACCCACCTCCAATTATTGTGCTGTTCTCAGCTGCCACCAGGACTCCAATGCAGCAAAGAGGGGAAAAGAGGAAATTTCTCCAGATCTGCAAGGGTTAAAGCCTTTAAATCTCAAGGAGTGTTTTCCTGCTATGCTGGGTTCACAGGGACAGGACCTATTTTAAATGTAAAATTAATTCCACATTACCAAATAAATTAAGGAAGTTTACTTGAACTTAGAAAGGGGGAAATATAACCTGACTCTATCTCTGCATGCAATCGGCACTCTTTCCCACGCAAAGGCAGCGGGAGCTCTCCGGAGTGCATGAATAAGTGTTTCCCTGCAAGGCGTTGTTCTGGAAGGCAGGGAGGGGAAGGTTGTGCTCTAAGTAGGAATGGTAGAAATGCAGCAACGCAAACAAATACTGGTAAGTAAACAACGTACATACTTGAGCTTTGCAGTGGATTTAAATTATAAAATTGCAAAGACAACAGTCTGCACGCTTTCTGGGCCTTCACACACCACCTGGTAGATCTTGGGAGAGGGCAGTGAAGCGTCTCCTGGAGTTCTGGGACAGTGCCAGACTTCAAGATGCCAGAGCTTGTTCTCTGTGCCTGGCCGTCCTTGTGTCCTTCCAGAGATGGCGCAAGGTCAGAAGAGCAGAGCCAGGGTTCAGTTACCAAGCAGGGCGGTCAGGAGAGCCCAAGTGCCTTAGACACGATGGCAGCACTCGCTGAATGTGTGCACTCCCTGAATCCAACCTGCGGTTGTTCAGCGGCAGGATCAGAGCAGGCACTGCACAGCTGAGAGAAAAATGAGGCCTGATTATTTGGAGTCCCTTATAACCCAGACACGCTGTTCCATTAAGCAGAAACTGGTGCCAGTCTGTTCCTTATACAGAAACATTCTGCCTGTGTAGAATTTCCTTTGTAGGCAGAACTTGGTACCTTTATTATTATTATTATTAATAATAATAATAATAATAATAATAATAATGTGCTGCTGTGTAATTGTACTTTATTGCCCCTGAGTTGTTACTTTTCGGTAGTGGATGAGTTGACTCCTGTGTCAGAAAACAGCTTTCCTCTTCCCAAACTGTTTAGTGTAAACAAGACTTTTTTTTGCAAGTATACGATGTTGTTTAATTGAGATAAAGTACTGTCTAATTGCACAGATCATGCACAAGAAATAAAAGTAGCAAAATTGCAGGATGGAATTTTTAAGAGTTGTGGTTTGTTTCTTACTTTCGCTGTGAACAAAACATATTTTTACACTGATGAGTTTTTAATTAGACACAGCTCCCATTAGCTAAGATTAGAAGCTGGATTACATCTCCTGCATTTTTTAAATGCTATATGATGATGAAAAGGATAAGTGAAAAGGAAGAATTAAGACAAAAAGTTTCATTACATCTAGGGATATGCTAAACAACATCTGAGCAAAGATAACTGTCTTCCCTCCACCCCTGCTGATGCGTCTGGGTTTATCAGCAGGAAATGAGAGTGTTTACCTATTGGGAGATATTTGTTTTAAATATTTATAGGGTGCAAGCTCCTTAGGCATTTACAGGAGGCTTTGTGAATTCTTCATGAAGTTTTTTACACAGACTGTTTTGGTGAATCTTTTTGGCATAATGCAAAACGATTCCCTGCCCAGCCTCAGCATTAACCTTACTGCACTGTCTGGATTAAGAGGAGAAGGAGAGGCAGTGACACAGTTACAGATAAATGGGCAGTACCTGCAACACAGGAAAATCTCAATGTGAAGCAACGAGGGTGGAATTACAACACTGGCATTCCTAACATTTCATTCTTCCCTTTACCTCACCCGCACTTGCACAAATGAGTATACACAAATATGATCCAGAGTATTTGCTCTGACCCTGAGTGTAGCAAAGAGGACTTCTGAGTAGCTAGTTGCTATAAGACTGACGATAAGGCACTGAGAAGAATCAGTCTCCTGTGAATAATCATAAAAATACAGGTATTTCCTTGCCTTGCTTATCTCCATCTTTTGCCCTCAGATATGTTTCCTTTATTTAGCCCAATAAAGATGAACATGGCAAGGAGTTATAGATGCTTAAAGATAAGAACAAGTCAGCACTTTCGGAGGCAAGGTAGGTATTCTGGATCAAGTCCTTTAAGTTAAGAGCAGCCCATTTCTTGGTGCTTTGGTTAGTTTGTTTGGAGAGTTATGAACAGGAGGCGCTGGGGTTTTCTTTCCCCTCAATCTAAGCAACTGTATGTGATGAAGCACAACCCATGAATTCTCCTTTTTGTCTCTAAGGAGAAACAAGAGGGAAAGGCAGAGAGTGTATTCTTTGTTGCCATAGGTCATAGCGAAGTACATGCTCCCAGGTCCTCTGCTAGCTCTTCACCTGTAAAGCAATAGATGAGCCAAAAGTTGATTCTCTCTTTGTGGAACGCTGCTCTGCAGAAATATATGCTGAGGAGCACTTCAGTGAGAGACAAATGTTCTCTCCCACTTGGCATTTCAACGTCAGCGATATTTGGGATTCAGAGCTCTGAAATATTCACAGATTTCCTTGTGCAACACCTTTGCCATAGGCATGCTAACTGAAGATGCAGAATCTGGCTGGACAGGCTGTGCTTTGTGCCCACAGTTGATGAACAGAATGGGTATTTCGGCTGCCAGCTCTTCAATCCCATCTGTTAGGATGCTGCTTATGTGGGTTAGATGTTGGTCAGACCCTTGCCCCTGCTCCAGGAATGCTGTGTACAAAAAGGTTGACAGGTCAGTTTGATTCCAGACTTGTAGTTATTGCTTGCAGAAAACAGCAAGATGTGTATGAGTTGGGATGACTTATGACTGACACAGAATGTAAGACTTCATTAATTAGAAGCTGCACTAATTAGAACTCTTCTTTTTAAAGTCACAGGGTTCTGTATGCACACGTTATTTTTTACTTTATTTGTTAACTGGAAAAAAATTTAAGCGAGAAGATTATAATTAGCCACATTTCTGTACTGCATGCCTTTATACACTCTGCCACACCTGTTGACATTTAAGTTCCAAAAAACCTTTTCTAAACAAGACAATAGCCAAATAGCAGATGATGGGAAGGCATGCAGATCATAAGGCTTGTAGATGCCAAAAAGACAGATTGTATGCAGCAGGCACCCTGAAAAAATATTTGGAAAGTCACTTGGTCTCTCTAAGTTTGCCGCAGTGAAGAACTGCTTATAGGCAGCCCCACTGCATCCATTGACACCTGCAGATAAACTATAAAAGGAGTTAATCAGATGACATGTAATTTGGAGCCTGCCAGTCAAAAAGGAATAATCCCAACTGGCCAGCCTCAGGGTACCTCATGCCCTTGTGAAAAGAACAGGGACATCACAAAATACGGCTTCCCTATCAAGGTTATTGCAATCTCACCTACAGGTCCCACCTGAGACCAGGACTTTGTTCTGCTACAGGGTGTACAAACTCAGCCTCTGCAATCAAAAAGAGGAGAGGCTGATGGTGCCCAGCCACGAAAGAGTGGCCTGATTTGGGTATGTAGTATGTACCCTCATTCTCTAGCAGGGAGTTAAGCACAATACCAAGCACAAGGCTGGCTGCTTGGTTCACTGCATCTCGCCTCCTTTTGGTTCGTATGGCAGCTTTTCCTTGTACTGCATGTACTCATAAGTAAAAGCGTCACTTAATGCTCTGGGATCTGAATGGAAGTGTCCATACAAACGTCAACACTGGCTGCAGATCATCTGTCATACAAGCAAAGGACAGCAGACAGCGTGTATTAGGCAAGTGAGAGAGGTCCTTTAATAGCTCCGAAAGGTGTTCAGTAATTGCTAATTTTGAGATCTGACTCATTCCGTTTACCTTTAGCTATAATGGTACAATGAGGAAGTGGGATTTATTGTAATTACATTTTCACCCTGAGGAGACAGACCTGGAGGTAATTCGGAACTTCAGTGCTATCTGCTGTGCTCACAGAAGGTTTGGACTTAAATAAGAAAGGTCAGGTTTGCACCTCTTGCCACCAGGCTTTGCTGCTACAATGTCAATTTGAGCAAAGTTCCATCATATAAAGATTGCTGGGAGTCACCATGAAAGTCTCTAATGATGTAGGGTTACAGGTGCCTTTTGTTCACGCGAGTAACTGTGCTCCTTTCTGCGACCAGATAGTAAAAAAAATAGAGTCAAATACATAACTCTCATTTGTGAGAAGCCACTGGACTTCTGCTGAGAAATTGTTTCAAAATAAGCCCAAAGCACTAATAAAAAAAGGAGAGAATATTTGAAGGCTTAAGTCACCGTTTATTGTTTTTGTTTTCTCTCTCTGTCTCCCAGTCTTTTCCTTCTCTAACCAAATATCCTTCACCACACAATATATCTTATCTTAGCTCATGGATGTAAACAGTTTTCCTCTTGAGAAGAAACCTCTTGAGTACAAACAGCATAAAGCATGGCAGGAAATACAGCAACTGGTGGTCTCAATGCCATAAGAAAAAAAGTAGGTTTTGTCATTTCTGACTTATAGGGCAACTATAAAATTACTTCCAGGCATCAGCTGAGATCATCCTCTTCAGCCCATTGTGACTTTGATTCACTTAGGTTGTAAAATAAATAAATAAATAAAAATAAGCAAACACGCACTAACAGAGTGCACAACCCCATAATCTGTTGCTTCATTAATGCAAGATGTAAATGCTTCTCTTAATCTTCCTGAGCCTAGGAGTACAGGGTGGTGTATCATGATGACAAAGCAGGGTTACTGAAGGGACACTCTATACACCCTTTTTAGCTCAAACGCATTCAGTGCCGTTGAACAAAAGGCTTTAATTTATCTCATATGCAAAGCTCTGAATGTATTGCTTGTTTAATCATGTTGATGCGGACAGTGCAATTACTCAGAGCTGGAACTTCTTTCAACAATGGCTCAACTGCAGGTCACATCAGAAGCAAGAGACAGAGGTTGATTCCAAAATGTCATGTGGCATGAGACTCATATAGATAGCTGGGCTGGCCACAGAACTGGGAGACTCAAGTGCCCTGAATTTCTGCTGAAGTTGTTGGGAATGAAAGCAGCGAGGAGGTGCTGACTCCCTCCAAGGCCACCGACTTGAGGTTCTTGTTCATGTGCCTTGTTAGTGCACAGAGCAAGCACTCGGCCACATCTGCAGTGTAGCTCTGCTGAGAGACATAGGTGCTTCGCAGGTGAGTGCTGGTGGAAAGGAGTCAGCTCAGCATCGTTGAACATCAGGCATTTTAGCTGGGTTGTTGAGAAGGTCATTACAAGTATGGATAACGGGTGAAACCACACTGAACATTTTGCCTCCGGACGCACATGTAAAATGCACTGGGCTTAGTGCAGCTTCATAAGCACACAGCAGAGCAGGATATTTATAATGACTGTCGCTGTGATGTATAAGCACTTATTGAACTTACTTTAAGTGCTGAGCAAGCCAGCTGCAGGCCCTCCAAGGAAGCAGGATTAGCAGGTGGCTTGTCGCTGCACCCTCCACGGGAAGCACTTGCTACTGGGATTTCTTGCTACCAAAGGAAGGGGATGGTCGATTTCTGTGCAAAAGTCATATCCAGATCTGGCAGCAGGGTATGTATCCTGGGCAGGATACATTTGGCTATAAATTTTGAATATTTCAGAACTTGATTGTATTTTTATTTATCTCATTTAGCTCTTGTACTTCAGCTATTGCACTGCTTTGGTGATCTGAAAGAAAAAAATGTAATTATGCAATGCTGAATACAGGCTGTGCATACCTGTTGCATCTCATAGAAAAAAAATGTATTATGATAGATTTTTATCCTGTCTCTTCTCCCCAGGCAAATTCAGTCTGTTTCCCAATCGAGTATGTCAATCATTACAACAACCATTTCTAGATCATTTGTGACATTCCTGTGTCCATGCCATGGGAAAAGGAGGAAAATCTTAGATGCTATTTTCACAGTCACTGTAGAGGTTTTCCCCAGTTTTCTGTATTCTAGGCCCATGAAGGAGTATGCATGGGATGGTCGCTGAATTTGAGTTCAGCGCCACTGATCTTAATGTTGCTCTGTATGGATACAGGACCAAATCACAAATTTCCACATGTGCGTATGTACTTACAAACGCACTCTGTCTTCACGAGCAGCACAACTACAGTGCAAACCTCTGCAGCTTGTCTTTACACAACACAATTGGCTGGAAGAGGTCTGAGCTGCAAGGCAGTATGGCAAGGCATCCATTTTTGCTTGAAGATATTCAAGTCCATGTGCCATTGAATTTCAAACAAACAATTTCACTCTCCCTGGGTTAACCTAGAAGGAGTTTAGAATCACGGAATGTTTACACTGAGTCAGTGCTCTTCTGAAGTTGCTCCAGTGTTTTGAGACACTCTCAAACTTGGATTTTTAAGTTGGATATTTGCATGGCCACCTTCTGTAACAGACTTATTAAGTGTATGAGTGAGAGATCAAGTCCTCTACTTTGAACTATTTAATCTCAAGATTTTATTTTATATACCTCACTGCCTTTAAATTCAGGTGAGGAATAACAGCTCAGATGATTATTACTGGCAACATGTTAATCTTTGAGGCACGGATGTGTGATCCTGAAATGCAGTCAGTGTCTTGGGAGTCCTTTGATAAGTTCTGAAAACAAAGGTAACTTCTCCATGCACTTTCCAAACATGCAGCTTACCTGCGTCCTGGTTAAACTGGTAGGCTAACTGGGTGGTACTTGCAAAGATGCGGCAGTGACATAATTTGAATTAATGAGAATTATCCAATATTGTAATATCATTTCTAGGAGTCATGTGGTCAAAAGTGGCATTTGCAGGAGTGATTTAAAAAGCTGACACTACCAGCAAGTTGAAAGGCAGCTTAAATACCAATTCACATCCACCACGTCTGCAACTCGGCATCCATCACATTAGTGTATGCAGACCTCACTCTACAGCTGTGGTCTAGTTATAGTTGAGTTGAATTAAGTTTTAATTAGCTCAGAAATAGCCACTGTAATATTTTGGAAGTGAAAGCGTATCTTTTTAGTGTTGTAAGTTCAGTGTACGCAATTTTACTTGCACCACTTTGGGGAAGCAGAATTTAAGTAAATGCCAAGATAAAGGTCTCTATTGAAGTTCTAGACTCAAACTTTCAGTTGTAGCTGAAGCTGTTCAAGGTGGGATAGAGGCAATGAATATTAATATGGGCTCTACAATTTGACTTATGCAAAAACCAGGACAATTTCATCCCTTATTTGCCGGCAGTTTTATTGCTGGATGGAAGTACAAGAAAGAAGGTATCCAAATATCTTTGGGCTAAATTGTCTCCTTTTCCTCTTCCTTTTCCTTCATAATACATTAAATTGCCTTCATGAAGTCATAAAATACATTTTTGTGTAAACCTGGGGCTCTGTTGTAAGACTTGCAAGTAAATCATAATCAAGCAGTTTTAAAGGGCTATTTAAAAATGTGTACAGAATGGGATTAATGAAACTAACTGGATTTGTATTTAGCCCAGTTTTGCTGTAAAGTATGCAGATGTCTGGTTTTGAAGACGAAGGAAGGAGCTTTGTTTTATGCTTAACTACTGGCAGGTAGCACTTCACACGTTCTGCAGTAGTAAAAAGATCTACTTTCATTATAGAGCTGTGGATTGTGTTTCTTTATTTCTAGAATAGTTTTATTGTTACTATTTCCGTTGAATTGCTTCCAGGAAAGGCATCACTTAAGTTTTTTCTCATTTTCCATTCTTTCTTCACCTTTTTTTTTCCTTTTCTTTCCTTTGCTTCTAGACTTTGACTTTCAATTCTTTTTATAGAGCAAGCAAAGCTGAGCAGGTTTGGCATTCTATTTTGAACTATTAAACTGCACATAAATGTAGTACCCAACAAAATGTGACAGTAATGGCAGTCCAAATTCACAAATGTTGCTGTTTTACACTGAGTCCCAGCAATTAAAAAGCACAATAGATAATATCAGGTGACATACTCTAAATATTTCCATGTGTTTCTGTTTCTTTTAATTCTAACATTATTCCCCTCCCTTATAACAGTTAGGTTAGGAATTATTACAGTTATTAATGTACCGTCTGGAAGTATTATTCCAAAATGCATCTCAAATTCAATGCTGTTTAATGAAGGCCACGATTTCAAAAGATATTTAGATGCTGAACTTTGAGGATCTTGGCCCTAGGCACATTGCAGGATGTAGACACATGAATAGCAATAGCATTAGTCACATTTCTGAAGTTACTGCATGGTGGAATATATGCAGGATCAGGAGCTAGCGCTACTGAAATTAATGAAAGCATGCATTAGGACCCTGGTCATAAATTGAGAGGAGCGGCGACCTATAATTGCCTTGTTTGGAACACAGCTTGCAGATCTCCTGAAGTTTTCAATAATAATGATTATGCAAAAGACAATTTACCTTTAATGCTTAGAATTCCTGGATCCTCACTTCTTTTGGCTCTCCAGATGACATGACCAGCAGTAACAAGTCCAAACTGGCAGCTGGAATCTTTCTGCCTTTCTGTAATTTTTGTTGGATGATTATTAGAGATAGAAAACCGACAGCCTGGAGTTTATCCTCATTTACCTCCTCAGAGCAGGTAAAGAATATGCAACAAAGCTGCAAACTTTTCAGCTTCTCAGCCCTAATTAACCAGAAATTGAACCAGACACTAACTAAAGCCTAAAGAGGTTGCCCTGGACTCGGCATCAGCCTTAATGTGTGTTCTCACAATAATTCATCTTGCAAAAGAAATCTCAAGTGTGTGTTTTGTGTATTTGCAAGCCAGTCCATTTGCTGTCGCAGAGGTGATTAAATTGCACATTGCCATCTACTTGCCTGCTTCGGCAGCTAAGAATCTTCACAACAAATCTGTACCTCCTTGTTTATTTAGAGTAGCATCCAGTGTCGCTAATTAGAATTAGACTTTAACTGTTACTCCTAACAGTGTGCTTGAGACACGGGCAATTTACCCCTTGTTCAGGCAGTGAGATCAACTTCCAACCTTTCTTTCTATGATTTCTAAGGGATAAAGAAGTTCCATTTAAAACATACTTAAGATGCACTCAGACCAAGCACAACCTGAAGAGTCTGGAAGCACAAAACCTTGTGGTCTTACACTAAAAATGTTCATCCTTGAGTTCCCAAACGACATTGTTAATCCTCTTTGTGTCGAGCCTATGGCACTTTATGGCTAATGACAAATACTTCTGTCCCTTGTCTTGCTCTGGAGGGAGCTCAGGAAGCTTTGGTAGAAATAGTGGCAAGCATTACTGTGTGGGCTCTTCTCTAAGGGAAATAGGACTTTCCCCAGAGATATTTCATGTAGGTTTGTCAGAATTACTCCGTAATCTATACAGAAACAAATTGCCAGGACATTTCACATGTGCTGGGATTTGCAGAACTGGGTAGTTTCCTCTGCCATCAGTTTGTATTGGTTTCTGCAGAGGGTTTGAAGAGGCTACCAGCAGTCCGCTAAGCCAGCATTTGTCAGGATGTTGCAGTTCCTGAAGAGTCTGCGAAAAGGTTAGAAGGGACTTGTGAAGAGTTAGGGAAAAGCAGTATCGGTAGACAATGCATTTCCTTCACACTGAGAGAGTGAGACATGGTTGTGCTTACTGACTGCGAGTACCTACACTGGCCAAGGAGCTCCCAGCTGCCTGCCTTCCTGGAGGCAGCAGAGACAGGGCAAGAGAGTGAATGTTTCCACAAGTAACCAAGAACAACAACTGGTTCCCAGCCCACCTCCCTGAAAAAAATTCTGAGATTATGCAGAGGACTGTGTATGTCAGGAGGACAGACAAAGACAAGCCACTTGGAGTGCATATCTTTAGAAATGTCTGAGGAAAGTTTGTAAGCCATCTAGATGTGTTTCAGGTACTTACACTAAACTTTTCTATTGTTGGACCAGGTTACAAGAAGTTAAGCAAGGTTTCTAGAAACCCCACCATGCAGGATGTACCATACTTGATAAATATTGTTGTATTAAGTTTGGAGTTTGTTTGGGGTTTTTTTTCCTCTCAATGTCTATACAATGGTAATGGCTCATTTCTCAGTTCCCTAGTGAATTCCTTTTGAATGCATGCTCTGTGTGCAGAATCCATCAGTCAAAACAGCCCTCGTTCCAGCAGCAGCCCCAGAGTGCACAACTAACAGAACTACCATCAATAAAATGCATATGGAATTCCTTAAGCTAGTGAACACTTACTTTTCAGCCAGAGGTATATGGTAGTTCATAAGAGCACTAGCAGGAGATTCCGGTTATAAAGAATATTTGTGTCAGTAGCAGATGTAATTAAAGGAATCGTTCTTTGGTTTAATGTTCACCTTTGGCACTAATTCTATTGGGGTTTAAATGTGGAAGGACATAAATATTGTACGTGGGGAAAATAGCATCTCTGTTTGCAGACCAGCTGAATTAAAAACCACAAGCAGTTAGGTGGTCCAGATGAAAACTATTATAGTGAGAGGTGAAAACCGTACCAAGTGTTGTGGCCCTGAATTTCAAGAAATACACATGCCCACAGTGATGTGCAGCAATGGCTGTGTAGTTGCATGGCGATACACGCAACCTTTAGTAGCTCTAGCAGGAGTCAGTTCACTAAGTGATATCTGCTGAAGTTCTCAGGAAACCAGTAACAGACAAAGCATGGAAGATTTGTTTCATGTTTTCATGGATTTTAGGTGACTCTAGACAAATATTAGTTCTCTTCTTTGTTTTTTTCTCTTCCAGTTACTTTCAGTTTATGCCTGTCAATACCAATCAGCTTCACCTTGTATTAATACTTAATGGGAGACAGGAAAAAAAGGGCAGCTCACCTTCTAGTTCCACCAGCAGCTGTGTCTATTTATCAGTGCTTCCAAATGAATCAACTAGATGCAGTGATACAAAAATGTCTTTCTCCTCCTATTGTAAATCCCCAGAGTGGCACAGGTTTCTTAATTATGTCACTCATCAGCAGAGAATAAGCCTGACACCAATCCGACACCCAAGCAAACTCCGTTAGCTTTGGCCTTGCAGCTTTCTACAGCACTGTAAAATGTAAGGCGACTTCCCAGACTATAGTTTTTTTCTATAATTTGGATAGAAAGAACTACATAAATGCCATTCTCAAAATTGTTTATATGGTTACATTTGGATGTCTTTAATAATCTTTTCTCCAAAATTACTGGTCAAAAGCAAGGCATGTGACTAAACAGGTCTATCAACACTTTCTATCATCAACCGAATGGAAAACTGAAAAACTCCTTTATTTGGGGGCAAAGAGCGATCCTGCAGTGTAATGTCCCTGTGCAAAACTGTATTGTTAAGTCCAGACTAGGTCTGAGTCTCATCCTGCTCCAAGGCACTGCACATTGTTTAGTAGTTTTCCACAGCACAGAGTTTTACTGATGGTTTGGAGAAGCACAAATGATTAATGCTGGAGCTGTGGTATGGAATAAACAGATCTTACTCATACATTATGGAATTGTTGATTTGTGTACTAATTCTGGGGAAACCAGCTAGGAGGATAAACATGGTATTGAGTGTAGACTTGCCTCTTGATCCTAAGACCACTATCACTGGAGATCTTAATTCTGTTGTAAACAGTAAGGACACATGGTACTCCTAGGGCAGAAGAATGTCCTTAAAAGGGCAACAAAATGTCTGGACCCACGCCAAAATGGCATAAGACTGCACAATGGCTCCTTTGCACTCTCCGCACTCTTTTTTGGAGCTCCACCAGGCACAAAGATCTGGCTATATGGATGAACTCACAGAGCTACCTTCCACTGCATACTCGAAGGCAGCCCAGCTCACAGCATATACTGCTGGGCAAACCACTGCTGCCCTGGCATCACTGTGGAAAAGACGATGAGTAAGTAACTGCTGAGGCCAGTCACCAAAGGCTACGCTGTAAAGACATCTCTGAACATCCCTTAGAGCTGACACATCTAAGGTCTTTGTGGGTTCTCTGCCTGCCATGACAGTGACCCTGGCTGCTACGTTCAGCTGACGGCCTTCCCTTTGGGGAGGATAAAGGAGAACAGGGCTACAGTGCAAGCTGCATCACTGTGAGAATGATTTTCCTTGCAGAGAAAGATGGAAAACATGTGTGGAATAAAAGTAAATGTAAGTGGAAAATAAACTCTTTCGGGGAGGGGGGGGGGGCGAGGAAGGGAAAACTGGCTAAAG
>Ga0065711_1026753_pt1 | contig 60556 bp, 33 predicted proteins | sample Hoacrofraction12_FD_59098 | JGI IMG/M metagenome (GOLD analysis project Ga0065711, IMG submission 59098) | Hoatzin crop microbial communities from Cojedes, Venezuela - Epithelial fraction 12 v2 (version 2) | ecosystem: Host-associated > Birds > Digestive system > Esophagus > Crop | place...
CCCCACTTTTTTTTTTGCCCTTGATATGTGATGTGTCTTTTAGCCAACCTGGTTCTGTCTTTGGTTTGGGGGCTGGGACTGCTTGGATCAAGATATTGCATAGACCTTGTCTCCCCTCTTTCAAGTTCAAGTGAACTAGATGTGACAACACATTTGTGAACAAGTGAACCGTGTTGTGTCTGAGTTTGTCTCCTTGGGAAACCAAACATCCTAGAGGGTCTCCAGACAGCGCTTGCTGGGGAAGGTTTTCTGAATGGCTTTGGTGGTGTTAAATGTGGAGTTTTAGAGTATCAGTAAAAAAAAAAAATGATAAAAAACTAAAGGTTGTCTATTGCGCATTTTCTTTTTTTACCCTCTCTCCTGTGTAACCAGAAGTGTTAGTTTCTGTATACAGCTACACCTCTTAAACTATCTTCCCTCATCAATGGTAGCAGCTATTTGAGAGCAACTACATTTCTGCGAAAGGTGACCTAAACCAAGGAAACCACTCCTAGACAAAAATCATTGTTCCTGTGGACATGAAGTGATGATTTGCTGAAGGTAACAACAACGGAGCAAATCTGTTGCAAGGGTGAAAATACAGTGAGAAGAGAAGGAAAAGATTTCTGGTTTGTTCGTGCTGAGTAAGATTCTTGGTGCCAGCCTACCCCTCTGTGCAACTTATATGTGGATATCCACACAAGTTATGCGCTAACCATATAAACAAGTAAATCTCTTAAGCTCTGTGTCAGACCCCATGTTTGCAGTGTCTTTGCTCCTATTTAGGCCCTAAAATCAGCATAAATTTCTTAATGACGGTTGAGAAGAAAACACACAGCCTCCACTGATACCTGCACAGATATGACAGAACTCTTAATCATAAGATTTAGTTTCCCTTTGCGAAGATTATAGGTTGAAAGATTCATCTCCTTGTTCTATCTTGGATTACTAAGTGTTTGTGGCTGTGTGTCACCGTATTTATCTAGTCCACATGCTGTATTTGAATTTAACTGAGAATGTGTTTGGATGAATAAAGTAGCGTAATTTCCTTCCCTTCCCCTGAAGGAGAGGTGGGTTTCTTTTAAACTATGGCAGCTATTATGACTAACTATATAATTACACCTTTAATCAGAGTAAAATATTTTAGATACACGGTAGTCCTATTTGGCCCCTCAGTGTTGAACTGAAAAGCCTCTAAAGATGCATAGTATGGCCTGTAGTCATCATTGTCACCTTTAGTCACTCAGCATATCGAAGCCACTGTGCAGGAGTGTACACGGCTGCATGATTTACTTTTGAGGGTGGTGGTGAGGGCAGAGAAGAGAGGGAGATATTACTGTAAATTCCTGTTTCTGCCTCTAAATCCGCAAGGACACTATTGTGTTTCTCTTCTTACTGCCTCTGATCATCATTTTGCCAATATTCAATGGATTTCTTCTACTGTTGTCTTCTGTTTTGGAGGTGGATGTGGCTCTGAAGATGCGGGGAGAAGGTTTTAGCATAGCTGGGCTACTGAAGCTTTTGAGAGCTGACGGGTGCGGAAAGTAACTTGTTCGGAGGCTTGGCCTCCAGAAAGCCTCTCCTCCTCTAAACAGTGAGCTAAGTGAACTTGTCTTCACAGCTCCTCAAAGACCCAGCTCAGCTATAGTCTGTCCCATTTTATGCAAGCGAAATTCGGGTCTCTAATTTCTGGCATATTGGGATCTATCCTCAAAATAAGAAAAATGTACTGCTACAGCTAACATCAGTTTTATAATTTACGTGCTCCACCCTTGGTGTTAATCCTGTAATTTTAATAAAGCCTAATAAGTGTTGTTTCTCACAGACTTTAATTAGGCTAGCAGCAATTTTTAAAAGAAATCTTTTGCTCTAGTTGAAATAGAACTACTTCCAGTATTTACTTCTGCTGTGTTTCACGTTTTTCCCGATATGTACGTCTATTTTACATCTTTTTTTTTTTTTGTGCAAAGAGGATGAATAGAGGGGGAAAGGAAGGTGCAGATGTCACATAGTGAAGAAAAAGGAACACCACCAGAATGGCAGTTCTGTCAAATAGAGCCAGATGCATGGCTTTCACAAGGTGGCACATACGGTTCATTTTTTGTTGTCATCTCTGAAGCTAATGTTGGCTGGTTTGGGGCTAAAAGGTTAAATGTTGTTGGGAGAAGAATTGAAAATGGCTGAGAATACTATTTAAGAAGGTTAGAAAAAGCTTAGGGTTGTGCTGCAGCAGCTGATCTCACACTGAAAGGTCCAGAGTTCAGAAGTGAGCAAGTCTCTGATTCCAAGACACATATGCCTGACAGAGTTTTCAAGCTTAATCAGGCATGGTCTATTTTACTCCATGAGGAGTGAAAAATTTTAAGCATTGTATTTGCAAAACAATCATGATAAGTGTAGTGTGTGTTTGCCTGTTACTGCATGTTTTCTCACAATTTACTGGGTATACAAACATTGCATAGGGATGTTGGTACAACACCAAGATAAGGGCAGTACATTAAAACAAATATAATAAATGGGAAAGTCTTTGTAAAAATGTGCAGACAACTGCATTCAGCACAACTGTTGATGGCTTGGCCTTGAGCTCAGTTGGTGGAGCTGCTGCTGCCTGACTGCCAAAATAATGTGTATGATGTAATCATGCCAAACCCACACTACCATGGTATTACAGCAAAAGTTATGTCTGTGAACTGGGCATGTTCCCAGTTACATTCAGGTACAGTAACAAGGTAATTGAAAAGGTTTTGCCAATACTGTATATGTATAGTTACGTCTTGAAGTGAGTGCTTTGGGGCATGAAAGGCAAAGTAAGTCTCTTTTGGTGGCCAGGTACTAGAGAACATCATCTTTAGTCAGTACCATTTTAACTCCTGTATTGAATGACCCTACAGGCATGCATCTCTTCCCCAGCTGCAGAGGAACATTTTCTGATATGATGTCAGAATGGCTATATAGGATCGATCGAAGCTGTGTCTAGCCCATTGTCCTTTCTGTGCTTGTGGCCAGATGCTCACAATTTGGACACTGGATATCAACATAGGCTAAACTGACCAAATCATAATACCTGTTGCTTTGCTGGTGGATGAATGTGCATTGAAATAATCCCTGATCTTCAGAGAAGACTAGATATTTGAATGCTAGAAAGTTGAGTGATAGGGAAAACTTCAACAAAATATAGCAACTGTTTTGGTTTTAAATACATTTGTTACATCTGCCATAACTGAGAAAGTGCATAATATGAATGTCTTTGTATTAGCCAGTTTGAAGCGTCTGCATGTAGCCTGTCCAGCGTGTAAATAAATAGGTCCCAATGTGACAACTGCAAGGGTATCTTTTATGTCCTTTCAGAAATACGTACAACTTGATGGGAGATGTTTGTTCTGTTGTTTTTTGGTTGTGTGTGTTTTGGTTTTTTTTTTTTAAATTGGAGACATATTCTTAAGGTATTTACATAGTCCTAAACTGAGCTTGTTTATGTGGTTGCATGCAATGCAGTTACTTCATGCAACCTTCACAAACACTTCCTGCTTTCTGAAGTTTTTGGAACAGTTAGTTAATTCTAACTCTCCATCTTCCTCTTTGACTGAAATTCGCAATTTCCTTTCGAGAAACAGCTTCCTATTGAGTACTAACTTATCTGACCTCTTCGATGTATTTGAAATTTTTTTTGAAGTCCTGAATGCATTGCAAAATCGAGTGTTGTCTTCACCGCTTGAATTTCTACACTGCCTCAATTGAGGAAGTATAGAAGTGGACAGGAACTCATCTAGCTAACAAATGAAAGTCCACTTAAAGTGTGATTGGTCATGCAGTGTCATTGTAAAATTCCAAACTGCAATAATTGAAATCTGGTTAGGCAGCTAAAGAGGACTGAGTTGTTGCGTATTTGCTGTGATCAGCATTGACTTTGGGAGATTGGCCTTTTGGGAACTGTGTGGATTTCCAAAAAATGCTGCAGCATATTTTGAGGCAGATACAGAAATGGGCTGATTTCTGCGGTGCAGCTGATTGTCATGCCAGAACTACAGGAATCTAAGTCCTGGCCTGCAAAATAGCCATTAAACTTAGATTTAGATGCCTGTGTTCTGTATACAATGAACACGAGAGCTTAAGCGCTAAATACCAGGATTCCCAGCTACTGTCTTTCTGACCAAGGAACGCTTAAGCTCCCTGGTGTTCCTGCATTTTCTCTAATGCCTGTTTGATGTGGAGCAGCTCTGAAAGACCCTTTGAATCTCGTGGGTTTTTTCCACAGTGGCCCAGCCCTCGAGGGTGAGGTAGAAATGACCTCCTTGTTGCTTTGTCTGGCGGGTTGAGCGCTTTCCTGAGAGGGAGGGATTTAAACTCTCTTAAGCTAAAGATTGTCTTGCTAGAAGTTGTGTTCCTCACTGCTTAGGCTGAAACGTCTGGAGTGTTACAGAAGAGTTACGTGTTTACTCTTACGGAGGTGCTTTTCAATGCAAGCAAAGCACGCTGTGAGTAGAAATCTCTGCAGAGCATACACCCACACCTTCTGAGTCGAGCCCCTAAACAGGCTTAGGTACAGAAGTACCTATCTTTGTACAGAAGTACAAACTCTGTACTCACGGGCTTAAATGTGACATAAACTGTGAGCCCACAAAGTTGTATTGCATCTGGGTATGTCCAGAAGCAGTGCTTTAAGAAGCTCTTGAAGTACTAGCTACAGAAAAAGCTGGGTTCATCAGGAGACTTTGAGGACAAGAGTGGAACCTCTTGGGCTTCGATGCCTAAATGCCATCGAACTGCCTCTTGGAGTCTGAGTCTTAGCTTTTATAGCTGAAGGTAACCTTATGTATTTACGTGCATAAAACACTTTTAACAGTTTTTTCTTTTGCGGTCTCCCTGAAGTTATCAAAGTGATCAATTGTCTCCTATTTTGAGGAGTTAAGTAATTAAGTGAGGACTTTCAGAAGTCTTTTAAATTTGAATGTCTGCTTATGCTAAATTCAAATGTGGATGCTTTGCAGTTCTGCTTCGCTCGCCCCTGGACGCTAAGCCTTAGTGGTGCTCAATGCTTTTACGTGGGAGTTGGTGTCTAGCACCTGCGCAAAATAAGCTTCAGACCCAAGCTGCCAGATACACTTGAGAGTCACTTGTGAAAATTTTGTCTTTAAACAGCTTCTCCCCAAACCACAGGAACTGATGTTAGATCCAGTCTTAAATGTCAGTCTTTCTGACTCAGTCCTGTGCTTACATCACTAGATCACATTTTATTGTCAAGGTTCATGTGTTCAGGCAGTAATTCATAAACATCATGTGCTTTTTAAAGTAGATCCTTGGGTTCCTATTACAGCTATGGTTTCCTCTTCTGCATGTGAAAAAGGGAATTCCCCAGATTTCTCCCAAGAGCATATTTTTTTTTTTTTTGCTAAGTTCTGGGTTGTGCTCTCTCTCTAGAAATCTTCTGGTTCAATTTTACTTAATCAGTCATGAGCAAACTCTTTTGGCGGTGGTTGTTCTCTACAGCAAATAGCATTCCTCTGCTTCCACCAACGTGGTTTTATGTATTTTCCATCAATCTACTTTAGACATCTTCTGTGCTTCTTTCTGCCAGGGTTGTATCCATAGAGAGGCCACATTAGCACTCCCAGTCTTCAGAGTCTTGGCCATGATATGTGGTAATATTATAATATCTAGAATGCACATAAATCCAGTAGTGTTGTTTCATAGAAAACTTGGTTTGTATGCTTTCTGGATCCTCTTCCTCCACTGTGCTTTTAACACAGTTGTCAGATGAAATAGAGGAGCTTTTCTGATCTGCCTCTGTTTTTCCTGGACTTCCATACTTGCTGTTAGGGACATGAATAAGGCATTGGTTAAATGTCATCAAAATCCTAGTTTATCAGTATAGTATCACTTGACACTATAGAACCTCTTGGGATGTTTGCCTTAAGTTTTGAGGTTTTGAGTATAAGAAAGCATCGCTGCTTTTACTTCCTATTTTAGTATGTTTCTGTAATCCTTCAGATGTAAAGTTAGCTGCCATGAATGTCCTGCAAATATCTTTCTATATTTGAAAACAATTTCTAGAGTATGTGCGCGTGTGTAGTGGGTTATGGAGTGATGTAGAGTTCAGTTTTTCGGCAAGGAGGAGTAGATGTATAGGTGTGTGCATCTGCTTTCTGCCTATGCTGTTCTTCCTTTTCTGTTTAGTAAAATTTATGTTGAATTATTACAGCCTTGCACAGAAGAAGTCAGTGAAGATAACTGAAGTTGCTGTTCTGCAAAAAGCAGAGTGAAGTCAGGAACCCCTTTGTAGCCAGAGTCCTCACAGTTTAGGCAGAACAAGCCAACAGGTTAACATTAGGTGTATAAAAATACACAAAGAAAGACCTAAAACTGCGGAGAAAAGTATGTGACATTTCCTAAATGGAAAATGACAGGTTTGTTTAAATATAAACAAATAAATGTACATGCTTGTGCTTGGGATGTAGGGGGGTGTGTGTATATACACATGCATTTTTTACTGTGGTGTTTGAGAGTGTGGGTGACGTGTTAAACTGAATTTTCAATTTCTTGAGTGCTTTTTCCATAAGAAGTGGTTGTCTCATCAAGTAGTCTAAACGTAACTGTACACTTTTGTTATTTTGCATAGGGTAGGCTTTGCATTCCTTCTGTAAGTGCATTCCAGGAAGAATAATACTTACATTTGGCTGTAGTGATGCAATTTTCCAGGGCTTTTGTTAATAGTAAAATGGAAGAGGGGGAAAAAAAAAAATCACTTGTTTGATGGTACCCTTGCAAATTGACAGAAATGGTCAACATTTGATCTAGAAACTCCAATCCTCCTCCCTCTTAAGTGATTAGTACATAACGGAATCCATTTGCTTTTGGCAATTTGGGGGGAAAATGCATTTAAAATGTCTAAGATTTCCAAGTGTAAATTTGGCTGTAGCAGATGTCAATAAACATGTCAAAAGGATTTTTATCCTGAAGTCTTGGTGTGTGTTATATTAATGTTCTGAATTGCAGTAGCTCCAGTAGAAATCTTAAGTCAGCATTTTGGAAACCAAGGGTTTAAATGATGCACTTGTAAGTGTATTTTTACATTATTTTGATAGAGGAGTTTAAAACTGAGAAACAGTCTTTTCTACAAAAATATTCAAATTCTTGTCTGAATTCTGGAGTTACATTGCCCTTCGTGCCTAGACTAAATCATCTTGCACTGTTATGTGACACAGCTGCATTTGGTTTTATTCTGAAGTTTCTTCACTGACTGCATTTTTTGCTTTATTTTAATAACATTTTTAATTAGTGTGTAGTATGCTTTTGATGACTTGATAACTCTACGAAATAAACACTGTACCTACCATTCTGCCATTGTCTAAAAACTTGCTTTAACTTTGGCTCTGCTTATTTGATAAGAGTTATAATACATTGATAGATCTGTGCAGTTACTGTCCTATGCAGTGATCGAAAAATACTGTATGAGTTGGTGTTTAAATTATTAAAATAGCAATATAGATAAACTGGAACAGGCTGCCCAGGGAGGTTGTGGAGTCTCCTTCTCTGGAGATATTCAAGACCCGCCTGGACAAGATCCTGTGCAGCCTGCTGTAGGTGACCCTGCTTCGGCAAGGGGGTTGGACTAGATGACCCACAGAGGTCCCTTCCAACCCCTACTATTCTGTGATTCTGTGATTCTGTGAACCAAAGAAGAGAGGAAAGAATGTAGGGTATAAATAAACTAACCCCCCTCAGCCCTTCCCTTCTCCCCAGAAACTGTGGTATGACTGGAGGGAAGGGAGATATCTCCTCGACAATACCCATTAGTAAATTTTGTACACAAATTCTTGATTCCTTTTGCCCTAATACTAGGAATTATAGTAAAAGTAAACAGTACTTAGAAATATGAATTTATCATTCAATTCTTAAGTCATTTTTTTTCACAGCTCTTGGTTCAACCAGCTGACTCTGTAACAGGAATTACTACAGAAAGTAAAACTTTGTGAAACCCTTTGAATACCTAGAACCAAAATCTTCCCTGTGCTTTGAGGGAGCTGCTCCAGAACCTGAATGGGAAATACTGGTCCAAGAATCCTCTCTGCCTGGGAAAAAACACAGTGAAAGAAGCTACTTCTTGGTAGCAAACCCAGACAAACACTGAGACAGTGGTAACACAGGTTGGAGAATGCCATGGGAATATTCAGCATCCATGGGAAGAAAATGCACAGAGAATGCCGCAGCTCTTGGATTTAATGGTGACAGGTAACTCCATGGACAACACCTCATTTCTCCTTACATGTGCAGAACTGCTCATGCAGTCTTTTTTTCTCTTCCAGGAAGAACTCTTTTCATCCATCATTCCAGCTCTGTTGATTGGCGGGCCGCAAAGGGACAGCGAAGAAATTATCCCACATGTGGACAGAAGAAATGGGTTAGCCTGCTTCAAAGTAGAGCACTTACAGTTAGTCAGGTTCGGTGAGGGGGCACTTTCGGAAGAACTACACTTACAGGCAGGATGGAGCTTGAATGCGTTACGTGGGAAATACAAGTTTCTTTGTAGAAAATCAAAACCATCCTACGCCAATCAGCCAGCACAGCCACAAATGCGGAGCAGTTGTGCATGCAGGTACCGGTGACCAAAGGAATCACTCAGCATCTAAGTTCTGAATAACTCCACAAACCAGGAAAAAAAGCACAATTTAAGCACTTCTGCAATGCAGCAGGACATTTTTCACTCTTACCTCAATGTTTTTGTGAAAATTAAAGGCAATTCTTATTTGCTGTCTAAGGGTGAAGCACTTTTCTGAACAGAAGGACTAAGATTAAGGTCAGGAACAATAAAACAACATATCTGAGTAGGCAGGAACCGGCTTGACATTTGAGAGGAAATTCTGTTATTTTGAAAGGAACAAGGCTTCAAAACTCCCATAAAATAGAAATTTAAAAAATGTTTGCAGTCAGTTGCGACTGTATTTTGGTAAAAAGTTGATCACTCTTAACTTTTTGGTTTTTAACGCAAAAAACTGTCAACTTTGTCACCAAGAGATGTCTTGGACATTATTGAAAGTCTTTGTTTTGTTTCTTTTTTCAAAACTGACATTTGTTAAAATTCATGTCTTAACATATTTAGCTTTAAATGAAAATTACATTCCTCTTTGAAAACTTATTTTGTTAAAATTATTATTAATGTTAATTTCCAAGAGCTGTACCTGTTTTACCTTGGGCAAAAAGTTAATGTATGCAGCTATGCTGGGATTAGTTTTTGTATTGCTGGACTACAACATAATATTTTGGCTTATTTTATATGCTGGGTCATATATTAAGGTTATTTTAATTTAGATGGAGCAGTATTTCATTCTTGGTCTTCCCTCAAAATTGAAAAGTGCATTTTTAAATCATCATCTATTATAGCACCTAGTCAATCATTTTGCTCATTTTCTCACTGCAAGTGTAATAGGAGACACAACATACCATTATCTCCACTTCTGTAAACTTATAAGCCTGTTATTAGGAGTTACAATGCAATTTATTTATAACTTGTATCATTGTAAAAGTAAGTGCCTTTTCACATTCATTACAACACAACATGATCCACAATCCTATATTTTAATTCTAAGGTCAATAACTATCAATACATTTCTAAATGACCTATTCTACTCCTTAATTAGATATTTTTATCTTTTTATCGTTGTACAGTACCTATTAACTTGCATTTAACTAATTCCGGTCTTTCAGACCAGCATGGAAAATCCACCACTTCTCTATAGGTTGTCTGAAAAGTTATCATTTCACTGTTAAATTTGTACATTCAGGGATAATTCTGTTATTCATACTTATTCAGAAATCTCTGGTTTTTACACATGGTGTGATTTCTTGTTGCCAGAAAACGACACATAAACCAAATTCAGTACTGTGTTTGGTCCTTCAGTCTTAAAGGTCCATTGATAGCTGGTTTGCAGTGGTCTGTGCAGGACTGAATTTTTTATACTTTGTTTTCAGGTGGCTGGTGTAAATTGGGTTTTGTGTATTCTAATAAAATCATGGTTTGGGGTGTAATATATGAAAAGAATATTTAAGCAAAGCTTGAAAAGAAAAAAAGATAAGTGCTGCATCTTTGAAAAGGGGGGAGACTGAATGATATTTCACAGCTATTTTTTGAGAACAGTTGGTTTAAATTTCCAAATAACTTTCGTTTCAAAGGGACAGTATCAAAACACATGCAAAAAATAAAATTCTAAATAAGGCACAATAAATTATTTCGCTGCTTAGGTATTGGATTTCAAAGGGAGAAGAGAGTATGCACAAGGATATTAGAGTGGACTATATTGTATCTCTGGGAATTGCTGTCAAATATTGATGAAAACAGAGAGACTGTCGGAGATCAGATAAAAGAAAGAAATTATTACATTTGGAAGAACAATGTGAAATGTGTGGCCAACAGAGATTTTAAATGTAAGCTAATAGCTATCCACCAAAGAACAAAGCTGGAGGAAGTCCCACATATTCAATCGTATTTACAGTCAGTTAGCATATGTAAAAATTTTATGGTGCATTTTTCCTCATTTTGAAACTCACAAAGTACGCCATTCAGTAGATCTGACTGTGACACACAGGTACAGTGCTGACCAGCATCAACAAGACAGATGAAAAAATGATGAACATTGGTTTTAGCCATTTTGTCATAACTTGTGCTTATCATAACACAAACACAACTCGTGGTGTTCCGGGAATTTAACTGAGTTATGAAATGCAGGAGACTTACTGTTTTTACACACTACATATACACTCGCGAAAAGCGTTGTCTTTCAGATGCTATTTCTGTGTACCTGAATACAGGACACAGAATGTCTTATTTTGAAATTTTTAGTTACAATATGAAACTAAACACCATGGCAGAAAGGTTTACTAACATATTGCTTTTCCTGGAGCGACCCTCCCTTTCCAGAAGAAAAGTATCTTAAACAGTCTCTCTAAACCACAAATTTCCACTGAGATAACTGCTGTGATCAGTGAAGATTTTAAGAACTAGCAAATAATTTCCTAGGCCTACATAAAGATTTCTTTGCAAAATCTTTACATTAGCGTAAATAACTACAGCATCATTAACCATTACTTATGCAAACAAGGAATTATAAAGCCCTTCCCTTCAGACAGACATGGGCAGTATTACCAGTTCCCTTATAAGCAAGCTAGTGTTTTCTGTAACAACATAGCACTGCAGATTTTATGCAGTTTTAATGCATTTTATGCATAGCTTTTTGGACAGGTACAGTTTTGTTAAAAAGGACAATGAACTTTGTGTTCCGTGTTCAGACGTTTGTTACATCACTCGTAAATCTAGAGCAATCCCACGGACTTCAGCGTCGTTACTGTATACATATATGTTTTAACTAAGATCACAGTGTGGTCTTATCTTCATGCTGGAGAGGGACAACAACCCATCCCTTGATTTAAGCAGCTCTTGGATGCAAATTTACCCTTTGATCCTCTGCACATGGGCTCTGCAAAGCCAACTACGCCCTTAGATTGAAGACGAGATGGGGTTCTTGGTTCTGCTGCTTTGGGTTTGAATCTGGAGTTTCATTATTGCAGTAAAAATGTAAAATGAGGATAAATGTATCTCATTATAGAAATCTTCACCATCTTGTTGGCTTACCCTTTTGTGACCACGGGGATACTTCACTCACATGTGCTTGCAAAGCCCTGCTGAAGCTGGGTAAATCCCCAGCGAAACGCAAGACAAAATGAGGACGTGGCACCTAAGGGGAAATTCTTTGACTAGCAGCGACTGCTGTATTTGAATTTAAAAAGGCACGATAACATCACTCAAAAGATTCAGCATTGATGATGTCTGCCATGTGATCTTCAGCATGCTGTTATCATAAATACACAGATATAGACCTAATTAGAGTAGAGCATTTCTCTAACCATGTTCCTCACTCTTGCTGGAAGTGAAATACTGGCTGTTATGTGCATCACATAACACCTCAGACGCACACATACATCTTGTCCTTTTACCAACACCTTTTTTACTGTACGAAAAAGAAATCACCAAAGAAAGATGAAGTTCAGGTAACCTGTTAGCCAGCAACACACACAAAGCTCAAACCAAGACATATTTTCTCAGTTTTTCCAAAACCACCCACCACCAACTAAGAATCTTCTGATATTCATATCCTTGCCCATTTTTTAAAGAAAAATAAACGTCAAGAAGAAGGAACCCTTCTACTACTTTTTATTTTTCTGTTTATTTTAGTTTAAGGCATATCAGACTTTATCTGGTCTTATAACAGGTAATGCTGATCTGTCAGAAAGTCCTTAAACTGTGATAAAACAGCAAATGATCCTTGCTTTTACTGTTTCAGGTTCCCTCTCTTTATAGCCAGTCCTGCACATTTTGAAGTCAATGTTTTCTGTCTTTCGTATCACAGTCTTAAAAAAAGTGTTTAGTCACCTAAACAGCATCATGCTGTTGCAATTCTCTAACTGGGACACAGTAAGGGATAACTGCACCAGAGTAAAAAATAATTGGGCAAATTGTTGATTACTAACATACTGCAACCACACAAGTATCATCCTGGGGGATTAGTCTGATGAACAAAACAATCAACTGAGCATTTGCAGAAAAGGAGAGGAGTCATAAATGCAGCCCACAGGAATTTCAGATAAGAGAAGTTGTACTGGAAGTGTACATGATGGCTGTGGTGTGCATTTTCCTATTATTAAGGGCACCATTTGTTCTGGAGAGCTGTTAGCTGCATGTGAGGACATAACAGGAATTTGGATTTTAGAGAACATAACATCCCTTCTGATAGCTCTACATGTTGCCCCCTAAGATCAACAGGAGGGCTTTGACTCCCAGCAGAAGAATGAAATAAATGTTTGCTAAGAGAAAGTGCCATGATCCAAATGGAAAATGGTAACATCCTGACTCTTAACCACCTGCACAGGCTATGAAAAGTAGCTTATAGGTTAGAGAGAGGATGAGCTTGGAGAAAACAGTAGGCCCTGTGAAATTAGTATACAGGGAATTTTAGCTAGACTTGGAATTACTCTGTAAATCACTGCTTTAATAAAGCTTATTCTGTTTCCCAAGTGTGGTCTCCTCTCAGGTTTCAGCCTCACATGAAGTACCTCAAATTCAACATTTAAATGCAATTAAAGCTATGACACAAATACACCACATCAATGCCAACAGGTTTTACTGGAAGGCATACGGTTCCCTGTTTTAAGACTGATGTTTTCTTGGTTTGCACTGTGTTTATGAAGTTATTCTGTTATCTTCTAAAATTTAATTTCCTATTTAATTTATGCAACAGGAGACAGAAAAAAATAATCTGTTGCTGAAGCTTATAAAAGACCTAGATTTCACTGGAGAGGCCAGTGATGTGATCATTTACTGATCTCACTTGGGCTGCATATGCATGTAACTAAAAGCAGAATTTGACAATCTGTCCCTTGCAGTGAGAATGTGCAGACATACCAAATGTCATAAATGTTCCCAGCTGGAACCGAGACCTATACTTTTCTCATAGGGACAACACATAGATTTGGAACTTTGTCCTTAGTACAGAGCTGGGTGGCCTAATTCCTTCTGTTTTAGGTTTCAGACCAAAATGCATGTGTACATCTGGGTTGTAAGTGCCGAGAAATTTTGGCTTATAGTGGAAAAGATTACAACAAGCCCAGTGTTATTGGTATAGGAGGAGCTGACAGCCTCATATACTCCCACTGTATGATTGCTGGGCCTTTCCTAAGAAAAAAGACTTTCAGCAGGCAGTCTTGGCAGCAGAGAAGATGAGTAGGTGACTGCAAGCCTGAGACATATTGGAAATGGGCAAAGCTGATGGCCACCTGGGATGTGAAACTTTGCTGGTTTTGTGTAACATTGCAAATCTGATTTTGCTTACAGCTATACTGCTTTATTCAACTCTTCAGAATTCAAGTAGATGAAGGATGAAGAGATTCAAATGAATGTTTCTGATATATACTTAACTCTGCATGAGGGAATTCTGCTTCCACATCCTCTTATCAGTGGTATCATTAGTTCACAGTTTTAATGGCCATGTCAAGGGTTTCCAGAGAAAACGCAAAATGTCTTTTTCTCAACGGTACTTTCAGGTTACTAATTAGGGGAAAATGCAAAATTCCTGTGTTGTCAGAGCTGCTATTTTCCCCCTGGCCAGCGAGCTCCCTTTGCCCACTTAGTAATGTGGGTGACCTTCCAGACTCTCCTTGGAGGAAGCAGCAGCAAGGCAGTTTCTGCTAAGAGGTGAAGAGGCTTGAAGGCATGACAGGGAAGAGTGGCAAGAAAAAAGATTACAAGCTTCAGTAGTTCATGTCTGGTGAATACTGGTTGGGAATAAGCTCAGGTTTATGCATACTTAGAGAACCTGTGAGATGTATCCACTCCAAGCACCATGGATGGCTCAGGATAATGAACTGGCTTACTCTGTGAAAACAAGGAATTCTGAGTCCCTTTTGAAAGGCAGACACTATTGGGAACAAAGTCAGTGACTCTCTTACTACAGAGGGAAGCATTAGATCTGCTCCTGACAGCCAGCAGGAAAATAGAGCTTGGGTATTATATTGCACTTTCTTCCTCAGCCACCTTTAACTAGGAAGGCTTTCATCTACCTTCAATTTCATCCATCGCAGATAGCTAATCTTTTCATATTGGATCTGACAATTTGAGCATTCCAGGGTCTAGAAAGTAATCTTGTGCCTGAAGACCATAATGTCTGGGAATGAGCCAGTCCAGGGCAGCAATGCAGTAGCAGCTGCAGACTGTGCCACTCAATGGTTCAGGTACAATAGTTTCTGCCATGTCTTCCAACTCAAACTTCACCTGAAGAAGACGGAGCTGTTTGCACAGCAAAGGCAGAGGCTGCACTATCTTTCTTCCTGCTCCGAGGACATTAGGCGGGAATAATATATGGTCTCTCACAACTCCTTGGTTTGATTCCACGTTATCCCCTATTGAGTGGGATTGCACAGTTTGGGCCCTGTCTGTGAATTGCAGAGACTACCAAAGAAAACAAAAGTTGTTGTGGAGGTTGCTTGATAAGATTTTGTTTACACACTAGGAGCAGTTTCTCAGAATCTTTAAATTAAATTAAATAACACATTAACTGTTCCACCAATATCTAAGCTCTAGTACTAGTCAGTCATGAACTCCGACAACAGTAGATCCAGCATAAATAGAAAATACCATTAAATTTAAGTAATTTACATAATAATTCCATTACCCAGATAAGTATTTCTTCCAAAAGGAGGTCACACATGCATTTCTGACTCTTTATTGTTCGCAGCAAATTGGGAAGCTCAGTCTGCACGCAATAATATTGGAAGAGATTTGCAAAGCGTTATTAAAAAGACACTAGTGTCAAAAGACTGTTCCATAAAAACACATGCACTAAAACCTTCAGCATTAATTGAATCATGCTTGTGTTTTGGCAATGCTGGAAACCTGGCTCCATCCTAACTCTGGTGATTCATTAGTGCTAATTAATGCTTTTTCCAGGCTAGTAACAAACTAAAGAGGGACTGTTTTTCTCTACTGATCATTCCACAGTTACAGTAATGGTTTGATTTATGTATCAGCCACTTAATGCCGTGTTTCATTCATTTCTAAACAAGTTTCAAAGGGACTGAGGGTGCTTACATGAAAGTTTAACACAAGCAAACAAACAAAAGTGCTTCCTATGAGTACTGCTAAGCAAAATCGCCAGGTTTCCTGGGGCTTCCCATTCAACCTGCTCTGCTTCTTCTTCCCCAAGACACAAACAAGGACAGCATACCCCCAGCAGGACCTTCAGCATCCTCACAGCAGGACCTCCATGTTCCTTCCCCGTCCCCAAAAGGCTCGGCTGGGCTGGCAGCCACTCGTGCCGCAGTGGGTGCAGAGATACCGGCTGCGAGCTGGCCAGCTGGCTGGGGGCTCCCAGCGGAGACCTGCCCAGCTCCTCGATGGGGCCACCAACCTCAGTAGCTCGGCCCAGCTCCAATGTTCCCAAAACCCCCTCACAGCACCTTACAGGGAGTTCAACCCGAGGGCACAATGGCATCTTCAGACCTATGCCACAGACCTGAACTTCAGTATTATTTTCCTCTCGGATCTACAGGGTAGATTTTGCCTCCAATATTTTTCACTCTCTACAGGCACAAAACTGTGTGCCAGCAGTAGCATAAAAAGTGTAAACGCTGCAAAAATATGTTACCATTTCCTCTCACTCTGCTGCCCAGTTTAGAAATTTGGCTGGAGGCATTCACTGCAGTTTGGAATTTTCTTTTAATATCGTTTTTCTGTAACTGTTTTCTTTTACATTTTTGAAACATTTTTAGTGTTCAGGAAATGTCTTAGAAGGGGAGCCTGGAAACAGAAGCACTTTACTTATCCACAGATCAAGAATAGGGTGAGCAATACCCTTTGCTGCCAATGAGCTTCAGTCTTTGGATGAAATGATCTTCTCGATGGCTGAGAAAATATTTCAAGCTTCGTGCACATTCAGTTCTTGGCCACTTTTGGCTGAGCAGTGACAACTCAAGTGATGTGGATCTCTTTCCATTAAGTACAAGGCTGACATCACCAATGCGTTTCCCATATGACAGCAAAGAGTTTCCAGATGGAAACAACTTTCCAAACACTGATGATTGGCCATGAACTATAATAGTGACACAGAGGTCTCTGCACATCTGAGTCACAGAAGATTGCTATTGTAAAATAATAATGATCAAGACAACAATAACAATTTTAATAATTTATAATAACAACCACATTAAAATACCTGGCTCAGCATGGGTGGGGGAGGAGGGGAGGAGGAAAGTCACATTAGTTTTATAGAGTCTGCTCATGATACAACAGGTATAAGATCAGACAGATTCCCTTTGACAGAAACAATAAATCTCCATGGCCTCATAAGAAAGGCAGGGTACATTTAAATTTAGAGAGCCACTTGTGCTTTCTATCCTTTAGATATATTAATGATGAAAATACCAGCTCCTAACACATTATATGCATATGTGGACTAATAATAAAATATTACTCTTTCAAAACTCAAACTAGTGTCATTTGCAACTTTAAAGCATTTGAATTAGATGATACAGCTTAAAATCAAACTACAAACAGGAGCAACTGGAGATCTATGTGCAGTAGAGGGCTGCAGCCTCACTGGGGTCACAGAGATGTGGTGGGATAGCTCACACAACTAGACTGCTGCAATGGATCAATACAGGCTCTTCAGAAAGGACAGGCAGGATGGAGAGGAGGAGATGTCACCCGGCATGTCATGGAACAGTGCGAAAATGTGGAGCTTTTCCTAGAGGGGGACGACAAGCCAGCTCACAGTTTATGGGCCAGGATTAGAGGGCAGACCAATGTGGGCAACATTGTGGTGGGTGTCTGCTAAAGACTGCCTGACCAGGAAGAAGCAGATGTGGCCTTCTTTGGACAACTGGAACAAGCCTCACGTTTGCAGGCCCTGGTCTTCATGGGGACTTCAAGCACCCTCATATCTGTTGGAAGGACACCACAGCAGAGTACAAGCAATCCAGGAGCTTTCTGGAGTGCACTGATGACAAACTCCTAACACAGGTGATCAAGGAGCAGATGAGGGGAAGTGCTCTGCTGGACCTCAGACTTAGAAATATTTTTCAGGGATGTGAAGGTCAGGGGCAGCCTTGGATGTCTTGAGAGGACAGGAAAAAAGCAAAATCAGGACCACAGCCCTGGAGTTCAGGAGAGCAGACCTTGGCCTGTTCAGAGGCCTGCTTGGAAAAACCCCATGGGAGACAGCCCTGGAGGAAAGAGTGGTCCAGGTGAGCCGATTGATATTCAAGGATCACCTCCTCCAAACTCAAGACTGATGCATTCCAATGTGCAAGAAATCAAGCAAAGGTGTCAAGAGGCCTCCACGGATGAATGAAGAGCTCCTAACAAAATGCAAACATAAAAAGGAAGTGTACAAGAAGTGGAAACAGGGGTAGGTGACACTGAAGTGATATAGAGAAGATTGGAAGATGGAAGAGGATCAGGTTAGGAACATTTAAGCTAGCTGAACATCCATTGGATCAAAGGGGATCCACCCATGAGTGCTGAGGGAGTTGATGAATGTCACTGTGAAGCTACTCTTGATAATCCTTGAAAGATTATGGTGATTGGAGGAGGTTACTGAGGACTGGGAGAAAGCAAATGTCCCTCCTGTCTTCACAAAGGGCAAGAAGGAAGATCTGGGCAACTATAGGCTGGCCAACCTCATTCCGATCCCCAAGAAGGTGATGCAGCTAAACCTCCTGGAAACCATTTCCAAACATATGAAGGACAAGATGATTTGGAATAGCTAGCATGGATATATGAATGGGAAATCACACATGATCATTGGTGGGTGAGGGGAGAGCAGTTGATGTAGTCTGTCTTCACTTTGGCAAGGATTTCAACACCATGTTCATCATAGACAAACTGATAAGGTACAGCCTAGATAAAGGGACTGTGATGTGGGCTGAAGGCTGGCTGAACTGTTTGGCTCAGAGGGCTGTAATCAGCAGCTAGAAATTAAGCTGAAGGGTTGTCACTGGTTGTGTGCCCAGGGGTTGATACCAGGTCCAATGCTGTTTAACATCTCCAGTAATGACCTGGCCAATAGGACAGAGTGCAACTTCAGCAAACTTGCAGACAAAACAAAATTGGGAGGACTGGCTGATACACCAGATGGTTGTGTTGCCATTCAGAGGGACCTCAACAGACTGGAGAAATGGGCAACAGAAATCTTATGAACATCAACAAAGGGAAACAGAAAGTCCTGCACCTGGGGAGGAATAACGCCAAAGGTGCCTTCCAACCTTAGCCATTCTTTGGTTTTGTAATGCTCTGTTATTTGATTCCGGTCAGAGTATAAAGCACCTGCTCAATGCAGCACAGGGGACAAAAATCTTCCAGTGATTCTTCTTCCAAAAATCTTCCTCCCTGAGGGAGCTGGCAGAAGTCTTTGCTGAGCCATTCTCTGTCATCTTTGAAAGGTCCTGGAGGACAGAATAAGTGCCTGAGGACTGCAGGAAAGCCAATGACACTCCAGTCTTCAAAAACGACAAGAAGGAGGACCCAGGGAACTACAGGCTGGTCAGCCTCACCTCCATCCCGGGAAAGGTGATAGAATAGCTCATTCTGAATGTCATCTCCAAGCAAGTGGAGGAAAAGGAGGTTATCAGGAGTAGTCAACGTGCATTCACCAAGGGGAAGTCATGCTTCACCAATCTGATAGCCTTCTATGATGGCATGACTGGCTGGGTAGGTGAGCGGAGAGCAGTGGATGTTGTCTACCTCAACTTCAGTAAGGCTTTTGACACTGTCTCTCATCACATCCTCCTAGGGAAGCTCAGGAAGTGTGGGCTGGATGACTGGTCAGTGAGGTCGACTGAGAACTGTCTGACTGGTAGAACTCAGAGGGTTGTCATGAGTGGCGCAGAGTTTAGTTGGAGGCCTGTAGCTACTGGTGTTCCCCAGGGGTCAGTACTTGGCCGAGTCTTGTTCAACTTGTTCATCAATGACCTGGATGAAGAGTTAGAATGTACCCTCAGCAAGTTTGCTGATGACACCAAACTGGGAGGAGTAGCTGATACAGTGGAAGGCTGTGCTGCCGTTCAGCGAGACCTGGACAGGCTGGAGAGTTGGGCAGAGAGGAACCTGATGAAATTCAACAAGGGCAAATGCAGGGTCCTGTGTCTGGGGAGGAACAACCCCATGCACCAGTACAGGCTCGGCGCGGACCTGCTGGAGTGCAGCTCTGCAGAGAGGGACCTGGGTGTGCTGGTGGACAACAAGTTAAACATGAGCCGGCAGTGTGCCCTGGTTGCCAAGAAGGCCAATGGCATCCTGGGGTGCATTAAGAGGAGTGTGGCCAGTAAGTCGAGTGAGGTTCTCCTCCCCCTCTACTCAGCCCTAGTGAGGCCCCACCTGGAGTACTGCGTCCAGTTCCGGGCTCCCCAGTTCAAGAAAGATGAGGATCTACTGGAGACAGTCCAGAGAAAGGCTATAAAGATGATGAGTGGACTGGAGTATTCGAGGTCCTGTGCAACCTGCTCTAGGTGACCCTGCCTTGGGAGGGGTGTTGGACTAGATGATCTACAGAGGTCCCTTCCAACCCCTACCATTCTGTGCTTATGTTATTCTGTGATTCTGTGATCTCTCCTACAAGGAAAGGCTGAGGGAGCTGGGCTTGTTTAGCCTGAAGAAGAGAAGGATGAGAGGGGATCTTATAAATGCCTATAAATATCTCAAGGGTGGGTGTCAAGAGGATGGGGACAGACTCTTTCAGTGGTGCCCAGCGACAGGACAAGGGGCAACGGGTACGAACCGAAGCATAGGAAGTTCCAGCTGAACACGAGGAAGAATTTCATCACTTTGAGGGTGATGGAGCACTGGAACAGGCTGCCTGGAGGGGCTGTGGAGTCTCCTTCTCTGGAGATATTCAAAACCCACCTGGGCGTGGTTCTATGCAGCCTGCTCTAAGTGAACCTGCTTTAGCAGGGCGGTTGGACGAGATTATCTCCAGAGATTCCTTCCAACCCCCACCATCTGTGATTCTGTGATTACTTTAGGAGACCTTGCATTTTAATATCTTTAGAGCATTACCACGCAGATTTTTTTTTACAAGTTGTCACATTTTTAAACAACAAACTAATTTATTTTTCACTGTGATTGCACTGTAATCTTACAATTTTACCAGCTATCATCATGCACTCACTTTAGAGAAATTATTTGAACCAGATTTAGGACTATCCTATTAGTCTGTCTATCTGAGCTGATTCTTGAGCTAATGATGAATTAGTGGGCCCTTTATTCGCGGAAGTGCCACTTTTTGGAAGCAACGTAAATCTACATCCCAAAGACCAAGATCCTGAAACATTCCCTGACACTTTCTCAAGAGTATTGCTGTTAAACCTGCCGAGCATGAAAAATACAGTTTCCAACAATTACATATTTGCTTCTATAGAAGTCCTTCTTTGATATCAGCTGTCTGTAATTTTTCTGATTCTCCAATCACCCTTAGAATTTACGAGCTGTAATTCCATAAAAATCTATGCATTTGCACTGTTGCAAAACTGGTTTGAGAGCAGAGCCTGATGTAGAACTCTCCTGTATTGTGCTTTCCTGTGCAGTGTTCGGCAGCTGCCACACCTGGCTGTAAAAGCTTTTTGTTGGGTATATGGGGCATTGGTGCATTGAACTATAACCAAGTTCTGAAGACAAATATGCATATTCAGACATGTGGTCACTGAAGTTATTCCAGATTGTACTACTGAAACTTAGATCAAAACTATTAACTTCTACAAAGTAACTTATACATGTTTGCTCAAGGCTTTCAAGCAGCTTTGAAAAATGTCCAGTTGCAATACAGCTACTAGAAGCTACATTTGTATAGTATTGCTCTTTCAAGCTTTAGCTAAATGCAGCAAAAAGGGAGAACACATTGCAGACCACTTGCTTTGGGAGTTGTTTATTGTGTCTACAGTAAATTTGTCACCAGCACCACAATACTGTTCAGAGGGGATGTATAAGAACTGTTACTTGCATGTAAGGACATTGCAGGGTTAAGAAGAGGGAACATATTCGGTGTACTAACATTTGGAAACTGATAGCTCAGCATATAAATTTTCATGCCAACTTCAGGGTTGGTCTAAAAGCTCAAAGTTTGTAACTGTTTTTATTTGCAAAATAGCATACAGAACTAGAAAATTGAGCTTAAGCTAGATTATTGTTCATACTCATAAATCTAAAGCTGATTTTCACAACAACAAAAAAATTATTGGCATATATTTAGACCATGCATGACCTTGCTGAATCAACTTGGCATTCTCAAGAACAACAAAATAAAACCAGATGACAGATTCCTGTTTTAAGACTCTACAGATACATCTCACAGCATCTGAAAAAAAATAATTGCAGTGGGTATGAGGGAACTCATCACCATAGGCTTTAGGTGGCATTTGCCTAAGGCTTTACACATCACTGAAATCCTTCAGGTAAGTTCTGAAAGGGGCCTTCAGAACAGACATGAGTTTCATTAAGAATCCAAAGCAGAACAGACTGTCTAATCAGGAAATAAAATGTCCTCACACAAGCAAAATCTCCTTGGGGGTACATATAGTACAGCTAATTTTCTGAGCTTTTCTGGAATTGCTACAACACAAACCCCTCAGAGAACCTTTTGCAATAAAGGTTTTCATGTGGTCTTCCCACCACGTACAGTGGAGAGATCCACGGAAAAATCTAATCCCAGCTCTGCGTACTGCTCATTCTTCTGCACTTCTCTTTGGATAAAAACAGGCAACAAAGGCTGTTACTGGTCTCTATGATGGAAGCGTCTGAGGTTGGATACGGGAAAACGAAATGCTGTTAGTTAGGAAGCAGAATTCGAGTTGCTGTTGTCTTCCTGCACTTTCCCCTAGTATTGCATACAGATACGGAACGTAAAGTGGCCATTCCGAATCCAGAGCCTGCTCCAGCAATGTCTCTACCTACCAGAGAGATCTTGAGTTACGTGCTAGAGTTGCTGTGGAGTTCCAGGAAGGTAACTGGAGAGTGCCCCGCTTGAATTGCCAGGAGGATCTTGGTGTTGTAGCTTTGCTGCAGGAGCCAGAGCCACCTGAACCACAGACTGCAGCCCAGGAGGACATCTGCAACACGGTCTCTCCCCCCTTCATTCACAAATGCACGTAACGCTAAGGAGAACAGTGCAAAACAGCATGGTGAAGCAACATAGCCACCTCCCTGAATCTGGCTCCTCTTAACTGGTCTATAAATTGGCAACAAAGGTCTTGTGTCTGTGAGTGTCTTGAAAGACCAACAATATAGACACAAACACTGGAGAAAGCTGAAAAAGGGAAAGAGGAACTTTACCTGTTGAAAGAATAATCAACTGATTTCACACGCAAAAAACATTATCTCCCAATTATGAATGTAATCATAAAGTTATGTAATAGATAATCATATTACAAGCGTATTTGCAAACAAGAACTTGTCCCCCTCTAATTGCATCATCTGTTCGCTACCTACACTGCCTGTAAAGTAAATGGCATGTTTTCTTTTTCACTTTGCATTCAGAGTGATGTATTTATTAATAAAAGTTCACACTTGATTAATGCTCCCCTGCCATCACTACCACAAAGTTGACATTTAGCCCAACCATGAACAAGATGTTGGCTGCTGTTCTCCTACCATTAGAGTGTATTTCCTTAATATCCCTTGTTAATATGGTATATGACTAGACAACTAAGACAGAAGCAGAATTTTCATATTTCACTTCAACACATTGTATTGTGGGAGTTGACGTTTTGGCACAATGCAACACAGGCTGTAGCTGAGCATGAGTATCATTTGCTTTGCGAGAATCTTGTGTACAAGTTGTTAATTGAAAATTCTTGCTCTGCAGTTGCTTGGACTGGATGAAATGTAAATGTACGTTCCTGACAGTTTGCCTGAGAGAAAGGGAGCAAGGAAGCAGGTTTTTAAGGTTTTGCTAGACTGCGATCCGAGGCTTGAACCAAGATGATACTCCAGTTCTTCAGTAGACAGGGGGACAGGTTCAGAAAAAATAAGAATTCCCACATGTTAAAATAATAACCTGCTTTTTATAAGATCAAAGCTAAAAGAGAACTTTGAGGTTCCAAAGTACTTGCTTTTATTTTCTTTTATTTGGTTTTTTTTTTTTCTTTAGTACAGGAGCAGAAGCACAGGTTGAGGCTGAGGAAGATAATTTTGTGTTATTCCCAATACGATCACACTGGGAGTGCGAGAATGTTTGGACCTCCCAGGGGTCCTTTTTGTAGAGGGCTGATTCTCACACAGTTACTCCACTGGGTTTTCTCCTGGGCTTTGTGCTGCTCTTACACAGCCATCATTGCTCCTCCTTCACATAATTATTTCTGATTCATACCACAGGCTGTGAGAGAGGAACTGGCCTCTCACTTCCAGTGCGGTCGTACCAGGGTGTATTTGACTCATGGGTGTCAGATAATCTAGGTCAGCATCAGCTGCACATGCAAGCTCTTGGGTGGCTTTCCCAATTAAAACCATGCTGCTAGCTCCCAGCATTTTTTCCTTCACAAATTGATAGCTGAAAAATGCACACAACTCTGGACAGCAGAAGTTACTGAGCAATGAGGAATACTTGAAACATCATAAAAGGGGGAAAAAAAAAAGCAGTGAATGCTACATTTAAAGCTCTGCTTTCTGCTATGGTTGATTCTTATTAACATAGTGATTCCCCAGATAAATTCCAAGGTGAATGACCCTGTCTTCTAAAGTATGGACATCTATGTGTTGCCCATATGATTGGACATCTCACATACATATACCACTAATGGCACTATGTCACTATGTATTTATTCACCCATATTACGCGGTATGCTTCTCACTTTAAATTTGAATGTACTCTCACCCTCATAAACCAGATGGTATCTTAGTAGTAGGAGGAGTTGTGGGGTCACAGAATTTTTGGCAATAGAGGCTTAGGCTGTGAGCCCAGCCTGCTTCGGAGATCAAAGGAGGAACATAGTCTGAACATCTTCAGAGCCTGGTGAACAGACCTCCTTTTCTTTGCAAAAATGAACCCCAAATGAGGTCAGATTCACACTGCTGCAACTGACAGGTCCACTCACTTTACAGAACTGAAAGAAAGACAGCACGGAGAAAGACGCAAACTCAAAATGAAGAACTGGTCTTCGTCTCAACTGTTGGTAGACTTTGCTTTGATTATAATACAGGGTTACTCTCAGCTTTCTACAGAAAGCTTGGTGCATACTGTTGAATGGATTAGAGCTCTGTCAGATTTCTAAGAGGAATTACGACAAGGGAGTCCTATAGGTGCAACTTCCCGAATTCAGAGCTCTACACATAACATTGCAAAGTCAGGACTTCCAGTTGTTTGCACCTTATGTCAGAGGCTTAAAGAGGCATTAAAAAAGCTGGAATTTCCCCAGCAAGCCTTGTGCTGGGAAAGCCTTCACTAAAGAAGAACTTCCAAGGAGTATATTGTTTCCACATCCAGATCCTCCCACCACTGTCACTGCTCCTCTATTAAAGGTATGCTTATGGTGGAAGGCAGCGAGCAACAGCGATGGCATAGCAAAGTGAGCAGCACTCCGTTAATCCTCCAGCTAGTAGAGTCACAGAGAGTGACTGTACATTCGCCTCATCCAACCTGGCCACCCACATTTAGGCATACAGTCCAATTTAGTCATTCCCCCTCTGGTCTACATGGCCCAGTTAGTTCCATCCTAAGACAGATTTGTGAAGATGCCTACCTCTCTCCACTGGCTCCAGACAGAGCTTAAATAAGCACCGCTGAGATTAGATGAGACAGACCCAACTCCTAAGGATCAAGATTCACTGCCACGATTCAGAGCAGCCCTCTCAGAGCTTTTGGGGAGAAGAGTTATTAAAACCTGGCACACGCACATTTCTCACAGTTAACTCCCGATGCACTCGACTGAACCAGCACAGTGACACTGGATGAATGCGACCCTGCTTATCCCACAGCACCCAGTGATCAGAGCGCCTGCCCACTCGCCCGCCAACAAAAAGAGAGAGATTATATCCACACCACTTCAGTGATTTCACTTACTGAAGATACTATCCAGCCTCTGATGCTCAGCCTCAAAGAAGGCGTGATACATAAAATCAGATAAACCCCATCTGTGATGAATTACAGCTGCAGCACTAACTGAAGCTCTGCTCTAATCAGTTATCTTGTTGTCACTGTAAGGTATTTAAAGTCTCGACACAAAGCGTTACAAACTCTCTCTAATGCTTCAAATCCTTTCATTCAGACTCTAAAGCTCTGTAGCTTTCCCCATATACTCCATGAACGATATATTAAAATATAGTTTAGTGGCAGCACCTGATAAATCCTCCTAAAGGATCATTAAATAGTTAGAAGATCAATTGCTCCATTCTTTTTTCATTTTATTAATGTAAAAAGTATTAATTCATACAGTATTTATTTTCTCTTTTTTTCATGTTTTCTTCTTATTGCACCTTTTTTTCTGAGTCAAATTAACATGCAATTTTTGCTAAGGCAGTAGGAAAAAATCAACCAACTTCCCTCCCTCCCTTCCTACATGCTAGTCCCAGTTCATTTTAATTTCTCTTATTGGGAAATGAAGCATGTTGCTGAGCAGTTTAGAATTGATTCTTTGAATGACTTCCAAGTAGCAAAACCATCTTTAGAACCAAAGAACCCTCCTATGGGTTTTAGAATTCAGATGGGACATGCACAAAACATTTTCTTTTTTTTTTTCTATCTACTTTTCAATCAGTTCTTTTCTCTCCATTATCTGTGTCCTCTGAAACATGTCAGCAGTCCTCTGTCTTATACTGTACATGGAAAGTCTGCAAGTTTTCCAAAACTATTGAAATTAAAGCACAGGAGAATTTACTTTGATCCGTACCAGAAACTACAATGATTTACAGATCTTCTATTTTCTTACACTACAAATCAGTAATAATTAGTGATCAATTTAATTCTGACTTTTGGTGGCTTTGACCGATCAGTCTTGTTCACAGATGAGATGCAGGTCTTGTGGACTCTTGGTTCTGTGATGGCAGCTTAGCCTACATAAGTAGGCTGGTAAATCAGACTCCCAGGACTTTCTCTAGCAGAGATATTTCTCTGGTTAGTTCTGCAGGTCTCTGAAAAGTGTAGCACAGCATTTAGATCACCAGATTTATAATAAAAGAAAAATTTCTGAAAATGGTACTCTGTTTGAGGACCATCAGAACAGGATCCTGGAAAACCGATAGTGTTTTGGCTTAATAGTCCTATAGCATAATCCCTCAAGGGTTATTTATAACAGGACTGTAATAGGATGAGTATCGCTCTTTACCACTGTCCACAAAGATTCCATTTCCATCCCCTAGTTACTTGTTCCCTTTCCTATATCCCAGGGGAAAATCTTTGCTTGCAATGTTTCTGTGGTCCTTTTTCAGCTGAGGAAAAGGAAATTTTTGGTGAAGGGGAAGAAGTGGATTTTTTAAAACTATTTTTTTAATCTCTTATTGACTTGACTATGTAGGACTATTGACAAGCCTAATTTTGACCTGTTGTCTTGGGTGTGTGCACCATTGCCCTCTACTGCCCAGGACCAAAGCCCAGTGATGGAGCCTTCCCAAGAAAGACCAGTGCTTCTTCTGGAAGGCACTTGGGTGGTGTGAGAACAACAGGCTCCTCGTTACAGCTTCCTGGCCTACCCTCGCTCTCAGGAAGGAGGCATGGATTTACTGTAATACTAAATTGATTACAGCTGCCTCTCCCGAAGTCTGTATGTCCCATTTGGACAACAACTTCAAGGTCAGTATGTTTATCTGTACGTCATCCAAAGTATGTGATCAACCTGGGTCCTCTAAATAGGGTAGGAAAATAACCACTTTTCTGCTTCGCCTCTGCTTGCTGACCTGGAGCAGAGCACCCTTGGGGAAGGCCAGGGAGGACAGAATAGAGAACAAATAACTACACTACTGAAAAGTGGGTCTTTCTGACCATGAAGACAATAAGAGATATTGAGCTCAGGAACTTACAGCCAGATAAATGGTAGAAGCCTTGTTACCTGGGCCCAAAAATGAGATCACACACATCATTGTCATTGAGGTCAGTAGTCAGTTTTGAAGATGTGCAGAATACAGAAGACCAATAGAGGAGCAAACGCTTTATTGTGAGAATGACTTTCATAAATAGAGATCCAGTGTGGAACCAGCCAGAAAAACTTGACTTAGTGATTTTACAGTCTAGTAAGGCACTATTAGCATTCCTTTGGCAAATGAGGATTGATTTGTTTGTGTATGATAGATTACCAAATACACAGTTAAAAATTGGTGCTATGCCATGTAAGTATTGCTCAAGTCCCTTTTTAAAAGTCACTTGGTACATCGTTTAAAATCATTGTAAGTGGTCACTGGAAAACCAGTGGTTACTGGAAAAAATTACCTGGCTTCCATTGAAAATGAAAGTACCTGTTTATAGTTATGTATTCATGCAAACAGACAGTGTAGCATAAATAAATATCACCATTCTGTACTTAACATCACAATGGAAGTGAAATAAGGCAAAATCCAATGCATAAAATCTTTATTGGATCTCAGGAGGAAGAGAACAGCAACTTTTTCATTGAAATGTCCATTGCTCTCTGCTGTCAACACTAGTCCTCCAATGCAGAACGGTCTTCCTAATTGTCCACAGGAGAGGAATATTGTGTTATAGAAAACATTTGGTAACTTGACGCAACCTATTTTTTTCTGCATAAAAGTTTTAACTGTTTACTGATAGTTGTCACTCTGTTCTTGAAGTATCGTTTACTTTTCATTTCTTATTAGAGAGGTTAAAATGAACTCTGCTTTTTGTTCTTCAGGATGAAATCTTTTGCCTCCACATCTGAGGTTTGAGTGTAGGAACTTCTGCCTTCCATCTCCTGCTCTTCCCTGTCCTCTTCCCATCCACTCACTAGGAAATGATGCAAGGAGAAGGGGACAAGGACCCAGCCTCCTCCTAAATCCATTCTGCTCTCTGATGGGAGGTGATTTGTTTCACTGCATGAGTACTGGGGCACAGCCTAAGGTCCACTGAAATAAACACTTACTCTGATTTGAACCTCAGTAGAAGAGCAGGTGCTGTCCCAAGCACAGAGGTTTCAATGAGGCACAGCACAAAAGCCAAGCAAGGAGAGAGGATGACCTTCTGTGGTGTCCTCCCTCCTGCAGAACTCTGCATGATGGCTGGTGTAAGGAAGTTCTCAGAAAATCTTTAAAAAACAGAGAGGGAGAGGACTGCACCTGGGTAGGAACAACCCCATGCACCAGGACAGGCTTGGGGCGGACCTGCTGGAGAGCAGCTCTGTGGAGAGAGACCTGGGTGTCCTGGTGGATGACAAGCTGACTATGAGCCGGCAGTGTGCCCTGGCTGCCAAGAAGGCCAATGGGATCCTGGGGTGCATCAAGAAGAGTGTGGCCAGCAGGTCGAGGGAGGTTCTCCTTCCCCTCTACACCGCCCTAGTCAGGCCCCATCTGGAGTATTCTATCCAGTTCTGGGCTCCCCACTTCAAGAAAGATGAGGAGCTGCTGGAGAGAGTCCAGGGGAGGGCTACAAGAATGATGAGGGGACTGGAGCATCTGTCCTGTGAGGAAAGGTTGAGGGAGCTGGGCTTGTTCAGCCTGAAGAAGAGAAGGCTGAGAGGGGACCTTATAAATGCTTACAAATATCTCAAGGGTGGGTGTCAGAAGGATGGGGCCAGACTCTTTTCAGTGGTGCCCAGCGACAGGACAAAGGACAACGGGCACAAACTGAAGCATAGGAAGTTCCATCTGAACAGGAGGAAGAACTTCTTCCCTCTGAGGGTGATGGAGCACTGGAACAGGCTTCCCAGGGAGGCTGTGGAGTCTCCCTCTCTGGAGATATTCAAGACCCGCCTGGACAAGGTCCTCTGCAGCCTGCTGTAGGTGACCCTGCTTCAGCAGGGGTGTTGGACTAGATGACCTACAGAGGTCCCTTCCAACCCCTACCATTCTGTGATTCTGTGATTCTACAAATATTGTAAGCTTTAAAACTGGCTTACGGACAGGTAACAGAAGGCATTAGTAAGAGTGAAGAGTTCAATATAGGGAGAGGTAGCAAGTTGCGTGCTCGAAAGTCAATAAACCATACATAAGAATGGTCTTGCGGAGTGTAAGAGTTTTACTTTAAAACTAGTTTTACTGATAACAAAATAACTGAGGGTGGGAAGCAAAAGAAACAGAGGAACTGAGCCAGATGGACTGGGAGGGCAAAAAGGGAGCAGAAAGACAGAGAGGAGGGATGAACCTCTCACTCGGTAAGTGGCAAAGGCATTTTAACGCAGTGAGTAAAAGCGAAAAGAAAATACAGAAAATATTTTCCTCTGTTCTCCTCAAAAATGATGGGTCTGATCCTCAGCTTGTGTAATGATCACAGCTCCAAAATGATCAAGGGTTGAACAGATGTCGTTTAAATCAAATTAATTCCAGACAGTAAATTCAATTCCCACCAACTTTAGTGAAAATACAAAGTCCTGACCAAATGACATTCTGACTTGGATTTTTGTCCCCAACAGAAAGGAAGCTTACCAGTTTTTATGGTGCTCTAAGACATCTATTTTTTGTATAAAGTTCACAAACATACGGTGTATCAAATCCAGCAGTAAAGAGTGTTTCCAGAGTTAACAGGAAGAGTTTTGGAAATGTCATACCAGATTGTTATGACTTGATTTAAATAAAAGGTGTTAAAATCATATTTTCAAATCTAATATTTATTTTTATATTTTATATACATATATATATAATATATGAAAAAGCAAAAACTGTAAAGAACACCGGCCTCTACTGCAACAGTTAAAAGCTGGAGGCATAATTATATAGTCATTCCTCTAATAGGGAGGATCTTACATGCAGGATTAAAACATACTTTAAAAAAAAAGTGCATTTGAATTTTAAAAAATGTACAGTTTTTTATTGCCCTCTTACTATGCAATTTTATTGCTTGGTAAAAACTGTGAAACACCTCATACCTCACTGGAGGCTCTTTTATACGGTTCTCTTCTGGCTGATCAGCAGTGATGCACTAAAACACATTGAAAAATCACAATTAATTTCTGAACACCAACTTTTTCAATTTGTTTTAGGAGCACAGATTTGCCCTGAGGAGCTTGCAGTTTCTCTTGCCTCCGCTGTTTTGATGCTCTCAGTGCTTCAGGAAGTATCATCCTCCTACCAGAGTAATGGAGATACGACGCTTATGCTTCAAATTCATTTCTACTTCTGAAACACAAGGTTCCAACTTCAAGCTTTCACATCACAGGGAGAAATAATCCTTTACATTTTTATAGTAATATTTCTCCCTAGACCCTGAAGAAGAAAATGAAAATAAGAGTCTCCTTTCTTACTTGGTCTGTTTGAGATCTTTAACTTTGTCCTCTAAAAGCATTCAGAGGTGTGTGCTCATGCGTATTGTGCATGGGGGAGTTGTTTCCAGACAGTTCGTAGTTCAGGTTTATCACCTTCCTTTATTTTCCAACAGTCGTAGTACCCCAATGTGCTAAGGAAAAAAGTGTTCCTGATGCCAGAAAATTTTTTTTTCATGTTTTTCTTGCCAGGGATACTTTCCTAGGTGAGTTAATTTCCACCTAGAGAACTTCTTGAGTCATCTAATGCTGAGGAGACGAGCCTTTTCCTTGCAGAGGGCCAAACAGAACTTTCACACACCTTTCACAGGCCACACATTAACACACAGATTAGTGTTATTTTACAATCTGGGAGGGAAAAAAAATATAGCTTCAAGTCATATAAAATAAAGTCACAGGGTAATTCTGCGAATAGGTTCTCACATCTTCTACACATAACGTCCCTTGCACGGTGGACTCTCATATTTATACACCTCCTTGAAAAACAACTCCTGAAATCTTTATTAAGAAAAATATCACATATACAGCATTCCAGCCCTGGAAACGTCTCCAAAAGTGTAGCTCATCTCTGACTAGGTGCTCGTTTAGCTTCAAAAGATACCTGCTGAAGCAAGAGGATTACACGCATTTTCTTTCACCAGTTGCTTCTCTGTGCTGATGTATTTACTAATGAGAGGCTGGACAGCAGCACCCATGGGCTTCTGTTACTGGATGCCGGTTTTAACCTCCCACAAAGGAATATGTGTAAGCCACGTCAGCTGAGGGGGTGTGAAATTGCCCTGGAGCTGGGCACTTGGCACTGGCAGTCTGCGGGTCTTCTAACAGATGGGCCGAACAGGCAGTGCATCCTACCCTCCAGTCACCCCAGTCACCCGCCGCCCACGCACACCACTAGCTGCTGAAGCACATTTTAGGTGAAATTCACACTTGCATTTGAAAGGAAGCTCCAGAGCAACTACTCATATCTGTATCTTCTCGCAGCCCACCCTAGGAAGAGTTTGCAAGTTTGGGTGCAGTTTCTCAAAGCTGTTCTCTGGACGGCCAACTCTTCCTCTCCTCCCCTCCCCCCCATCTCCTCTGTGAATTCATGCTCTTCCCACTCACACATCTGAAGTTTTCTTTATATCAGAGAATTTCACCCACACCACATGAAATGCCTTTGTTCTCTCTGTAGAGAGAAGGATGGATTGGATGCAGAGAAAGATCATGGTAGGCATGTGAAAACATACCTAAAACTTAACTTAAGCTTCCATTCATTTCGAGTAGAGCTCACAGTTTTTCTTTTTCTTTTCCTTTTTTTTTTTTTTTGTGGCTTTTAGGACTTCATATTTGCTTGCATGCTGTCAGTTAATGAAACTGTAGCATGAATTTGTGAAATGCCATACGCAACAGCTTGTGTCACTATCTGGGGGTACTAAATGTTTTGGGTTTCCCAGAATATATCCTTTCTTTCTGCCTGGAAATGTTCTCTGGGTAGTAAAAGATAATTTTTCCCATTTGTCTGGATAAGCTAGCCCAGAAAGAAGGTAGGTCTCTGGCTGCCAGATGTACAGCAGCCCCAGGCAAGCATATGTGCAGATCACCAGGTGGATGTATTGCTTCATGTAGTAAGACAGATCAACCCCAAATGCATCAATTCTGTTGTGTATAGTATCTGTGCCACTCCTCTATTGGGAAATCTGGGACAGAAATATTGGAGCCCTATTAGCTAAAAGTCCTTGGGTTTACATTATATCGTCGTATAGAAGTGACATCCTATATTTTCTTTTCTTAAAATATTTGTGCCTGGTTTTCTACACTGTCAGCATCTCCCTTCCACTTGAGGCTTTCAGGATCATCACTCCCTGCTGCAACAAGTGTTTGACGCTGGTCTGATGATAAGTATTAAATTTAAGCGATCTCAGCAGTGGGAAAACCCCAGCCCATGCATAGGGAAGTAAGACGGTTCTGGTAGTGTGTTGCTGCTGGGATGGCTCCTACAGCATCACCTAATCAACTTCATCAATTTTAGGCTGTCTGAACAGCCTTAAGTTGCTGGGAACCAGGCCAGTGGCTGAACCACTAAAGGCTGAGAAGTGGATCAGCAACATGTGCTCCTGACCTCTCCACTGAATGCAAAAAAGTTCAGATGTTGATCCATAGTCTGTGTATCTATGGAGACGGAGCCAGTCTGTGGAATTTGTGATTCTAGCTATCTATAAGAGTTGTCTTGTATGTTTTACGTATCGTCGTAAACCAATTTCACTTGTACTCCTACTTTTGATCACAAACTTAGCAGTAACCAACAGACTAAGCATATGGAAGTGGTGGCTCAGGGAGCACTTAAAAGAGGACAAATGTAAAACGGGTATTAGTGCTGCAGAAAAGGAGGATTATGTTGTGATGTCAGAAGCAGTTTTTTGTGCTTTACTGTGACCGTAATTTCACCCAGCAGAGTGAAGGAACGTGCCTGTTGTCACACTGTCTTGCAACTGCTGTAACATATTGGTGAAACCTCCTTGTCCCGCCCTACACAGTTCAGCTACGTTCTCACTGCTCTGTGCTTTTTACAGTGAAAAACAGTAAGTGATTCTTTTCTTCAAAGCAATAGAGAGCCACAGGATCCACCCAGCTTTGTTATCAGACGATTTCCCTGAAGACGCAGATCAGCCTCTTAAATTTTCTGTGTGCACCAGGAGCTAAACGAGCTAACCTTCTGTCAAGCAGTGAATTCTGGGACATTTTTTCCACTTTTGCAAACATTAGTCTGTTTAAGTGAATCAAGTACTTAACATGGCATGATGAGGAGGAACTCTGGGGAAAAACTAGTGAGCTTATAGTCCAAAACTGCTGCAGTCATAGTACTCGAAGAAAAAGAAAGAAAAAAGCACTCAAATTTTCCACTATGATAAAACCAGAAGCAAGCACTAGAATAAGTAGGTTTTGACATCCATTGTTCAGTGTCACTAGAGTGTTGTTTTTTCTATATAGCAGAACAGGGGTTAATTCATAGCTCTTGGGATTTTTTTTTCAAGCATAAATCACTGTAGGGTTTCTTTTTCCCCTATATCAATCAGTGGTTTGTAAAAATCTGCAGGGAGAAATAAACCATACAAGCTGGCAAGTACTTTTAGTGGCATTTAAAACAACTGTGGTAGTTATAAACAGTAAACAAAACATAGTAACCAATTACACTAGATACACTAGAGATTGTTGTATCATAGGAGCATAAATCATTAACTTAATAATTTCAGCAGCAGTGACTCAAATACAAAATTAAGCCAACAGTACCCCCTGTGGCAATAATGAAGTACTGTATTTCTTAGAGAAAACAACTGACACAATTTGTGGTTGCAGCTTGGAAATCCTCTGAAGTTGATTCTTGGAAGACAGATCTCCAAGCAGCTGTAGCACGAAGTACTTTTATAAGGAATTATATTCCAGACATATTTTCATAAACACAATGCAGAACTTGTGAGCAATGGCAATGAGGTTAGAGGTATTTAGAGAAGAGATGCACACATATAGATGTGATGGTAGACCACTGCTGGGATTCAGTTCTATGTTTTTAGACAACATTACTGGCTATTTTTTTTCTAAAGAACCCAGTGACACACCAGTGTTATGAAGTGGGAGATTAAAACATAGTAGGGTCTAAAGATGCAGTGTTCACTCTGGCTAAACTCCTACTACAGTAAGGCTGAAGGGTTCAGTTCCAAATATCCCAGCTGGCCATTTATGAAACTCTGAAGCATATCTGAAATGAAACTACACTCTCCTCTCCTCAGCCAAATCCATCCTACATCTCTTCCTACTGCCTGGAAATGAAGCTTAGAGTGACTAGGCTTCTCCTTAGGCATTAGTCTCGGGTCAAAAGTTAGGTGGCTGAATCTTAGCTTTAAGAATCATTTTCCAAGAAAATTGCAGAGCTTCTAGGTTACATGAATGCTTCTTAGCCAAAATTTCTTTTAATTACCATCTTCAGACTTTGATACTTCTTCAAAGAGATGAGAAAATCCAAAAATTGCTGTCAGAGTTGGCAGGGAATACAATTGACTTTCACCTTCTTTCTTTTTTTATTTCTCTGCTATTAGTCTTTCCAGTACAGCATTTTGGGGATGGGAACAAATCATATATCTCTGATGTTAGATGATACTATGGGGGGGGTGATCATGTGGTAATACCTCACTTCAGAAGTGTATTTTAGTTACAGATCTCAGAATTCTTGCTCCAGACCTCTAGATATGGATTTCTATATATAAAAATATGTAGAAATTTAGGCTTGACTTTGGTCAAAGCTCACGTAGAAAATAGTAGGAAATATCACTGTTGAAGCACAGGAAATTTTCAGACGGAAGAAACGGATAGAGGCAATACTGGTCCCTGTTCACCTTTCAAATAGCTATTGCAGCGCTACAGTGTTTTCTGCTATTTTTAGCTCAAAAAGAAAGCATATATAAGAACAAGGCTTAATTTTGATATACTTAAAATGTTAAACCAAAAAAAGATAAAAATGTAAACATTCAAACAGGAAAAGACAACCAAATGCTATTACAAGAGGAATCAGACAGAAGCTCTGGTCTCCATTGCCTACATTATTCACACGTGTCCCAGCTGTCTTCTTCCCTGTGCTTCAGTGCCTAAGAATCCTATTCATATGGCAGGAGCCTTGTACAGCATGAAATAAAATAACAACCAGTGAAGTTATAAGCTAACTATAAGACAAGATACTAAAAATGTGGTGCAGGGACATCTTTCACTTACATATATATGATAAAAATTCTTCAGTAAATACTTGAGTAAACTGTTACTCCTCACGGAAATCACTTGAGTCAAGCCTATCTCCGTCAATCGTCCTTTGTGATTTTGCAGAGTGGTGATCTGTAATTTCAGCCCAGTCCTTTTTTTAACACAACTAGAATTTTGTTCTGTAAGTATGTGTCATGACAGACACTAATGCTCACAAGAAATATGAAGTCCTTTCCTATGCACTAGGGGAGACATAGACTGAAAAGTAAGGGACTGATTGCAAATATTCCTGAATATGAATGCAGACTATTGATTCAGGCCTACATATCCCATATAAAGTATACATTAGCAAATAAAGGTGACGAAAGGAATTTGCAGAAACAACAGGCTACAGTATTGCAGACTCCAGGACTTTCCTCCAATTTCTGAGACGTAATCTTGAAGAAGTAATTTAAGAAAGAATCAGTCCCTGCAATGGTTTTAACAGTATTAACTTAACCTCTTGTCTGAAAGACCAGGAACAACAGGAGGTCTCCTCAGAGTATCAGAGAAGATGCAGCAATGTGCCACTACTGCTGGTAAGTAATCTGGATAATTTATCAGAATAAACCCTGAAGACTGAGTCAAGCCTCAGCTACCTGAAAGCCCTTCTCCCAGGACAGCCTTCTAAGCATCGAAGTACAGAACAAGCTCTCTATGTATTTGCAGGTAACTCCATGTAAACAGGGAAGGGGTACTTTGGCATTTTGAATAGCTTTCAGATGGTGTCATTTACATACTAGTAGGTAACAGATAAGAATCCTTCAGCCTCAATGCTTCTGATTCTCAAATCACCTTCCAGGGTGATCATTCAGATTTATATCCACTTAATACTACTTACAGAGTAACCAGTTGCTGTATACATTACCCGTTGTCTCTAAATCCAACTGTATGTGAACTACGGGAGTGAGATGTGCCAGCCTTTGAAAGGGATGAATCCAGTTCATACACTAACACCTATCCATCACGTCTAGCAATAATATGTACCAAAAATATCAAGTACCTCGCCTGGGCTGAGATTTTCTCCTTTCAGATGAGCCCTAGTGTTTGCTTTATTTCTGAAGCAGCATTAGCCAAGAAAATCCTGACAATGGCCAACTATCATTGCTGCGTAGCCAAACTGAGGATTAATAACACACTTAGCCAAAAGCAGACAGTTTAAGGATATTTCCCAGCCAAAATATTTTTCAGGTACAAAACACTGCTACAGATCTTTGCGCACAGAAGGATTCTGCATCACTCACTAGGAAAAATCCCATCACCAAGAAGATTCCTTGGAGAAGACTGAAAACTAAATAGATCACCTGGCCAATTACTCAGCTATAGCTATTACTAAAAAGCTGCTTAAGAGGAAGAGGTGGTTTGTGGAGCTTTGCACTGGACAGTATGTCCTGGGTTTACGTTTTTTAGCTGGAGACTATTGGAATCACTGGTTACCTGAAAAATCACAGATATTGCCCAAGACTCCAGCTGTGACCCCTCTGGGAAAAAATGAATGCTCCACAAGTGAGTGCTCCACCACGGGTTACACCCTGCCCTCCTGGAATAAGTGGGACTTTTTCACCAGTGAGGGCTATCCGTTTTTCACAACAGAAGCCAGCTCAGACCCCAGAGCCATCACTAGCTAGCACTGAGGTAGCCCACTATTTACTTACAGGCATGCATTAAAAAAAATGCTAAGAACTTTCTTGAGTTCACAAGTTTATAATTCCATGTAAAATAAAGACTGCCCTACAAAATGTAGGCTAATGTTGACCACAGAAAACTAAGGAGGCCTTGTTTTGCTGTATATAGACAGCAAACATCTTTCAACTCTGGGTCTAGTTCAATACACATCCTTGCAAGAAAATAATTAGGTTGTTAAGTGCGAGTCAAATGTCACTTACGTTATGAATAGTGCATGCCTGTGTGATGAAGAAATGCTGACTACATATGAGTTCAGCCTCTTAAATAAATTATCAGCCAAAACTGCTAGAAGTTATGTAATATGTGTGAACAACATAAACTGTAAACAAAACTTAAGAGGGAAATCGGGTCCCTGAAATACACCCTTTCAGGTCCCAGAGAATATTGAACCAGCACATTAGCTCTGTCACTAGTCTCTCTTGAACAAAAGTGGCCTAGTTGTTTCCAAGTCATTGTAGCAATTAAATAACGTGGAATATTGTTGCCATAAACAAAGTTGCAGGGTTCCAGGCAATGCTGCAAAGGTATGGCAGAGGGCACACTGCTGTTTTTCAGCTCCTATCAAGAAATATCACATCTTTAAAAAGATTTATTTTGGAAACTATGTGTGAGATGTTTACCAAAATGGAAAGCTAAATGAGGTAAAATCAAAAAGTTGGTACAAAACAAGATGAAACATATCTTCATTTATCCAGTTCCTTATAAATTCCCATAAATCATGTTAATTTAGCTTTAGAAATTCACAAAAGCCTTTGATATGCCATACGTAGTCATTATGACAGCATACAGACTGGGAAACAAGTCAGTGTTCTGTAAGCACCCTTCTGAAAGCACAGCCACTCTTCTTTTCCAAATTCTCATCCAGGATGACCTCTCACTGCAAAGCAGTTGTCACGATCTTCCTGCTCCCCTTCATTTTTCAGAAAAGAATGTATACAAAATTTCACCTATGCTGACCAATCTACTTTATGATAACTCTGCTGGTGAACTACTAGTAAGTACCTTTGCAAGCACTTAATCTTGGTCGGCAAAAACATTATTCTGATTACCCAGAAACACGGATCACCATCAAGAAGGGCTAAAACAAACCTGATTGCAATTAATATGCTGCCATAATTTTGGTCACATCAACATTCTGCTGCAATGTGGCCTCTTACGCACATGAACCCATCAACTTGACTGAGTTGCTCCTGCTGTAACTCCAAGCATCTCACTAAGATTCATACAATCCATATTATATCTCTGTAGTAGATAGAATCTGCTATTTTAATGGCAGTATCAAAACAAAACTCCAAAACCCATGTATACTTAAACTGCTAACAGAAAATGTGATGAGTGATCCTCCCACGATAATTAGAAGTGAAAGAACTTTAGTTTGCCAAAATTACCTTATCAGGAGCTTGTATTTATTAATAATTTTAAAAATATGAGCTTGCTGTCTTCCTTTCCTACTCTGAGGGCTTTCAGCCAAAATTTTGGGATGACAGCATTGTAAATTGTACTGTAAATCATATTTAAGGACAGAAATCCAGCATAACTAACATGTTTGAACTCTGTGAGTAACCAATAATGTAAAACATAAAAGCCTTCCAGGCAAAGAAAAGCTACTTTTGATCCCTATTTACTACTCCAAGATAAAGTGAAAAAAGAAGATTTTCTCCATATAAAAATGCAGTGACAAGCCCTAAGTGCAGAGATTACTTCAGCACAATTTTGAAGATTCTGCATGACACCAGGAATAACTGTAAATAAGCATATATTCAATACTTAGTGTTACATTTTGATGCTGTTTTGAAATGTCAGAGATGCCCAATACAAGCAAAATGGAAAAACAATTGCATCTAGTGGTGTTAGAGGCAACCATTTTCTTGAGCACCACAACTCACATACTTGAACACTCCGCATTTCTAACTTGGCTTCACTGTTGAAATACTGAAATACTTCACAAACATATGATGAAATCACATATTAGCAACATCCAGGCACGTTCAGCATAGCATCTGCATTGACATGGTATCTGGCAGTGCCCATCAAAGTCAAAACCCATACAAGGCACTAATACAAAAAGAGGGAAAAAAATAGTATCAAACGAAGACAAGATGCCATAAGAGTATAAACAGACTGGTGCAGCCAAGATGAGAAAAGCAGTATGAGAATCTCCTTTTCTGGAATCACTGAATGTCTGCAGGTAAAGAGGGGCAACCTATACCATCCTCTGTAGCTACATTGTTGTACTGGAGCCTGATGTCTAGAAAGGGGGACATACAGGTGTTTTTTTTTAAAGGAAGTGACTTTTTTAAAGGAAAAGCAGTGACTTCTGTATTCCATTATATCTGGTCACTTCCCAATTTGTACCTAGTCCAGGCAGAACCTGACTGGTATTTGAAAGCATAATGCCAACAGAGTTTCTGACATATGATCTTCAAAGAACTGATAATGGCAATACTGATGACAAATGTAACTCTGGCTACAAGGTAGTTCTTCTCCTTCAGGAGATCTGTGTCCATGTACCAGACTCCACTTGCTCAAACACAGGCCACAGGGTTTATCAGCGATGCTAAAATTTGCATCTCTGCTATGTTCCCATGCGTTGAGCAGGGATGTCTAGAGTTGTTTGAGAACATCAGCCAAATATCCCATGCCAGGAAACATGGAATAATTTTATAAGTATCATAACACAAAGTGAATATAGTTTTGCTAATAATTCCCCTCTATTTGGCTTCCTTGACGGTGCATTTGGAGTACTGTGTCTAACTTTGTCCCTTCCTCCATTCAAGAAAAACATGGACAAACTGGAGTGAGTGCAATGGAAAGCCACCAAGACGGTTCAGCTGGAGCACATGAAGTAAAAGAAGAAACCTAGGGGATCAGGTTTGGTCAGGCTGGAGAAAAAGAGGCTAAGGGTGTGAATTTACTCCTGCCTGCCACTCCCTTATGAAAGCATGATCATAGGAGATACTGAGCCAGGCTTTTCTCAAGATGCACAGCAAAAGGAAAAGAGGCAAAAATCGTATCATAGGAAACAAAATTCTGTCTCGACATTAGAAAAAAAAAGTCACAGTGAAAGTAATACAGCACTGGAAGAGACCACAGGTGTAAAATTAGACACTTTCACTGTTGTGAGAGGAGGCCAGCCATGTTTCACCTGCAGAGCCTGGAGTCTGCAGGGCCTGGTTTCCTCAGAGGGAGTAAATATCAGCTGTTTCCACTGAAGTCTGTAATACACGTCAACCTTTATTACTTTGAGGAAATTAAAGGTAGGTCACTGAATATTCAAGGAGCAGATTTTTAAAACTCCTTTATGGAAGGTATGGAACTTTGAGGACAACTGCAGACACATCTATCTGTTTAGGTACCCTAAAATTGTTTCTAAAACACCACAGAAAATTAGGCCTTCATTGTTTTACGTGTCTTTTTTATTATTTACACAGGTCAGATTTCTTTTGCTATCCCACAGTGCTATATGCAGTGCCGTGTTTATTTTCCAGGTCAATTAGTTTCATGCACTGGAAATTTAACTTTGAAGAAATAATATGAGAAAAGAAAAAAATAATCTTAAATCTACGAAGTTTAAAGGGAAGAGAAAAAAGTTCAGTTCACATGATTAACTGTCATAAGCAGAGTACATACCATCAGAGGTGCCAAAGCCTGACTTGAAACGTTTTAAATGTTTCAAGCTGTGCAAGCATGCGTTTCTTCAAACAGGCAGAACTGATTATGATGATCACAGGCAAAACCTTAGTTAAACAGAGGATGTGCAATTTTTGTAAATCGTTATACAGAGATTACTATTGAAATAAATGGCTTGAATGTTTATTAGCATTAGAGGTTTGTTGCTCCTCTTTGTATCCCTAGGAAGAACAAGGAATGTTGCAGGTGATGAAGACAATTTTCATTATCAACACAGGACAGGCAATGAGTTTGGGGAAATCAAACTTGATCAAGTGTTCTTTAGATTTCAAAAAGTTTGGTAAACTTCGGGATAGTTTTCATTTCTCAATAACACTTTTCTAACAGTAAAAGTCAAAATGCCTCAAAAATGCTATTTTTTCAGTTTTTTTCTTTTTACCCCTGTATTACCTAAAATATATACATTCTGGACATACCAAGAAGCTGAATGAGCATCTGTTCCATACTGTGTCAGGAGCTGTACACACTACTGTACACTCAACATTTAAGAAGAATGAATGGAAAGAAGCACAGGAAATGTTGAAAGCAGGGATCAGGTAATGAAATCCGTATTATATTTTACTGTTCATGTTCCTAACTCTAAACAAAACCTTACTCAGCTGAGCTATATATATTTTTTTAAAAATAACTTATTTAATCTGGCACAGATCATTGTTTGGACACTCCAAAATCTTATTTAACATGCATAAGAGACTCAATTGACAAAGAGGTATGAAGCAAGCTAAGAGTTTAAATAGAGCTTTGTAAGGGGTCAATTTTGTCAATTCAAAACTTAAGTTAAATCGGCATTGCTTTAAGACTGTAAAAGCATGTATTATTCTAGCCATGTTGTACCTCCCAAACAGTTAAATGCTCACAGCCCATCTCCGAAATACAATCTTCACCATTCACCAGCAGATCAGAGAGATGAAAACATTTGGATGTGGACGAGGAAAGCATGGAAGATGGAAAACCTCATTACCTAGAAGTAGAGTTTACATCTTCAGTTTAGGTGAAGGCTAGTTCTCCTCCTTGCCAGCAGCCTCCTTCCATCATATTGCCAAATGAATCAGTAGTTCCCAGGAACAGAAAGGTCTGCCTGGGCAGATCAGGTTGCAAACTGAGGCTTCAATGTGTGTTTGCTACGCTCTGTGTGTCAGAGCCAGAAAATATGTGTGACATATGGATGGATGGACTGTTCGGTGGATAAGGAATTGGTTGGAAGGTCACAGCCAGCAGGTAGTGGTCAGCAGCTCAATGTCCAGATGGACACCAGTGACAACTGGTGTCCCTCAGGGGTTCGCACTGGGACTGGTGCTCTTTAGCATTTTCATCAATGACTTAGCAAGATCAAGTGCACCCTCAGCAAGTCTGCAGGTGACACCAAGCTGAGTGATGTAGTTGACATGCCAGAAGGACAGGATGCCATCCAGAGGGACCTGGACAAGCTCAAGAAGTGGGCCTGTGTGAACCTCATGAGGTTCAACAAGGTCAAGTACAAGGTCCTGCACCTGGGTCGGGGCAACCTCCAGTATCAGTACAGGCTGGGGGATGAAGTTATTGAGAGCAGCCCTGCTGAGAAGGACTTGCACGTACTGGTGGATGAAAAGCTGAACATGAGCCACCAATGTGCGCTTGCAGCCCAGAAGGCCAACCGTATCCTCGGCTGCATCAAAAGCAGTGTGGCCAGCAGGTCAGGAGAGGTGATTCTGCCACTCTGCTCTGGTGAGACCTCACCTAGAGTCCTGCATCCAGCTCTGGAGCCCTCAGCACAAGAAGGACATGGAACTGTTGGAGCAGGTCCAGAGGAGGGACACAGAGATGATCTGAGGGCTGGAGCATCTCTCCTATGAGGAAAGGCTGAGAGCACTGAGGCTGTTCAGCCTGGAGAAGAGAAGGCTGTGGGCAGACCTTATAGCAGCCTTCCAGTGCCTGAAGGGGGCCTACAGGAAAGATGGGGAAAATCTTTTTAGCAAGACCTGTTGTGCTAGGACAAGGGGTAATGGCTTTAAACTAAGGAAGAGTAGACTTAGACTAGATATAAGGAAGAAATTTTTTACAGTGAGGATGGCGAAACACTGGAACAGGTTTCCCAGAGAGGTAGTGGAGGCCCCATCCCTGGAAACATTCAAGGCCAGATTGGACGGGGCTCTGAGCAACATGATCTAGTTGAAGATGACCCTGCTCACTGCAGGGGGGTTGGGCTAGATGACCTCTAAAGGTCCCTTCCAATCCAAAGCGTTCTATGATTCTATGAGCATTCTATGAACTTCAATCTATCAAAACAACAAATGATCGATAGAACTTGCTTTTCACAGAAAGACATGTTTTTTCCCAAAGGGTCTTGTTTTATTGTCTTGCCCTTTGCTCTGCCAGCTGGAGACAGCTGGAAGAGGTCTGATTTTCAATAAATGGTGAGTACCTGCCCTTCTTATTAAAATGCTGCAGTCATTGCCCTTCCAGCTTACAATGCAGCACTCAGGTTGCAATTCACAGAACTGTTCCTCGTTAGGATGGACAATGCATAAATCCACTGAAATAAGGAGGAGTTCAAACATTACCCTCATTCAGATATGTTTAATATTTTCCTGGTGGGGATTCCTGACCAGTTAGATTCATAGCACCTTGAATACGCTGGAATTATTTGTTCCATTTTTTGGAATATGAGCAAATTTGATTTGTTCAGGGTGACAAAACATCTTGAAACCTATGCCTGGCTCATAGTCATAGTTTCTCCTTTCTTCCATTTCACGATCTATTATGTGAAATAGGATCTGTAACCAGCAATAAAAGATTGGTTTGCCTTTTCTGTAGACTGAGCATCTCATAATGAACTGATGCACCAGTCTGCCAGCATCTCATCTCCTCTCTAAATACATACACTTCCATCTATCTATACTTAGCTCTTTCTCACACATATACTCTTTACAAATACGTACCAATTTCTGCACGGGTTATTCAGAAGAATAATATCCAACCTATAACGAAGTTGTCATTCTACAGTATCCTTAAATTTGTAATGGAAAAAGCCAGATCCAAAGGGAAATCTAAGAGGTTGATTAATACCAGAGAAGGAATAAATAAGATTGGAACTAGAGTGGATGCTTGAAAATCTTACTTGTTTCTACCTAGGGTCACTAATTTAATTTTCTCCTACCATCCATGTGGTTTTTGTTTTTTAATTTCCAGGAATTCATGACTGTTTATTCTATACCAAACCAATGGGATTTTGAGGCCATGGTATGTTGTGGGAAATGTCTCAGTAGTATGTGTTCCTTGTTAAAAGTTGCTGAGAAGCTGCGTTGGTGTAATTGAATAAACACTAACTATCCCACTTTTAAAAGGGAGCGTAATCTGCACATCGATTAAAGCCAAATGTCTGCTTAATGATTAAGATGCTGCTATGTGTCACCGTCCCAATATACAGCAGTGTTCCATAAGTGCCGTGAAATCAAATTGCCAGTGTTAAAAAAATATCTTCAAATAGCTATGTGAAGGCAGATGGCTTGCTTATATACGATTTTAATAAGAATAGTGTTTTTCTAATAAAATCTTGTGTGATTCATCCAACATGTAAAGCACAACAAAGGAAAACAAGGAGTGGGCTATACACACACACACACACACACACACACACACACATGTATCAGCTTCTGATTATGCGAAATGCCCCAGTGCCTGCCCTAAGCCTGGCCAGCAATGCATTCCCTCCCTCCCACCCCAAGGCCCCGGGGTGCCTGGATGAGGGTGGGGAGCTGGGACTTCAGCCTCGCACCCGGTAAGGCAGTGGCCACCCTACTCAGTTTTCCCCTTGCCACATCCCTCCCCGCTTCTAACAAAACCTTAACGTCAAATATAGATGCAATCGTGAAAGAAACAATACAGGTGCTGCCACTGGCACTTAGTAGATGTCTCTCCATCATCTAGATTCAACCTCACTAGTCCTTCCTTGCCTCCTCCCATTGTCAATGTTGCTCTCAGTGCTTCACAGAAGATTTCTTGTCATGCTACTGAGTGGTTATTTTTCAAGTGGCTTCTCAGAGCAGATGTTCTACAGGCACATGCTCTTTAGCCTTCTGTTGACATTATTTCTCTTAAAAAAGAAGCGTTACTGCCACGCTACTTTTCAAAAAAGGAAAAATAAACCCCAGAATTTCAAATAAACAAACAAATCATTGGGGTTTTTAAGTACCTGCTGATAATATTATAAGACAACCCTGATCAGCCTGGACGCTGTACTTACTATTCCACATTTCACAAAGTAGCTCTTTCAAAATGTCTCTTGCTCTAGAAAGCTCTAGACCCTATCTAGTTGCAGGACAACTCATTTAACACTTAGCAAGAAAGGCTACAAGAGAAACAAAATTTCGTACACATACGTTTACTCTTTAGACTTGTACTATTTCAGCACAATATTTTGATTATTTGCTTTAACAGAAAAGTCCCAAAATAAAAAATGCATCATTTTATTTTATGCCAGCAGGTGAATTAATTCACACTCAATGAATCCTGCCTCTGCTCCCTCCACCAAGTTCATACACTAGGGCGTGTTCTTTTATTTCTTTGGTCCTAGCATCTTTCTATTCCACTTTTAACATAGTGTTTCATTCCAGTTACTAATGTAGATATATTTACTCGCTGCAGTTGTGCTCAGGTTTTCAGATTTATTTACTTGCTGCAGTTGTCCTCAGGTTTTCACAGCGTATTCAGAGGTGCTGCACTTACACCAGCTAGTTCTCAGGTCAACACTTCAAAACTAGCGCGGAAGAACTCATTGCAGAGAAGTGTCCTTGGAGGCTGGATTCCAAAGAGAAATGTGCAGCAAAGTAGTCATGTGGAAATAAAACTGGGTTGGAGGCACTATCAGGGTGGAGAAAATAAATATTATGTAAGTTTGGCAGCTACAACTAGCAGCCAGGTTTCCCCCAGCGAGTATAAAACAGGAATTTCTCCATGAATTAAAACTTGGTTTCATGGGAGATGTGCCAGTTAAAACCAGCTGAAGAGCTAGCCCACAGCCCTCAGCTTTTGGCTTTGACCAAACTGCACATCCCACTACATGCCCTTGTTGTGGAAGCATGGCCTTGAAGAATGAGCACTAGAGCAGAAAATCTTGACTCGAGCCACCTCCTGCCTCTGCTCCAGTGGGCCTTGCTATACAACCAGTTCATTAAACAACACTTCAAGTGCCTGATTCATCCTTTTTTTATGCCAGTGAAATTGTTGGATCCAAACCAGCACAAAACTGGAGCCATGCAGGGTTCAAGTAAGCCCAAGGATTTTGAAAAGAGTTGATTAGCAAATGCTTTTTCAGTTTTTGTTAGTATAAAGCAACAAATGTGTTTCTCTTGCAGACACTTTTTTGACTTCCAGAAACTTAGGCCATGGGGCTGGGGGACAGCGGCAGCGTGATAGTGACGGGTAACCAGGGAATGAGTTTTGAGGTAGTCTATCCACCAGGTAGCCTTCTGTAACGTTCTGAGACTTCTGCTCTGAAAAACAGCTTCAGTCCTGCGCTCGTCAGTTTAGGAAAAACAAATCCAACTTATTCTGTTTACAGTCTCTCCTTCCTTAGCCCAACATCACTCCTTTCTCGCTGTCCCACATACCACCAAAACATCTGGGGTGGTGGCCTGTGCCAGAACTCACACCACGTTGTACAACTGGTCAGATGTCCCCAGGGATAGGACAAAGCCTCATATCAGATGTCTCTCCATCCCACTAATAGTTCTGCTACGATAAGAAAATAGTGCAATAGTTTAAAAAAAAAAACACCCCAAACCACAACAGTGGGATATAAGCAGTTTGGAAGCCAAGGTGAAGAGAGAAAGTTAAAAAAGGCTAAATATAGTTGTGTATGTGCATGTATGTGTGTATTTACTCTCACACACATTACATATATATATATATCATTCTTTCAAACTACTTAAGATTGGCTGAGAAATTTCAAGGGTGAGCACAGAATATTACCAGAAAGCATAAGAGAAATGAAGTAGCTGACTTTGAAAATAGTGGAAAGTACTTTTGATTGGATTTCTACTAACTGTGGGAAAGCTACTAGGGGAAAAGTGGGAAATGTTTAAGCAACTGTTGGAAAGAGTGCAGTTGAAATTCTTCCCACTTCAATCTAAACAGGGAAAAGTGCAACATAGGCCATTGTGGTTAGGTAAGGAATGAAATGCAAAGAGTTTTACAAGCAGAGAGCTGAAAGCTTTTAAAAAAGATAAACAAATCTGGTGCAGAGGATTTGGAGGCACCGTATGTAAAAACAAGCAGAAGTAAGTTAAAGGATCAAATTAAAGGAGCAAATGGAATTACTGAATGCTAAACTACATAAATATTTCAACTGACAACAATGGACTCTTTAGACATATTCATATTAAAGAAAAGGGAAAATATAATAGTAGTCTCCTAAAAACGCACAAAAAATGAGAAACAGGGACAAAGGAAACGGTCTAATAATAGTATAGAGAAGGAAGGGAAAAAACAAGGATTATATTACGTTCCTGATTTAGATCCTAGTCCTACAGGAATTGAAATGCATCTCTCTACTCTTTTAGGGGCAGATCTCCATCTGCACTAGGCGGAGGCCAAGACAGAAAAAGCAGGACAAAGTGTGTCACTTTGTCGACCTTTTCTCCCAATTGCGACTACAGGGCTGGTTCAGTCTGCTGTGCTTTCATGCAGAGGCATGAAACTCCTGCAAACTTCACCTGGTTGCAGTGAGCCTAAAAGCACCTTTCCAGTATTTGTGAATCACCGGGAGTCAGCTGTTTTCTGATCGCTTCCTAAATTCAGCCCAACTTGATGCCAGATAGCAGGGCACTATAAAGCCATTATAGCAACGCTTTAGCACCCCTTACTACAGAGAAATCCCAAGGCAGCTCAGCAACAATTCAGTAACTCCCTACTTATTTTGTTTACACCTTGTGTCCATGAAAGGAAAAATAGATGCTAAGCATTAAAACAATATTAAATCTCACTATAACATAAGAGGCTGTGAAAAGCTATGAATGACAGTCAGACAGGCAGCGACCTACAGTTTTGGGACCTGGAAGACTCACTTGCTTTACATGGCTCTCTTCTGTCATACGGACCTTCAAAGCAAGGCACTTAGGCAGCGGAGGATTTACAGAGGGAGTGGGCTAGGAAGGCTATACCCACCTTTGCATCAATATACGCTCATGCTGTTTGATGGAGCGAGACCTCTGCACTGCACCACAGTGGGTAAAACAGTATTTTCAAGCTCTCTCTTCTCATCTGGCTCCACACCTGCTCTGTGTTAAGCTTATTTTCAGTGACGAAGAAAAACATTTAGGATGACCTAATAGATGTGTACAAAACAATGAAGGAAGTGATAATGATGCACATGGTAAAACATTCTCCCATCCAAGAGGCCCAACAGCCATGAAACGTGGCAGAAGCATTCTAAACATAAACACTAATAAAATCCAGTACAAACTTTTTCCACAAAGATACATAAACACCTGGAATAAGCAGTCGCACCAGGCAATAAAGACAAATCACAACAGTGATTTAAGTATTTTCATACTGCAAATAAAAATACAAAACACTGGAAAAAGGGCATGAGATAAATGTTACAATAAAATAAACAGAAGACACTTGGACATGTCCATGTGCAGGCTGCATATGGAATAAAAGCAATTGTAAAACAGCAACTGTTTATTATTATTAGTTATCATTACTTTATTCATTCTTCTGACATCAAATGTATATGAAGACAAACCCAGATACTTACAATGGAATTCTAAGTGCATACATGCTTACAAGGTCTGCAAAAACAAATCCTCATTTCTTATTTTGAGCTATCACTGTTAAAGACATTGGCACTGACATATTGTGCCTGATCACTCATGAAGGATGTTAAGCTTTCACAGGTAAGACCACTGTTACCACGAGTATTTCCTGCTTTGAAAAAAACCACCTGACCCCTCAAACTGATTTGTTCTATTTAAATTTAGCCCTGAAAACAAACCCCAAATCTAAAACCTTTAAGGTATAGTTCTGTCCCTAAATTTGAAACTTAGACCCTTCTCTGGGCCTGGTTCTCAATTGCTTTATTGGTGCCACATTGATTTACACTTGCCAAGTGCGTGGTTCTCTATGTTTATTCCCTAAAGATGACCTGAAAAAGTACATATACCCTGTGCCCAAAATGCGTACGTTTCGACACAGCCTCTGAAAGTAGGGTTAAATCCTTAATATCACTAAAAATATGGAAGTACATTTGATTTCTTCTTCAACAGCTCTACTCTTTCTCAGCTCTGCTGATATTTGCCCTGAGGCACAATGCTCACATGTTCATATACTGCCCAAACACGCTGGACGACAACCCTGTGTTTACACACAGGACAATTCTCAGTCCAAGTTTCTCTTCTCAGTCTTCAGGAGATGTTTTCTTGTTGTTCTCAACAGACTGTGTCTCGGGGCAAGAAGTAACATGGTTTCGTTATTGCTTTGTTTGGATGATTGCTGATTACCGCCCACTATGGATGTGCAGGTTTGTGCCGTGTTTTGGCCCAAGCGTGCTGCAGCTCTCACCCCACGTCCCACACCAAACCAGCAGAAGATGGTAATGGCTGTCACTCCCCATTGCTCTCTGCCAGCTTGGAAACCAGCCACTGAGAAGCTGCATCTCATTACTGCCGCTGGACAGTGCTGAGCCGAGACTGTGCACAGTGATTAATTCAATGAATTTGGCATGCAGAGAAATGTCTCAAAATTGCATTATTCCAGCGAAAACACCTGGATACCCTTAGGAAACAAATGAAACAACACTACTATTGAGAAAAAAGAATCACTAGGAATTTTAAAAGCGGGCAGTACAATCTAATTTCAGTACTCTGAGCTAATCAAATTGAGGTGAGAGGGGCAAGTGCTTTCAGTACTTTTCTGTGGAAATCCCCCGTGGCCCATTCTATTAAAAAAAAGTGATTCCTTCTAAATCTATAATTTCTGTATTCAGTCAGTAGAGCTAAGTTCATATATGACCTCATGGAACAAAAGAAATGCAATGTGATGATGTGACAAAGCTATTTATTTTCTATGTTTCATTGCTATGAAGTCCTATCTTCTCAAGTTCACTGCCTACAACACCAATTTAAATGAGATATAACACTACAATTCATTCTCATTCTGCAGCTTTCACCTGGCTTGCAAAATCCTTTCAGTACTTACACTTCCTTATCTACTTTTCTGAACTATTTTTTCAGTTCACTGGTGTGATGAGAAGAGTATCTTCTTCGCAGCAATGACCTCTAGACCATTTCTCTACAATCAAAAATTAATTAGGACCACAGTGTTTCTTCAACTGAAGTACAAGAACAATTTGCACTTACAGTCACTGTGACAGCGTACCCAAAGGTTCTATATGTACATACAAAATATACCAGAATCTGAGTTGCACCAGTCTTGCCTACACAATTGTACCTACATGTATAGATGATCAATGCTTGCACCATGTTATGGAACTAAGGACTTTTCCACTCTCTGTATCTGAATGGCTAAACGTGTGATATAAAGCTGCATCATGATTAGTAACTGAAGTTAAGCTCAGTCCTTACACATTCAAACTGCTGTCTGAACACTCGTAAGTTAGTATTTGCTTTTTCAAGGTCTTATTGAAATATTTTGGATGAGGCTCCTCAGTACAAAATACCAATTTTGTTCATTATAAAGCAAGATCATGACAGAAGTCTCTTACCTGATCTCATACTGAAATTTTGTTTAACTTCAATAAAACTTAGATAGAAGTCACTTTTGCTTCCACAGTATCTCTAATAAATAAATACACTAATTTGAAAAATCTTCACCCCAAGTTCATCTTGGTCCTCCTCTTAAAAAAAAGGCATATTTTTTCTTCCTTGACCCCTTTCCTCACAAAGACAGATAGATTGTGTGCAGAGTTTATTACGAGATTGATCAAGATAATTGAGGTATAATTTTCTCAGCTATTTCTGTCATCATTTTTAAAGGCAGAGATTATTATGTTTCTTTTTCACCCATCTGGGAAAACACACTGTGTTCTCATGTAATGTGAACGTTTCAACAAGGATGTGAGACCATCTTTTTGGATGTAGCTAATAGATCTGCCATTAGGCCATCCTCTCTTGAGACTTCATTTTTCTTATTAATAATTGCCAACACTATCTCTTTTTCAGAAACAACCAACCACACCTAAGTCTTCTCTTCCTCTCTGACACACCAGCCAATATTAAGTCCAAAACGTGGCTATGGTTCTGAAGATCTTTAAAGATTCACTTGCTCTTTATGAAAATCTTCATAGACAATCCCTTTTCTACAGCACATTTCTTCTTTTTAAGAATGATTATTGAAGATTCATGTGAAAAAAAAAGCTTCTTTTCAAAGTCACCTCAAAATTAAACTCCAAGTTCCATATTTTTGCTGGAGTGATCATACACAAAAATCTCTTCTCATTTATGCCAATCTTCCAGTGCCATAATTTAAGTGAATTACTCTTAATTGCATCTAACCTTTCAGAGAACAAGATCCTGACTGTCTGCTTTGTTATTTTTCACTCGGCCCTCTTTTTCCCTCTGTGCTATTCTGTTTCTGGTAACTGTGATATCAGTTACCACAAGAAGCATTCCTGTTCTGAAATACATCTTTTTTGACCCAATATTAGATAATTTTCTGGATCTGTGATGATAACACTGTTTCACTGTGATCATTTATATTTCAATCTATTTTAACCACCAGTTTTCTATCTAGGAATATTGTATTAGTCACCTTCCGTCCTTAACATCTGAAAAGGATATGACTTCAAGCCAAAGTTTTTGGTTCTGCTTACCATTAAGGTAAAACCAAGACATCAAATACGTTAACAACACATGAATTAGTGTATATTATTGTGTATATACTTTGTAACAGTGGTTTGAACCCTGACTTTGTTATTTTTCTAGAACTGGCAGCGACAAAACATTCCTATGGGATTTAAAACCTGTGATTTCCAAATACATTCGTGACAGAAGCATATCTAAGCTTCAGTGTCCACACCATATCTAAGCACCTGTGTCCACATTAAAGAGTGTTGTTTATATACGTACCAGAATCTTTGATGTACCTTGTGCACCAAATTCAGTCATTTTATAAACGTAAGAAAACAGCTGCTTGCTCTGTATTTGACTTGACTTAGACTGTTCCAGCTTATGCTTTAACAAGTTTTTTTTCTCTACTACCAAAAATAAGGCATTTGAACTAGATTGTTTTGTGAAAATAATTACAAAACTGAAAAAGAGAACCAAATTAAATAGTAAGCTTTTGGATCATAATGGTGGCTTTTGTTAAGCAGGACAAAATCTCTTTTAAAATGAACTGAAAATTATTCACTTTTTACCCAAGAGATTGCCTGTTCTGACTGGCAGCAAAATAAATATGATGGGTGGTCTGTTTAAGGCACCTGTCCAAGCCCAATCACATTACTTTTTCACAGTATCAACATTTGAAAACACTATAGCTGTTGCATCAACAAAAGCACATGGGAGTATCTCCAAAGCAGATGGCAACTAGCACATCACAAAAACATGCAGATTCCTGAGCCAATTTATATAGCAAAACAGCATCTACCACAGAGCAAAGGGAAGAATAATTAGCATATTCAAACATTCAGAACTTCCCAACATCACATGGTTTATGCTAAGGACCATGAAAAGTAATTGCTCTCACGTAATACTGGCTTTCGTTTGGACGGGACCAACTTGCAGCAGGGTTTATTCAACTGAGTAATTCTTTTTGAATCTGAAATGATACACAATTAATTTGAAAATATTGGCTAAATTTTGCATAATGGAAAACACAGAAATCCAGAAAAGGATCTTCTTAATGCAAACACTTTAGTAGTTTGGTGTCAGCTCTTTTAAAACAATATGGTTCTAATGTCATTAATGTATCAAATTTAATTGTAATTCACAGGTATCTAACCAAGGTCACATTTCAGGACAACACTGCGCAATCTGCACCTATATAATGTGTAACATTTCATGCCAGATTTGTTCACATACTGCATGCCTAAATCTCTTTGCAACTGTTTCTGAGAACACTGATTATGTTACACAAATGTAACTTACATGTTTCACATTGTCTGAAAATCTAATTATTTAATTTTCTGCATAACTCTCTCTGTGTTAAATGACTCAGAATGGAGTCCTCCAGTTACCCACAGGTGGCCTGGTTTTGCAGTTTTCACATGTGTGAGAATTCACGCAGATAGGTAGTGGAAAAACCTGTTCTACAGCTAGGCTTAGAGCAGATCCAATACCCCAGTGGATGACCTTTCTACAGTGACCTGTTTGTATTTTTTATACTCTAATTCCAAAGAAACAAAACATATCCTTGTTACTGCTAGCTTGATGGTGCTGACTTTAAAAATGTAGGTACATTTCAGATATGACAGAACTGGGTCCTAACTATTTTGTTGTCACTCAGCCACCACACTCCAACTACGAGAGTTTACACATCCAAACTCGGACCCATCTAGACTTCTGAGAAACATCATTTTCAGTGGCCTGCTAATAATGGTACAGCCATGACCTGGAATCCAACAACACAAAACAAAAGCAGAAATTTAGCATGTGCTTGATCTCACCTAACTTTAGATGTCCAGACTTCAGACAGATATAGCTGAGCTCATGGCCATAGGCAGCCTTTACAGGCCATAGGGAAGACCCATTGCCTCTATTGACTACAGAAAAAGGCCAATGTTACAGACCCAGAAAAACATACCTGTGCCCTTAAAGTCTGATTAAACAAAACAGCAAGGATCCTTAGCACACGGGAAAAAATAGTACATCCAGAACTTAATATCAGAGATTACAGAACTACTCTTTTGGGACATACTTCCTTTTAGACAAATAAATAAAACATAAGAAACATATATATGATAGTAACTCTGCAAACTGGTTTTAAATTCAGTCATAAATTTTTATGCAGCAGAACTGCATTGATGTATATTGTATGTCCTTATACCATATCTGGTCTATGACAAAAAAGATACACCACGGTGTTTTATGTTAAGGCATCACAAATGTTACCTTAAAAGCTTGGTGTTCAGTATTGCACTGTTCAGCTTACCTCAATATTAATATTTTACGTATATATGTATCTATATACCTGTTCGATGCTGTGTTATGGAAGAATTTGGTTCACTGACACTAAAATAATTTAAAACACAGCACACTCAATTTCAAGAAATAGGGTGTCCATCAATCCACTGCCTGAAAGTGGAGCTATATGTCTTCAGAACACCCTCTGATTTCCAGTCTTCCAAAGGTCTTGGTGGTTGATCTTGTCAAATAGTCACAGCATTGTACTAGAAATGTGAACAAAACACTCATTTTCCCAAATGAAATGCCGTAAATTTAGGCCAATATAAATATGTCAGTATGAGCCTTCTATAAGTTTCACACCAGGGTGTGGTGCTGCACAGCTGAGGAGCTGAGCTAATAAGTGTTGAAAAATGAAAAATGCTGCTTTATGGCATCACATAAATTGACACCAAAGAAAATGCTTGCACCTACGCCCCAGTTCTGACAAACAAATGCCAAAATGTGGAAGCCATACAAAGTCCCACTGGTATGAAAGCAGGAGCAAAGCAACAAATAGGTCTGTTAGGGAGTTCTGTACTACACGTTTCCAGTGTTGATATAAATGTCTACATTTTAGCTGCTTAGGCTCAAAAGGGGTAAAGCAACCAAAATCAGTGTGAACAGAGATACTTTACACTTGCAGATTTAAACAGCTATTTCTGCCATTTCAATGTTCTTATGTCATTACAAGGTTGCAAGTGCAAAACACTTTTCTGTTGGGTTCAACTTATCTTTGGGTCAACCAGAAAGAGTTACTCCAGACTGACAGTAATGTAACTAAAACCAGATTTTAGCATTAAGTAAGCAAGTTTAGATTTTGTTGTGACTGTATAAAGTCTTGCCAATACATTTATACGAGCAAAGCCCTCTCTCAGACTTCCAATTTATACTGGCAAAAGTATAAATTGACACGAGATACCTTGGTTGGACAGACTGCATTTCTACAGAGAACATGAGAGAGCTTGCTAGCAATGTTATTTGAAAGTGTGATGTGTTTAACACTCCCAGTTCACATACACATGAATGCAGAATGGGGCAGCATAGATCTGGGCACATTGATTTATGAACTCCAGTTCAGTAATCTCACTAGAGCACTTCTGTTAATTTCAAGAATTCCTAATTCATAAATCAGAACTTCAAAAAATGGAACAAAATTGTGAGAGTTTTAAAATAGGAGTCTTGGGGTATTTTTTTCTTGTATGCCTGGATTTTAAGGTTCCTGTTTTCACAGCTTTTTCCTCAATTCAGAGTGCTTATGTCTTTCAAAAAAACAAGAACCTGAGACTTGTATTCAATAACACAGATGCAATAATACCAGTCCTCCAGAGAAATACCAAAACACACAACGAAATCACAAGGCATAACAAACTTGCCAGATACACAGTCTACACCAATGAAGAAACCTTCATTCTGAAGTTTTACTGAAGGCTGTAATAACATTGTGGTTCCAGCACCAACATCTTCCCACAAGCAAAGCTCCAATGGAGCCAAACCCTACCACGGCACTTCAAACTTCCCCAAAAAAGCCCTAAATTCAGCCTCCCATGGCCAAGGTGAGTTCACTACCAAGAGTGAGCATCTTTGACATACTGTTTCCTATGTAAAGCAGCTCTGCCAGCAACTGTCAAGTCAATGGAAAACCAGTCACACCAGTCAGCAGCCGTAGCTCTAATCATCAACATATTAAATAAAAGGCAGACACCACTAGTCCACATATTAATAGAAAGCAGCTTCGCTATTTGCTGAGAATACTGTTAATGTGTTTTTGGTAAGCCCCGAGCATGTCTGTGAGATTCCTTGCGGAATTCTGGTTGAGGAACATCCCTCCAGGCTCTAGCAGGCTGTAAGCTGAACACGATGGGCCAAGGAGTTTGCCTGCAAGATGCCTGCAGATGTAGCAGCTGAGTGGACATCCAAATGACTCAGAAGCAGCAAACCCGCTGCAAAGACAAAGCAGAAGAAACACACAGGCACCAGTAGTGTAGCCAAGACTGGATTTGTTTTGGCAGGCTGTTGGCTAGCTGCAGGCTCAGATTTCTGAAGAAGGGAACTGCCTCCTGTTGTCCCTGGGATTGTGCCCTCCTTTGTTTTTAAACAAACTGGATGGCATGCAGTAAATATCTGGCTCCTGCTAGCAAAATTATCTCACAAGACCCTAAATACCAATTATCAGTTGGGCCAAAAAGAATACGATTTGTTTATTTATTACTTGTTTACCTTGCTGTGGTACCTAGAAACACTAGGTCAAGATCTCATTGTGCCAGACAGTATTCAGATGCAGAACGCAACTTGGTTTTCTCTTTGTGGACTGATTTCCCCCACCAAACTCCATGGTAAATCATATCTGTGATGCACAACATTATGGATGTAGCCTAGCCAGGGAGCTTTTTTACTAGTAAGGAACAGTTGCTCATTTGCTAAAACCCTCGATTTTTAAATTAAGAACTATGAATGGAAATACATTTTGTGTTTTACTCGGTGAGGGTACGAAGAGTTTAGCACAATAAATGGGCCACTAGGCTATGTGCCTGAAGAACAATCTCTATGGCACTCACCACCTCTGCTGCAGCAGTTGTGCAGAGAACTGTTTATAAGAACTTTTTAGCATAAACTATGACAAGATGTACAATGAAAGAAGAGACCTAAAAAAACCCCATGCCATATAATTTTTATGTCAAAGCATTGCCATTGCTTTCCAATCGATGAAATCACCTGCAAATTTCATGTTAGTTGCTTATTTTTATCAGATCACAATAACTGGCATAATGGTCTTAAAAACAGTGGACAGACACTTCAGCCTGTGAAAAACTGGGAGAAGGGTAGGACAGGGAAGGAATGTACAAAGAGTCAAAGAAATTCAGCACTTAATTTTAACGCCTTAATAATGAAGAAAGCAAGTATAGGATAGCTATCACTCAAGCAATAAAGACTAGATATTAATGATGTGATCTTCTGATATGGTGATGATAATCTCATGACACTGAGAAAGAAATAAAGGGTGTGTGTGGAAAGATCCTAATACCTAATATATTTATTTCTGTACTAAAATCCCTGCTTCTGTCAAAAATGTAAATATAATCAACTAGAAATCAGATACACTTCTTTGTAATCATTGATGAAGCATCTGTGGACTAACCCACTTACTAAAAAAACCCAGCAGTAACTGTACAATACCTATAAACTATTTTTCAATGTGGGGTGCAGGAACCTTAGTTCATACAGTTCTAATAGTGTTTCTGGATGTTATATACGTACACATGCTGGACATAAAATTTACTCTGCAACATACCGTTTTCAGCTAAAGTTAATTTTAAAGTGCAAAGCCATTTTAAATGAGAAAAATATCAAAATGGTTGCAAGTAAATTAAACTCTTCTGGTTTCTTCTGAATAGACTCAGTGTGAGAGAACAGAGTCAGAACAGAACGCACTGTGAGCAAAAGCCTATCCTATGGAACAAAACAAAGTTCACACTTAACATTTACTTTCTTTAGAAAACTTACATATGGCCACATATTTACATTTTGATATTTATTTAGCATGTAAGTCAAAATTTAATCCATTTCTTTCATTAAGCCCAGAAAAAAAATTAAAAGAGAAGCAATTTCAACACAATATGTTTTTGGGGTGTGAGAGGACATTTTATTGATGCGGTGAAATGTAATAAATTCCTTTTGGAGATGTTACGTGTCAGCAGTGAAAGACTTGTAAAACACCATAAGCATCAGAACTTAAGTATATGTTTAACAAAATTTGCAAGCTATTTTCCTATTGCCTATAATTCTCTATAGTTATTAACATACTTTTAATTCATTCAGGACAGTCCTTTCAGTTATTAAGGCTAGGCTTTTGCAGCAGCCATGATTTCCATGGGTTACACCTGTCTGCTTCATAGCCTTCACAGATTTGGCCCAGAGAAATAGCTATAATCCTTTTCTAGTCCTTATTCCAAGCATGTTCTCTCCTTCCCCTCCTCCTTTGTGTGAAAGGCAAAACTGTCAGGGGAGGGGACTCTATCATCCCTCTAACAACAGAAAACTCCTAGAAATGAAAGAATCATCTCCTGGCCATTTTTGAGCACTTGATTCAGATCTCTCACCGTTATAAGGGGTTTTTTTTTTGCTGCGGGGTATTTTTTATGTGTGTGTGTCATTACTATACATTTTTAAAATAATTAACATTCAAGATAATTAATATACTTTAAAATACCCCAAGAAAATATTTTCTTCTGGTATACATAGTAAGTTATTACAGTAAATTTGTCGTCATCAGAATTGTAACTCAGATCTTTTCCATTTATGTTTGTTCAGAGCTCCTATCCTCTCACAAGTTTCTATGTAGTTGTCTATTTTGTTTTTATTTTTTTTTTAAATACTGGTCTTTCCCCTGAAGCCCTGGAATCCTCTCACCTCAGGGAAAGGTAAAGATAGCCCTTTGCTTATTTTTTAATGGAAATGAAAGAATTAACCTTATGCCTTGACTGTTTCTCTTTAAACAAAAACAACACACAAAATCCTTCAAATCCAGAACATTATTTTTGTACGGTCTGCTATTTTATCCTTTGTTTTGTTCCTGGCATCAAGCTTTATTTGTTGGCACAAAGAAATCTTGTACCTCCAAGCTTGTAACTTAGAGGCAGTGAATGACAAAACATACACTTTAAAAAGGCTTTATCCTGCTTTGTTGCTGTAACTGTGCAGAAGAGTTATTCCAAAGCCACACATCACCTTTGTTCAGTGATCCTTCACATATAATAGCCCTCAAAAATGACAACGCTCACGAGAGATGATAAATTAAAATATTACAAATAAGTATGGTTAAATGAGTTGATATGTCCTGTAATCATGATTAAACTTTCCTGCTAAGCTAATATAAAAAAAAGACCCTTGATGTCTCAAATACAAATACTTTTGTACACTGCAAATCAAATGAAAAGTAAGGCGAGTCTCTAACGAAAAATAAAGTGAGTCTCAGCTATTAGACACTGGCAATACTGACCTGTTCATGGTGGCACTGCTCTGCTGAGATTTTGTATTGTTGAATGGGGCAACTGAGACTGTAGAAAATTTTAGCTATTCTTTCACCCCTTCCCACCACGCAACTTTCTCTTTTCCCCAACTATCAGACATTTTTCCTTCTATTTAACTCTTGGATCCGCTGCAGAATGCTTGTAGATATATTAAAAAGAGAGCTGCATGTTTTTTGAAGGGGCATCATAACACACCTTTCATCAGTCTATGTTTAACTGGTGCCCTAAGATTTCAGGCCCTAAATATATCGGAAAATAGTAGTCAGGACAGTAATTCGAACAGAAATAAAAGCACAGCATGCTCTTCATATTACACACACACTGATGTTTCATCTACCTAACCCACAGGCCATTCCGAAGGTAATAACATGCTACCTCAAGAGGCTAAGGTTTCATTACATTTTTAAGGACTAACAGGTGTGCCCCTGCGCTTTGCCAAAATAGTTGATGAACTGCAGAACTAATCTGTAAACTTGCTGCTCACCCCCTAGCTCACACTGCACCTGGCTAGTGAAATGGCAATAGCAGCTTTTATCCCTGGTCATCCTTGTTCCACTGCCGCAGACCTCAAAGCACCAATGCAGGTGGTTAATCTACGCATTGCTAGAATGAAAAAAAAAGGTCTTATGAGCTTGAAAGTGTGTAGGTTACCTAAAAGTGCAAAAGAAAGCTCCTACTCCTTATCCCCCTACAGCAGTTCAGTAGAAACTACCAGAAGCATCGGAGTAGTTGTGCTCAGACACGGCTCAAAGTCAAGACAAGCTTTCAAATGCCTACTGGACCTATTCTATATCGGTCCTTGCAGTCCCCTCGCTTTCCCAAGTGCCTGGAAGGGGCCATCAGGCCCCCCCGCCACCTGCCTCCCCTCAGTTCTCTTGCCAGCCAGGCCTTTGCTCTTCAATGCATGCACCGGACGAGGCTGAAGCCTAACCGCCTTTCCAAACACACACAACAACACAACAGGGACCACCCGCCTACCATAAGGCATTTCTAAATAAAGGGTCTGTAGAGATACAGTACTTGCTATAAACAGGCGGTGGTAAGAGGGGTACGGCGCTAAAAGCGAGAACTACTCTCGTTTGGGGCCGGAGGAGCTTCTCCAGGGAGGCCGCAGCGCCCGAGGACGGCGGCGGACGGGGCCCCACGACACAAAGCGGTGGGACGGGCCCGGCCCACCTCTGCGCCGGCGTGGTGCGCCGCACTACCGGCAGGGCCGGGCCGGGAGGAGGAGGAGGCGGGCAGTGGGCATGGCGGCGGCCGCAGCGCTGCAGCGGAGCGTGGTGTCCCCCGCGGGCAGGCACACCGCCTCTCTCATCTTCCTGCACGGCTCAGGTGGCTGCTTCCCCCCCCTCCCCTTCTCTCCCCTGCTACCCCGCGGGG